>Ga0209164_1003961_pt1 | contig 13656 bp, 14 predicted proteins | sample MTBNYHSulfiMetaG_FD_187458 | JGI IMG/M metagenome (GOLD analysis project Ga0209164, IMG submission 187458) | Enrichment culture microbial communities from rom New York Harbor, USA that are MTBE-degrading - MTBE-NYH (New York Harbor Sulfidogenic)... | ecosystem: Environmental > Aquatic > Marine >...
CTCTTTTTTTGATCGTGGATTCATAATCAGTTCTCCTTTTGGGCCCCTTTATCGGGTAACATTCATTATGAGTCAACGATCCCTTTTTAATCATGCTTCCGGTAACATTTTTTATGAGGCAATTCGTGTTTTGAACACTAAATGACAGATTTAGTTCTAAAATGTATAATAATATATTTAAAATAAGCGGTATTGTGTTAGGGTCATTAAGTTGGACCCGATAGAAAGGGAGAGGGATATGGAGTTCTTCCTCATTGTCTTTGGGGGTGTGATTTTGGCATGGATTGTCTACCTTTTTTTCTTCCGGAAAACGAAGGCTACCATGAGCAGACACTTATGTTCAGTATGTGGCTCTAAATCAACCTATGGTTATTCCGGGTGTCCCGAAAAGGATATTAAAACCATCAAATCAATGTGTAGAAAATGTCTGATTTCTCAGCTTGAAAACGATTATATAGCTTTTTCTGGACGGGCGGTAGTCATTCAACCTGCCCCTGGACCACCCTGCTACGTCTTTCATTCAAATGAGGAATGGAGTAAATCTTTCAAAGAATCAAAAATGGATGACGATGCGAGGGCCTATTTGTTGAGAATGGATACAACATGCCACGAATGTGGCCAGAAAGCAAACTTTTTATGGATCGAATCGAGTGGTCTGACAGCACAAAATTTCGGGAATGTCTTAAAAAAAGGTTTTTCAGAAACGCTCTTGCCGAGAAATCCAAAACCCATCTCACTTTGCGGTAAATGTTGTATGAAACATATTGAAAAAGATTTGCAGTGGAAAGATATAACGTACCTTGAGGTAGGTGGACCCAAAGGGACAGATGATGGATTTGTTGTCCCAATGGCTTACTGATATGTGATTCTGGACATCCAAACAAAGGAAGGAGCAAATTGGTTTGTCACATTCATCACGTACATATCTTTGCTGCAGATATTGATAAGAGTATAAAGTTCTATAAGGAGTTCTTTGGAGGCCAAGTTATTTTTGACTCAGAACTTGCTGGGGCAAGAAACGTATTCATTAAAATTGGCAATGGACGGCTCCATCTCTATGACCAATCCCCCGAGAAGCCCGGGAGAGGAAGTATTCATCATTTTGGAATCCAAACTGACCATATAGAGGAAGTAGTTGGTAAGCTCAGGGCTGGAGGTGTTGTCCTGAAGAAAAGTATCACTGATTTAGGATTCTGGAAGTATATTATGGTTCCTGCTCCGGATGAAATTCTTGTTGAACTTTTCCAGGTCGATAAAACCAAGCTTCCATCCCATTTTTTCAACAATTTTGGATAAAACTCTGATAGGAGAGTCAGGCCTGATATCTCTAACCCAGAAACTCGCCGATTCCGATCGTACTTCCAACATTTGACACAACGCCTACGAAATCTTATAAAGAGATTATGCTTTGAAATATTCTGGGTGGGATTGGGAGATGGTGAAAGAATCTATGACCAAAATTAAAAGACCGAGGCCTCTTAAGGCTGATCTACATCTTCACACGGCTGAAGACCCCCTTGACCATGTACGGTACACGGCCAAGGAGCTTATCACAAGAGCTACCGATGAAGGTTTTGACGTCATTTCCATCACCAATCATCACCAGATGACCTTCAATCAGGACCTTTCATTTTATGCTCAGGAGAGAGGAATCCTCCTCATCCCCGGCATAGAGATGACGATTCAGAGACGTCATGTCCTCGTTCTGAACCCTCCCCCGCATAAAATGTGCTCGGATTTTTATTCCCTCTCAAAGTTGCGTTGCCCGGAAACCTTGATCATTGCTCCGCACCCTTATTTCCCAGGGACATACTCATTAAACGGATACCTCATGAAGCACCTGAATCTCTTCGACGCCCTCGAATATTGTCATTTCTATTCGCCAATGATCAACTTTAACCAAAAGGCTGTAGAAGTATCCCGATCTTTTGGTTTCCCATTGATTGGAAACTCAGATGCTCATTTTCTCTCTCAGCTTGGAACAACTTATTCGTTGATTTATGCAGAAAAGAACCTCGAAGCCATTTTCGCAGCCATTCGGCAGAATAAAGTCAAAGTTGCTACCCGCCCTCTTAAGCACTTAGAGATGGGATCGATTGCAAACAGATTCCTTAGAATGAAGCTTCATGCGAAAATGAGTAACCGCCAAGCGAAACAAACTTCTCAATTAAGAAAGTCCAATATTTTCCGGGAGGGCAAGGACTATCCAGATAGGAACTGGATGAAGGGATTAAGTTAAATCTAAATTGACGTCTTCATTCGTTGCGAGACCGTCTCCATTCCTGCCCCGATTTTCATCGGGATGACCCCCCAATAGGAACCCAGTATCCTTGGATATCATTCATAACAAAAAAATCGCTCAATTTAGATTAAAAGTTATGGATAATAGGGTCGCCTAAGGATACCTGGTGAAGATGGCAATAGGGATAACATTTAGCTAGAAATAGAAATGAAGCCTTCCCTTTAATTTTTTCTTCTTCAGTCAATGAATCGTAGTTCCCCCCTCCTTTTGATATCACCAAGTCTGACTTTTCTATTAATGTTTTTAATTCAGAATTGATCCTTTTCAGAAAAGTGCCCGGGAGTGGCTCACAAACTCCATTTTCCACGACTTGAGCTATTTCCCCCATCCCTATAGAAAGAACCTCCTGGAGGGTGGCGTCATTCATAACTGGGAAAGTTCGAGTGATAAAAGTTATTTTCGGGTGATACATTTGAAGAAGGACTTCAATCAAAAGCCTATCGAATACAATCTCGCCGCAATTGTCTCCAAGATATACAATCCTTCGGGCTTTTCTGACCCTTTCCTTTAATCCGCTCATTTTTTTACTGTCGATCTCCAATCTATACCACTTTTTAATAATCTTCTCTGGGGCCTCCCCTTTAACATCCGTCATGGCGTCAATGGAGTTAGCGGCGATGGCCAACCGAATCGCTTCAAGTAAGGGGTCTTGGCTTTTCAAGACTAACTCTTTTGCCGTGGGGTAGATCGCCAAAGCCCTTCTATTTTGATCATTCTTTATCTCTTTTAAGGGATCGGCCTCTCCTGTGACCTTGATGACCTTTAACCAAACATCCTTGATCACCTCTGGCGATGTCACTTTCCAATTTTCTCCATCCAAATAGTTTAATTCTAAAACTTCTTCCATAAATCTTCTCACCTGTTCTTCATCCTTCATCACCACACGAGCGACTCCTAGTGACATCTTTAAGATACAAGGAATACAATCAGGCCAAATCTTCATCAAAACTCCTCTACTTTCTCACACATCCTTCTGTATCAGCTTTATTCATTAAAAATCTGTCTCTGTCAAGTAAAACAGCTTTCAGATATTTCAGAAATTCTGAATGACCTGCTCTGGTGGAATTTCTCGGATAGGGTTCATCGGCCAATACCGTCTTAGGGTTGGGTAGAGGCCTCCTCATAACCGGCAGGAGTCTTCATGTCTGCAAAAGACTGGTGATCCCTGCCATCTGACCTGCCTTCGCCGAAGCGGCTGCGCGCAGGCAGGAGCATGGCCTTATGAAGCCGTGGAGAGAGGTTTATCCGGGCCACCGGGGAAGAGAGAAGGGAAAAAAGGAGATGGGCAAGACTTAGCGCTCTGACCGCCGATTCCTTTCATTAAAATAGGTCGTCGTATCGACAAGATAGGCCGTTCATGCGTTTAAGGAAGCGATCGACGGTCAGCTTAGCTCTATTGACTTCAGAATTGTTTTCGCAATAGAATAATGTATCTTTCGGAGGAGAAAGGGGCAACAATGGCTATCATCAAAATTATGCCATGTCTGGATATGAAAGAGGGTCGTGTTGTTAAGGGAATACACTTTGTCGATTTGAAAGAGGCAGGGGACCCTGTAGAGAATGCGGCGTTTTATGAAAAAGAAGGGGCGGATGAACTGGCAATGCTGGATATCGCAGCAACGTTAGAAAACCGTAAGACCCGATTGGAATGGGTAAAAAATGTTTCATCCGTAATTAAAATTCCATTGACCGTTGGCGGTGGTATCTCCACACTGGAAGATATTGAACTGGTTTTCAAGGCAGGCGCTGATAAAATATCGATGAATAGCGCAGCGGTTAAAAACCCGGATCTGGTGACTCAAGCATCGAAAATATTTGGAAAAGATAAAATAACAATAGCCATCGACGCTAAAAGGAACAAAAAAATGCCATCCGGATTTGAATTGGTCGTTTCAGGTGGAACCCAACCTGTCGGCAGAGATGCCATTGCCTGGGCCAAACAATGCCAGGAGTTGGGTGCCGGAGTGATCCTCCCAACCAGTATGGACGGAGATGGAACCCAGGCTGGCTATGACCTGGAGTTTACCAGAGCCATTGCGGATAACGTAAGGTTGCCTGTGGTAGCTTCAGGAGGAGCCGGAAAACTGGAGCATTTTTACGAGGGAGTCGTTAAAGGCAATGCGGAGATTTTACTAGCAGCTTCGGTATTTCACTATCGTATCCTAAAAATAAAGGAAGTGAAGGAATACCTTTCGGGGAAAGGATTAAAAGTCAATTTGCAGTAAAGAAGAAAAAATGAGGGTTAATTTTGGAGCAATAAATGGAGTATCGGAAAAGAGTCGAAGACCTGTTGAGGGAGGGTTGAGGCAATGAAAAGGATCGTTCGTCTTGCTCACATCTGTAAAAGACCCTCCGATGAGCCCACCGCAGTTTTGTCTCAGATTTAAGAGTAAATCGTTTAGAACACACAGGAGAAAGATGGTTGAATAATAAAGAAGTGAAACGCCTCTACCTTGGCGGGTAAGGTTTTAGATTGTCTGAAAGGGATAGATGTGATAAATTAGCTTCCGATGAAAAAGACCTTTCCCATTCATGGGATTTTTGGAATCGTTCTTCTCCTGCTTTCCGAACTTCTTCTCTTCAAAAAAGTTGATCCTTTTTACAGTTGGTTCTATTGTTTTGCCTGGTGGTCGTATATCCTCATCATTGATGCGATCATCTACCGTCTCAAAGGAAACTCCCTCATTCTCACCCGGACAAGAGAATTTTTCTTGATGATTCCTTGGTCCATCTTCATCTGGTTAATCTTTGAGGCTGCCAATCTCTCCCTTGAGAATTGGTATTATATCAACCTCCCCCGCTCCAGACTGGAAAGATGGTTGGGATATGCCGTTGCTTATGGGACTGTCCTGCCCGGGATGTTCGAAACCACCGAACTGTTGGAGACCATAGGACTCTCTAAAAACTTGAAAATCAAAAAAATTATCATTTCCGGCGGTGGGCACTCGGTTCTAATCTTTTTAGGAATTTTTTGTCTGGTGGCATCGATGCTCATTCCTGAATACTTCTTCCCCCTCATCTGGGTGGAATTCACTCTTCTTTTAGAACCTTTTATCTATCGATTCGGTGGAAAATCACTCTTGAAAGAGCTGGAAGAGGGAAATCTAAGAAAAATATTATTTTTACTTCTGGCCGGATTGATCTGTGGTGTCCTCTGGGAGTTTTGGAACTTTTGGGCCCGTTCGAAATGGGTTTACACCGTTCCCTTCTTTGAAGAGGGGAAGGGTTTTGAAATGCCTTTTCCCGGTTTTTTAGGATTCCCTCCCTTCGCCATGGAGGCTTATGTAATGTACAATTTCATCTCCCTATTTCGGTCTGGGAAAGGATGGGAAGAGTCCACTGATGGCCTTCATCCGGAAAAAAAAACGAGGCTTCTTGCCTTTGTTTTAACAGTGATTCTGGTCGGTAGCTTTTATATTCTTATCTTCAGAGCTATCGATACCAAGACCGTTGACTCTTATTTTCCAAGACTTCAAGACGCCTACTGGATCGATCTCCAGCATAGAATGGAACTTCCAAAAGTGGGGATTAACACCATCGAGGATCTCCTCTTAAAAACCGTAGAAAAAAAGGATAAAGAGGAACTGGCACTCCGTCTCCTGATCCCAAAAGAAATATTTGTCCGGTGGGTGGAAAAAGCTCAATTGGTTCAACTCAAAGGCTTGGGAATTAAAAACCTTCAATTATTAGAAAGGGTGGGGATCCATTCGATTTCTGCCCTTGCGACAGAGGACCCGGAAAAACTTTATATCAAGATCGGACAAACTGCTCATGAGGAAACCCCTCCACGAAAGGCAAAGATAAGAATCTGGGTGAGGGAAGCCATAAGGGCCACGAAAGGGTAAGAGCGTGAAGGGTAATGTGGGAGGGGTTAGGAGTTAAGAGTTCAAAGCTGAAAGTTCAGAGCGAACCTTAAAAAATACTTTTCTCCTTACGGCTTGCCTGCCCGCCGAAGGCAGGCGACTAACGATTTACGGGGTAGAAAATGAAGTATGGGGGCATGAATTTTCCAATTAAACCTCTGCTGAGGGAGATTGAAGAGATTGGAGAAATGGGTTTCGATTATGTGGAACTGACGATGGACCCTCCTGAGGCAACTCCACAAAAATTATTAGGTCAAAAACGGACCATCATCAAAGCCCTTCAACGATATCATATGGGCATGATGGGACATCTTCCCACTTTTATCTGGACTGCTGACCTTTACGAAAGTCTTAGGAATGCTTCTCTCCAGGAAAATTTTGCCGCCTTAGAGGCTGCCGCAGAATTGGGAATTGAAAAAGTCGTACTCCATCCCGGGTTGATCACCGGGTTAGGCAAATTCCTCCTTGATAAGGCCAAGGGATATGCCATGGAATCACTCGAGGCTATCTTAAAAAAGGCATTGAACCTAAACATCACCCTCTGTATCGAAAACATGTTTCCCCAGGCACATTTCCTTTGCCAGCCACATGAGTTCAAATCCGTCTTTGAAAACTTCCCGGAAATCCGGCTGACGTTAGACATCGGCCATGCCAATCTCGGGAGTGGAAAGAATCGATCCTTGGAGTTTATCCGTCTCCATGGTTATCGAATGGGTCATGTCCATGCCAATGACAACTTTGGGAAGGAAGACAGCCATCTGCCCATCGGTGCCGGAATCATTGATTTTGAAAAAATATTAAAAGAACTCAAAGAATCCCAATATGACGAAACCATCACCCTCGAAGTCTTCTCAAAAGATAGAGACTACCTCAAGATCAGCAAGGAGAAGATAAAACAAATCTGGGAAGCCCTATGATTTTTGCTGTTGTCTTTTCTTTACTTGTCGCCCTCTTCTGGCTAAGGTGGTTTCGGAAAAAAGACAAGTATGAAAAGGAGCCAGAGCGTCTTATCTTCCTCGCCTTCTTTGCCGGAGTTCTGGCAACCCTCCCCTCTGTTTTTTTAGAAAGTTTCCTTACCCTTCGCAATCAAGGCTCAACGGTCATTCTCAAAAACATTTTCCTCTCCTTTTTATGGGTGGGAATCGTCGAAGAATTTTTCAAATATCTTGCTGTTCGCCTGACGGTCTATCGCTCGAAGCAATTTAATGAGGTGATGGATGGGATGATCTATATGGTCTCAGCGGCATTGGGTTTTGCATCCACTGAGAATGTGGGGTATATGCTGGGATTTGGATATTCTGTGGGATTCCTCCGGGCGATTCTCTCTTATTGGGCTCATATCTCTTTCTCTGCCATTCTCGGATTTTATATTGGAAAGGCAAAGATTGAAGGTAGAAAGAACTTGGTTTTGGTTGGCTTTACCCTCGCGGTAACTTTTCATTGGCTCTATAATTCATTCCTCGTTTTGGGAACAGCCAAATCCTCAGCAGGTTTTCTTTTCTTGGGTCTTTTGATTTGGGCCATTGGATTTGTTCTTACCCTTGTCCTCATCAAAAAGGCGCAGGACACTTCTCCTTTCCGGGTAGCCCACATCCTTCCGAAGAGGTTAACCAAGCAGTGTCAGGGTTGTGGAAAAACAGTTTCTTCTAAGACCCTCATTTGCCATCATTGTGGTAAATCGCTTCCCCTCGACGAGGAAGAGGTTACTCTGAAAGTTTAATGAGGGCACCTGTTCTTCTTGCGCGGTGAGGCACGATTTTAAAAAATACCGCCTCGATCACCAGATAGACCCCATTGATTGTTACCTGGGACGGACACGAGTACCCTCTTCAATCGAGTTATCAGGATGTGAAATCACTTCTTCACCCTCCGCCAATCCAAAGAGAATCTCCGCTGATAGCCCAGTCCGTTGACCAACTTTTACTTCGCGCTTGAGTGCTTTATTGTTTTTTACCACAAAGACAGCCCAGCCATCCTGCTTGCGAAAGAGTGCACTGGCAGGAACCTGCAATACATCCTTCCCTTCCCAGATAATGAAGCTTGCCTCCATACGATATCCATCCCCTAAGCTATGTTCGTCCTTGATGGATGAAATAATATCTACAATGACGAACACCCGTTGTTCTTCTACACCTAAACTCGAAATCTTTGTGAACCCTGCAGGCTCAACCACTCTAACCTTTCCTGAAAGAATTGAATTTCCACCCCAGCGCTCAAAAAGGACGGGTGTTCCGGGTCTGATTTTGACTGCATCTGCCGAGAGGACTTCGACTTTAACTTCCAGTTTCTCGGGATCTCCGATATCGATCAATGGTTCTCCAGATTGGACGACTCCTTCGCTCTCGCGATAGATCTTGAGAATACTGCCGCTTACAGGAGACTGGATGATTACAATCTTGCCTTGAATTCTGGTCTCCTCAGCAGCAGAGTGTCGAAGTGCAGTCAGGGCTCTGTCAAGCTCAAACCTTGCAACTTTCACTCCGGCCTCGGCCGAGAGAAGGTTCGCTTCTGTACGTTTGGCCCCAGCTTCTGCCTGCTCCAGGGCGTCTTTTGCAACATAGCCTCCCTCATGAAGTTTCTTTATTCGCTCAAAATTCTTTTCCGCATACTCCGTATCCGCTGTTGCTGCTCTTACCCTCTCCTCTTCGACTTTGAGTGCAGCTTTGGCAGATGAAACAGCCGCTTCTGCTGCCGCACGGCTTCGAGGATCGAGGAGATTCGATTTCAGAGGTTCAAGCTCAATGAGAGCTTGTCCCTTTTGGACATGATCACCCACATCGAGTTTGATACGTCTCTTGAATCCTGCCACCGGTGCAGAGAGAACGAACCGGTCCTTCACACTTGTCTTTCCTTCTTCTTCCACTGTTACCCTGAGTGATCCGCGAGATACTTTCACCAGGTCAACAGTTACAGGTTTTGGTATAAATCCGTAAACGATGGCTGAGATAACCCCAACTATAATGATGATAACGATAATCCATCTACGTGATCGCATGGCTCTCTACTCCGTTAGAAATGATGCCCCGCTGTCCTACGGCGGGGTTTACTCCTTTGCTTTTAGGACTCCTACTAAATCCAGGTGATCCAGGCGGTGCCGAACAATTAAACCCGATAAACATGCGGATACAACAACGGCAGTAGCCGCAAGCGAGTAAGTAGCAGGCTCTATCAGAACAGGAACCCTGAAAAGGTCTGACTCGATTGCCTTTGCAAGATAGGCGCTCATGCCCTGTCCAATTAGGAAGCCGAGTGGGATTGCAGCAAGAGTTAACAACCCGATTTCTCCAAGAAAGATAAAGGAAATCTCTGTCCGTGTGTATCCTAATACTCTGAGGCTTGCGAGCTCACGGCTCCTCTCAGAAAGCGCGATCCTTGCACTATTGTAAACCACTCCGAAGGCAATCGTTGCTGCAAGAAGGGTAGCCACAAAGGTGAAGAAGAGGAGCACCTCAGCCTGCGTCTCATAGAAATTCTTTATTTCGTCCTTTCTGACAAAGGTTCCTGCAACACGAGGCATCTCCACTAAGGTTCTATATATCTTTTGCTGCTTCAGGGAATCAACGGTCAAATAGGCGCCTGATATGGCATGGTCTTCTCTCATCATACGGTTGAGGGCCAGAAGATCCATATAACCCATGAGCCCGATATATTGTTTGACCAGACCTACCACAGGCACCTGGCGCAAAGGCTTTGCCCCTTCGAGCACTTCTACGGTCAGCATGTCGCCTGCTTTGACACCAAGAATATTTCCCAGATAGTCAGTCAACACAATACCAGCGGGTGGAATGTCAATCGGCTTTAGATGTGTATCCAGCAAAAAATGGAGACGGTTATCCGGTTCTATCCCTTGGATGGAAGTTTGGTAACTCCGTTGCTGGAACTTGAGCCTCGCAGGAACTGACCGGAAGACTTCAACATGTTCAACCCCTTCGAGACCTTTTAATTCATGCAGGGCTTTCCTCGACGTTGGTTCAACAAACGTGACCGTCATGTCCTCCTTCTGTGACTGCTTGAATTGAACGTTCACCATAAAGTCCACCGCGCCCTGAAAGAAAGTGGCTGCGATGATACCCGCGCATGAAAGAGCAATTCCGATCACTGTGAGAAGAGATCTTATTGGCCTGCGCTCAATATTGCGGATGATGATCCGGGTAGGCTGGGAGAGCAACGTCCACAGGCGTATGTGTTCAAAGATCGATTTCCTATACTTGGCAGGTGGCTCAGGCCGCATTGCCTCTGCGGGGGGAAGCTTCGACGCCTTCCATACAGAATGTAGCGTTCCTACAAAGGCCGAGACAATGCTGATCAATACCACAGTCATGACCATGGAAGGTTTTAACTCGTACAGAAGATAGGGAAAACGATAAAACTCCATATAGATCCTTGCAAGGCCCCGACCAAACCAAGCCCCTACTCCAACCCCTCCTGCGGCACCTACCAAGACGATGAGGAATACCATCATCACATAGTGGATACCGACATCGAGATTGCTGTAACCGAATGCCTTCAGGCCAGCGATTTGGTCACGCTGTGTACTAACCGTCCTGCTGATGACCACATGGAGGAGGAAAACAGCTACCCCAATGAAGAGGACAGGAAATATCTTCGAGGATGTTTCGAGTTGTTTGAATTCCTCAGTTAGAAAACGGTGGGACACTTGATCCTTGCGGCTGTATGAACCAATGCCCCCGTACCAGTTCAGGAGATTGTCGAGCTGGACGAGAATGTCGCTTGCATTTGCATCCGGAGTAAGGCTTAGCACTACATCATTAAATGCCCCTTTCATGTCATAGGCTGTTTCAAGAGCAGGACGTCCCATCCAGAGGATGGCATACCGCTTGAAGTCTACAGTAATTCCGCCCGGCCTTATCTGGAGTATAAATTCGGGGGACAAAGCCGTACCAACGATATTGAGCATTTTCCACTTACCATTTATAACTGCCCCAAATCTGTCACCGAGGGAGAAGCGGTGTACATCGGCAAAGGCTTCGCTGACCACAACTTCGTTATCCTTCCAGGGATCAACCATCCTCCCCTTCTTGATATAAATCCTGTTCAAGAGAGGTTTTTCATTTGGGGGAGCTGAAACCAGTTTGGCGGTCACGGGTTCATTAAAGCCTTCGATGTTGAGTTTCACATTAGCCACAACACGTGTCTCGACTTGGCTCACCCCTGGTAAAGAAGCAATACGGTCTTTGAGGTTTTCAGGTGCCCGCTTGAGTGATGCGAAGACTTCGGCAAAGCCATAGTCTTGATAGAATTTTTCTCGCGTCTGTTCCAGAGAGCTCATGGTACTTCTCAACATGACAAAGGTTGAAACCCCGCTCACGATCACAAGGATAATGGCAAGGGCTTGCCCTTTCATTCGCCAAAGATCTCGATAAAGCTTCCGATTGAGCGCTCTCATGGATTCACCAGTGAATTTCCCTGGGCTCTTTCTTTACGGTATTTCTGGTAATCTTTGAGATGAGACCATTGCTGATATAGATCACGCGGTCCGCCATCTCAGCGATATCTGCATTATGGGTGATGATGACCGTGGTGGTCCCCAGCTCATGGTTAATCCGCTCAAGGGCTTCAAGCACAACTACGCCTGTTGCGGAATCAAGCGCTCCAGTCGGCTCGTCGCAGAGAAGGACTTCAGGATTCTTGGAGACAGCACGGGCGATTGCAACACGTTGCTGCTCACCGCCTGAAAGCTGGGCAGGGAAATGGTAGAGCCTCTCGCCGAGTCCGACGATTGTAAGTGCATCCTCGGGCTTCATGGGGGTCTTCGATATCTCGGTAACGACGGCGACATTTTCGAGAGCGGTGAGGCTCGGGATGAGATTATAGAACTGGAAGATAAAACCAACATGAAAACGCCGGTATTCGGTCAGTTCTTTTTCGGTTGCTTTGGTAAGGTCCCTCTCACGATAGGTCACCTGGCCATCAGTGGCTGTATCAAGCCCACCGAGGATATTCAGGAGGGTCGATTTCCCGCTCCCTGACGGACCCAGCAGCACGACCAGTTCGCCTGCATAAAGTTCCAGGTCTACGCCACGCAGGGCGTGGACCTCCACCTCTCCCATTCCATAAACCTTTCTCAAGCCTTTCACTTTAAAAACAATTTTTCTATCTATCGTAGAGGGTTCGGTTTGTCTTTCAGCTGCAGAACGACTCATAAGCCTCCTTTAACCAAAGAGTCCGAGAGGCAAGGGTTAGAAAAATAACCCTATATGAATTTTAACTTGAACCCATGACCTCCAGCCTACCGGCAGGCAGGTTCGAATCCTCGAACCCTCTTTGATGAAGTATATTATGGAGCGGATGATTTGCCAAATGGAAAATTCGATTATGAGAACTTCATAAGTCTGGATTTTATGGAAGACAGAAATAATAGTGCTTATCCAAAGGAAGATATGAAAAAATGAGAAAACGATTTAAGGCTTAAGCATTTGCCTCTACACGCCTTAACCTTCTAATATCAACCGACTGTTCTGCTTTCCATAAATCAAATTGTAGCTGAAGCCGAAGCCACCCCTCCGGTGTCCGGCCAAAAACCTTTGACAATCTAAGAGCCATTTCAGGACTGATCCCAGATCTGCCGTTCAGGAGGGCGGAAAGAGTTTTTCGTGTAACACCCAGTGCATTGGCTGCCTCCGTTACACTTAAGTTCAGAGGTTCAATACAAAACTCTCTTATGATTTCGCCGGGATGCGGTGGATTGTACATGCGCATAGTATCCTCCTTTAATGATAATCTTCATAATTTACGTCGATGGCATCTCCTTGTTTAATCTTGAAAGTAACACGCCAGTTCCCACTGACTTTCACTGACCATGTCCCTTTACGCTCACCTTTAAGTTCATGCAAAATTAAGCCGGTCAAATCCATATCATCAAGGGTTTCAGCCGTCTCGAGAAGAGCCAGGATTCGCCGGAGCCGTGTTATATGTTGTGGATTGACACCTGCTGAGATGCCTGATTCAAAGAGCTGCTTTAGGCCTTTGTGTCGAAAATTCTGTATCATGCAGTAGAATTGTAACCAGATACGTTACAGGTGTCAAGAAATTTATATGAATAATTACATTATTGCTGCTAACGCTCGGCATCACCGGGAGCCGGATTTATTAGCAATCCGGTGGATGCCGTTGTTATGCGTCATTGTATATTGCCTGTGCGTCTAATAGATTATTACTCTGAATGAGATTGAAGAAGCCTCGCTCTATATCAACGACTCGATAAATGCCTTGAAAATACATTTGGCTAATCATCGCACATTCATTACGCCAGCCATTATACACGGCTTCATTATGGTTTGTAATTCTGATTTGTGTTTCGTTTCCGCCAAAAATCAAGTCATTAAGAATTTTGGGTGCTCCAGGAGTCCGTAATTTTGCCAATTGTTGATCCAAAACACAATAGTCGCATGGATTAAGAAACATTAGTATTTTTGAAATAAATGACATTCCTGAATACTCAGGCAGGCGACAACGGCAAACCGCCGTCGG
>Ga0209164_1003962_pt1 | contig 13649 bp, 15 predicted proteins | sample MTBNYHSulfiMetaG_FD_187458 | JGI IMG/M metagenome (GOLD analysis project Ga0209164, IMG submission 187458) | Enrichment culture microbial communities from rom New York Harbor, USA that are MTBE-degrading - MTBE-NYH (New York Harbor Sulfidogenic)... | ecosystem: Environmental > Aquatic > Marine >...
GGAGTCCTCGGAGGCCCTCCAGGCCCTGGTCAGGGACCTGCGTGCCCTCGGTCGCGGCCTGGGCGATGCCGGCCGCTTCCACGACGGCAACTTCGGCCCACCGACCGCAGCGGATCAGGCGCGGCTCAGGGAGATGGAGTCCCGCCTGGCGCGACTGACGGGGGGGGACTGACGATCACTGGGGGCCCCTATGGCAACGGCTACTCCACCGCGTCTACGGCCAGCACGCCCACATCCTGGTCGCCGTGGCCGGCGGCGATGAGGGCGTCCATGCGCTCCGCCAGCCCGGAGAGGACCGCCAGGGGGAGCCCTTCCGCGGTCTCGAGCATGAGCCTCACGTCCTTCCTGGCCATGGTGAGGGCGAAGCTGGGATCGAAGGACCCCTCTGCCATGCTGGGCCCCCGGAGCTTGGCCACGGCCCCGGGGTTGATGAACTCCATGACCCCCAGAGCCTCCGCGGGGGCGAGCCCGGCGGACCGGGCCAGGGTCAGGACGTCAGCCAGGAGCCCCACCACCCCAATAATCAACGCGTTCCCCAGGAGCTTTATCACCGCCGCCTGGTCCGGGCGTTCCCCCAGGTAGGCCAGCCGGCCCGTCATCTGGGCCAGATCGGTCTCCACCCGCTCGAAAACCGCCCTGGGCCCGGCCACCAACATGCTCCCCTTCGCCTCCCGGGCCGCCGCGGGCCCCATGAACACGGGGCAGTGCAGGTAGGCCACCCCCTGGCCGGCCAGCCGCCCCGCCCGGGTGGCGGTAAGGGCGGGCTGGGTCGTGGTGTGGTCGCAGATCACGGCGCCGGCCTCCAGGGCCGGAAGGGCCGCCGCCAGCACCTCCTCCACCGACGCGTCGTCGCCCAGGACCAGGTGCACCCGCTGGGCGCCCTGCACCGCCTCGGCAACCGTAGGGGCCACACGGGCCCCCACCGCCGCCAGGGCCTCGGCCTTCGCGAGCGTCCGGTTCCACACCGCCACAGACCACCCGCGGCGGCAGGCGGCCTCCACGAACCCCGACCCCAGTAATCCCGTTCCCAGAACCGCAATCGATGCCATGCTCTTCTCCATCACGCTTGAAGGTGTCCGGACTCCGTGACTCCGTTGACATCCTCCCCTCACTGTAGGCAGGGGGGTTCTTACGGCGCGCCCTCCCACCCCTGGCCCGTCATCTCCCAGCGGATGAGGGACACGGGGATGAGGCCCGAAGCCTCCATCTCGTCCATGAACCGCTTGACGGAGAAATCGTCGCCGAGCTGCTCGGCCCGCTCGGCCATGAGCTCCTCGATCTGGTGCTTCCCCGTCAGGTAGCTGTCCCCGTAGAAGGGCTGGTGCAGGTACAGGTCTTGCTCCCCCCACACCGTGCCGCTGTCCTCCGGCATCCACCCCCGGGGCGTCCAGCGGGCCGCGAAGGCCACCGCCTCCTCCTGGGTGAGCTCGTTGGCGTGCATGAAGAGGCCCGCCAGGGCCCGCGCGGCCCGCTGGGCCACCAGGATGTACATCAGCTCCCGGGAGCGGGGGTTCGAATCGAAGAGACCCGCCGTCATCATCCACTCCTCCATCCCCGTAGCCACCCCCTCGGCCCGGCTGTCCCAGATGTTGTAGAGAAGTGGCGCGGCCCGCACGGGGCTGGGGTGGGGGTCCGTGGCCATCATGGCCAGGTCGAACCAGTGGTGGCCGTGGGTCCGCATCGTGAGGGGGTCCCGGTAGCTCACCTCCGAGAAGAACCCCCGGAGGGCATCGGGGGGATCCACGGGCTGGAAGCTCCCGACGCGCTCCCGGAGCGCCTGGTCCATGTAAGGACGCATGGTGAGGAGGTCATGGCCGCCGAGGAAGGCGAGGTAGTCCGTGACCGCCTGGTTCAGACGGCGGTCGTAGTCCGCGGCGGAGGCGATGCGGGTCTGGAGCGGGAGCCGGCGGTTGCGCTCCTCTTCCAGCTTCAGGGAGGCGTGGGAGCGGGCCAGCTCCCGGCGGTGGAGCCCCACCAGCTCTCCCCAGGAGAAGGGCACCAGGTGGACGTTCCGCACGTACCAGCTGTAGTCCTCCTTCCCCACCCCCGACGGACCCGTCTTACCGGCAGCCTGCTCCTCCAGCCAGGTCACGAAGGCATCGGTAGCCTCCCGGGCGCGGACGATGGCCGCGTCCAGGTCGGCGCCGGTTCCGGCAACCCGTTCTCCAAGGGCGGCCAGATCGGTGCTCTGCCCCCGCATGGCCCGGATCCCTCCCATCCAGAGGTCATGAGCGTCGCCGGTGAGGTTCCCCCGGGCCTGCTCCAGGATGGCGGGGATGGCCCCGATGCGCCCGGCCAGCTCCGCAGCGGCGTCCGGCGAGAGGGGGAACTCGTAGGTCCAGGTGTCGATCCACCCGGCCAGGAAGGGTCCCTCGTGGGCGGGTACGTCGCTCTGCTCCGGGTGGATCATGACGTAGAACCAGGGCATCCGCTCCCAGGGGCGGAGCACCCGGTGATCGAAGTCCAGCCCGTTCATCTCGGCCCGCACCAGGTTCCAGTTCACCTTCTCGGCCACCGACCAGCCGGCGGTGTCCATGGCGACCAGGCGGGCCTGCCAGCCGGCCAGCTCCAGGTGCTGCCGGGCCATGGCCTCGGGCGAGTAGTCGGGAACCCCGTCGGTGAAGCTCGGCTTCTGGAACTCCCGCCACTCCCTGTAGAAGGCCACCAGGTCGGAGTGGGTGGCGGTGGTGGCGGCTTCGTCCCCTCCGAGGGCGCCGGGACCGTCGGCAGGGTCGCAGCCCAGGATCGGAAGGAGGCTCAGGATCAGGGGGAGGAGAGGAAGGGCAGGACCACGGGTGCGCGTCATGGGAAGGTTCCTCGGTTCAGACGGTTCGCGCTTCCACAACCCCTCGCCACCCCGGCCTCCCGCAGCCGGCTCACCCCGACGCGGGCAGGCATGAGGTTGGGGGAAATCCGGAGCGCTTTCAAGCCCCCGGGGCCGGACAGAGACCAGGGCGCTCCCGGAATCCAGGAAGCGTGGACATGGAGTGCATCCTGCGGCATCCGGCATGGACGGTACTTGCGCAGGCTCCGGATCGCAGGGAGCCGTCTGGCCTACAGGCCGTCAGGGGCCCAGAATGGTAGGCGATCTTGTCGCCGTCCGAGGGCATCGCCGGCCGCTCCCCGCACTGGAGGAACCATGCGAAAGTTGATCGTCCCGACCCTGGCCATCCTCACCCTCCTGGTGGCGCCCCTGGCTCCTGGCCGGCAGGCGGCCGCCCAGGGGAGCCCGGAGCCGGCTCATTGGCGGACCCAGCACTCGATGCTCCTCGACGGCCAGAGGGTGGAGTACGACGCGGTGGTGGGAAGCGTGATCCTCCGCGGGGACGATGAGGAGCCCACGGGGGAGCTGTTCTACACGGCCTACTTCCGCACCGGCGTCCCCGACGCGGCCTCCCGCCCCATCGTCTTCGCCTACAACGGGGGACCCGGCTCGGCGTCCTTCTGGCTCCACATGGGCATCATGGGCCCGAAGCGCGTGGTCACGCCGACGGTGGGTCCCCAGGGAGCGCCCCCGTATCCCCTGGTGGACAAGCAGGAAACGGCACCCTCTGTCATCTTCACGCACTCCCCTTCATAACCCGTTCTGTCCCTTGCGCTTCTGTACGCTACCGCCCTATCTTTCCTATGTCAAGCATCGCCCGTTTTCACCCTGCCGTGCGCACGCGGCGTGCACGGCATCAACCTCCTGCTGGAGGCGACAGTGGGCAAGCTCACAAAGCGCGACATCGAGGCAGCCGAACTTCCCAAGGCGAGACCGGGGGACGATAGACGAGCCTTCGAGAAGCGATGGCGCTGGCTGGGCGATGAGGAGGTGCCCGGGTTCGGCGTGAAGGTCTATGGCTCGGGCCTGAAGGTATTCGCTTTCCGGTACCGCACGGGCGGTGGCCGCGGCGGCCGGCAGAGGATGCTCACCCTCGGGCGGTTTGGCGCACTGACCGTGCAACAAGCCCGCGACCAGGCCCGCAAGGCGAAGCTTCACGTCATGGGGGGGATGGACCCCCAGGCGGAGCGCCAGCGCGAGACGAGCGCCCTCAAGACAGTCGGCGATCTCATGGACCGCTGGATCCGGGATCATGCGAAGCTTCATCGCCGGCAGTGGAAGGAGGATGAACGCCGCGTCAAGGTGCGCATCAAGCCCGGCCTGGGAAAGTCCTACCTGGTCGATCTCTCGCCGGAGCAGGTGGCCTCCTGGCATCGCAAGATCGGCGGTGAGGCCCCATACGAGGCGAACCGCTGTCAGGAGATTTTGCGGGCGGCTTGGCGCTGGGCGGAACGGGAGGGGCTCATGCCCCCAGGAGTGAAGAACCCCACGTCCCAGGTGAGACACTTCCGGGAACGCAGTCGCGACCGCTGGCTCAAGAAGGACGAGCTGGCCCGCCTCATGGAGGCCGTCCAGAAGGAGGAGGATCCCTACGTCCGGGCGGCAATCCCGCTCCTCCTTCTGACGGGGCTCCGCAAACAAGAGCTGCTCGGGGCCCGATGGGCGGCCGTAGACATGGAGCGGGCGGAGATTCGCCTTCCTGAGACGAAGAGTGGTGGCTCGCAGGTGCGCCTCTTGTCGCCGCCGGCCGTGGCCCTCCTGCGTGAGTTGCCACGTCACTATGGCAGCCCGTGGATCTTTCCATCACCCAGCGATCCCAAGCGACCGCGCCGGGACATTGGACCCGCCTGGAACCAGGTCCGCAAGAAGGCAGGACTCGAAGACACAACGCTTCATGACCTTCGCCGGACGGCGGGATCCTTCATGGCTCAGGCGGGCGTGCCCCTCCAGGTGATCGGACAGGTGCTCGGACACTCCCATTCGAGTGTGACGGAAGTCTATGCCAGGCTCTCCTCGAAGAATGAACGGGTGGCACTGGAGACGCTTGCCAGGACCCTTGAAGGAGCCCTGGGAACCCGGCCTGGAGGCAATGGCGGGGCACCCGCGGCCCAGGACAAGGGGGAGCCCCTTCTTGAGCGCTTGAAGGCCGTTATCGAGGGCGGCGCTGGGGAGGGCGATGCCGACGCCGTGGTGGACCGGCTGCGAGAGCTCCTGGCGACGAAGGAGGCGGAACCGTGACCACGGACCGGCCGTCGCCCATGGAAGCCGCTCAGGCTGCTGGGGCACGACTGCGGGCGGAGCTGGCGAAGGACGATGGCATCAATGCGTTCATCGACTGGCTGTCGAAGGGGTGGGGCCGCGAATGGGGTGCGGCACAGGATGTTGAGGAACTGGCCAGGGCGATGGACCCGGACATGCCAGACTCCGAGCGGATAGAGGCCATCTCAGGCGTAGCACAACGGCTCTCCCATCTGTGGAGGCCGGATCTGTGGAGGCCGGAGCGGAGGGTTGGGGCACTCCGCTGGCGGAGAGCTGTTGATCGTGCGGCAGAAGACGGCCTGAGCCTGACCGACATCAAGCGTCGCGCCCTCGAATACGGGCTGCTTCGGGCTGCGGCAGAGGCGAAGGGGCGGCAGAGACTTCGGCCGGTACGGATGCCAGGGGCACCGACGGATGGGCCGATAGCGGCCCGGGACGGCGAACCCCTCACGGGCCTGCCATGGTTCGAATTCACATTCTGGATGAGATCGAAGCTCTTCCGGTATGCTGAGCAGTGGTTACTCGAAGAGTATGGTGACGTGCTCTCTGGCGAACGTGGTGAGGCACTCACCATTCTCCCCGAGGACGGCGTGTCCGCCGAGGAGTTGGATCGGCTCGCGAGCATGAGGTACCACGAGGAAAGCGAGTCCGCCGAGCATCGGGAAGCCCTTCAACGGGTCTCCGAAATCGTGGAGCGGGTCGGCTCTCCCCGACAGAAGGAGATGTTCGCCCGACTCATGGAGCTGGGGAACAAGGCCCTGGTTTGTGAGGCGCTCCTAATCTCTCCCGAAAACTACGACGTGCAGTTGAGGCGACTCACAAGGAAGCTCAGGAAGGAAGTAGGCACCGGCTCAGAGGCCGGATAACCCTTTTCCCCCGGATCCCACCACCTCCTCTCCCTTCCCGGCGAGAGGCCCCCAAGCAAGACGAACGCTCTATGGCCCCGCTGGCGGCCCCGCTTGCGGCACTCGCCCGTGTTTTTTGTCGCGCGCTCTTATAGGTAGGGACACGAGAGCAAGAGAGAGCGCGAGAGGAGGACTCGATGCCGAACCACATGTACGTCGCGGCTCTGGTTGGTCCGAACCCCCGGGAGGCTGAGGTGCTGTTCGCCAGTGACGACCCGGGCCTTGTGCAGTTGGTTCGCGGCTGGATGACCGATGCAATCCGCGCTGACGCGTCCCCGGGCGAGACTCCGGCCGAGGGGAGTGCCCCACCCCGGAAACCGCCGCTCCAGCCGGTGCAAGGAGGCGCACCATGAACACCGTGCAACCCAGCCTGATTCTGCTCGACACGTCTCAGGTCGCCGACCTGCTCGGGGTGAAAGAGGGTACGGTGTGCAACTGGAGGTGGAACGGCAGTGGCCCGCCGTTCGTCAACCTCGGCGGTCGTCGGGTCCGCTATAGGCTCTGCGATGTGGAGGGCTGGATCGCGGGGCAAGTCCGCTCAAGCACGTCTCAGGAGCCCGGCGATGGTCGCGCAGCCTGAGGTGACAGCCGAAGAGTTGGTCCGCGTCTCCGGCCTCGTAACACTCGGCGCCGACCCGCCCGACGCAGCCGTTCGCGCGGCCTTGGGCCACCTGGCCGAACGGCTCAACGGTGGGGGTTTCAGTGCCCTCCGGGGAGCGTGCCACGTTCGGGCTGTGCAGGCGCTGGAGGATTGTGGGGTCCTGGCTGCCGAGGAGCTGGTCGGGCAAGCCCTGGGGGTAGCCGTCCCAAACGGCGAGTTGGAGGAGGGGGAGACCACAGGAGACAGGGCGGCGGACCCGACATTCACTGATACTGGCAATGCTGCCCGGCTGGTGAGGCTGCATGGGGAGCGCCTCCGTTACGTGCCCCGATGGGGACGGTGGCTCGTTTGGAGCCCGGAGGAGGGCCGCTGGCTCCAGGATGCTGGCCATGTCTATGTCCGCGAACTCGCGAAGGACGTGGGCCGAGAGTTGAAAAAGGAGGCGGCCACCATGACGGAAACCGAGGCCGCGAAGCGAGTGTTCCACTTTGCGTTTCGGAGCCTCAACGCTCCGGGCATCACAGGTCTGGTTGACCTGGCCCGCGGCATCAAGGGGATCCCCCTTGATCACGAGCTCCTGGACTCCGACGGCTGGCTCCTGGGCGTCACCAACGGAGTGGTGGAGCTCAAGACTGGCCGATTCCGGGAGGCGGACCCCGGGGATTTGATGACCCTGCAATGCCCGGTCGTCTGGGATGAGGACGCACACTCTCCCCGGTGGGAGCGGGCCATGGGGGAGTGGTTCCCGGATCCGGACGTGCGGGCCTACGTGCAGCGCGTGGCCGGCTCTGCCCTGGTCGGCGTCCAACGCGATCACGCCTTCGTCATCCACTACGGCCTGGGGGGGAACGGCAAGGGCAGCTTCACCCGAGCCCTCCAGCGGGTGCTGGGGCCCTACGCGGTCGAGATCCACCTCTCCCTGCTCGTGGAGACCAAATACAAGGAGCATGACACTGTTCGTGCCGACCTGTTCCGCACCCGGCTTGCCGTGGCCGTCGAGACCGAGCGCAGGGTCAGGCTGGCGGAAGCGTCGGTCAAGAATCTGACCGGCGGCGATCGAATCCGCGCCCGGCGGATGCGGGAAGATCCGTGGTCGTTCGATCCGTCGCATAGCCTCTGGCTTCAAACGAACCACTTGCCCGAGATCGGCGGGCGCGACGTCGGTATCTGGAGGCGAATCCGTGTGGTGCGGTGGATGACGACGTTCGCTGAGCGGGATCAGGACCGGACCCTTGATGACACCCTGGCCGGCGAGGCACCCGGCATCTTGCGCTGGCTCGTGGAAGGCTGTCGTGAATGGCAGGAACATGGACTCGCCGAGCCCGAAGCGGTCATCCGGGATACCCTGGCCTACCGCCGTGCCGAAGACGCGTTCGCGCGGTTCCAGGAGGACACGGGTCTCGTCTTCCGGCCCGACCTGGAGGTCGAAGCCCAGGAGCTTCTGGATCTCCTGGAAACTTGGGCGAGTGAAGAGGGGGTCACACCACCTCGTCAGGACATCGGGGAGTGGCTCGCCGAGCACGGGGTCCAGAAGCAGCAGAGGAGGCGCATCGGGCCCGATGGGAAGCAGAGGAGGCCCCGGCTATGGGTGGGAGTGGGAATCCCAGGTGCAGGCAACGAAAGCGCGCAAGCAGATGCGTTGCTTTGATTTAGCCGTTTCGGCCCGCGAGGGTGTCACACCCGTCACAGGGGTTTCCAGTTCCCGCGTTAGGCGGGCGTGTATTCAAAACAAACCGGAGGGGGGTGTGACAGGTGTGACAGCAGTGCGAGAGAGGCGGTTTTTGGGCGACACAGGAGCCGGTTTCTTCGAGCGAACCTTCGCACCTGGGCGGAGCGAATGCCGAGCGACTCGGAGCGAATCAGAACGAGTCGGAAGCGACTCGGAACGAATCGGAAGCGAGTCGGAACGATGGGTAACCCCGCCGAAGAGGGTGGCACTCGTGGCACCTGGCACCTCGGCATGCGGTCTGGATGAGAAGGTTCCGGCCGAACGACGGGAGACGGCTGATGGAACGGACTGAACGACAGGAACGGCATGACGAGCGGGAGACGCGCCAGCGGTATGAAGAGCGTTTCCCCGGCTGGCGCCGGTCCACGAGTCCGCGTGCATGTCCCCGGCGGGTGGCCGGCCTGCTCTGCCAGGCAGGGGCGGGCCACGGCTGCATCTGTCAGCGTTACCCTCTGCTGCTCGATCATGTGAAGCTGTGGCTCCCACCCGAAGGTGGTTACGCCTACACGGCGGAACCGTATCACGTGGACGTGGACGCGCTGGTCAAGTTCACAGCCGAGTGTGAAGGGCTGGGCCTGGAGGTGGCGATCGAGGACTACTCACCCTACTACCCTGGGTCAACAAAACTCATCCTCGTCCGCCGGAAGGCCACACAACACGAGTCGGTCGAGGAGGTGGCCCGCCACGTACCGGCCAAGGGTGAGCCCGGCGCCGACGCGAGCCAGCGCGCGGCCATCATCATGGCTCTGGTGCGCCTCCAAGGCTTCGAGCTGCGAGCCGAGCCATCAGGCCGGATCATCTTCACCCGCGATGGCAAGGACGTGCCCGGCGAGGACACCAGCCTTGACTACATGACGCTCACCACCATGGCGGAGCTCAAACGGCAGCTCCTCCACGTCATCTTCAACCAGCGCCCTGGCAGCTGGACGTGTGTGCGCTGTGGGAGCGGCCGGTTCGACCTGCCGACCATTTGCTCGCTGTGCTTGTGGGCGGAGCGTCGGGGGAGGCCGGGCCATGCCTGACGAACTGACCCCCCGAGCACCGGCCTGCCCCGGTGTACCGACGGGCGAGGAGTTTGAGTGTGCGGCTGCCCTGCTTGCCGAGGTACGGAGGCAGGGTTTGGAGCTGAGACTCACACCGGTGAGCGGCATCCGGATCACGCGGGACGGGCAGGACCTCCTGAAGGACACTGGCCTGGACGCTATGACGCTTACGGACTTGGCGCGGCTGAAACGGCCGCTCCTGCTCATCCTCATCAACAGAGGGCGGCACCGGTGGCCATGCCTGAGGTGTGGAAAAGGGGAGTTCGACCTGCCGGAAATCTGTGCCACATGCTCCTCGGCGGAAAAGAGGCCGGCTCATGCGTGAACGCCACCGTCCCTCGGACCTGAGTCAGCACCTCGTCCTCGAGCTCGTTCTTGCCCGCCACTGCGGCCACCGGCCCCGGCCGATGCTGCCGACTGAGACGCTGCATCGGTACCTCCGCGACCTGGACCCGGCCGAACGCCAGGCTACGCTGGGAGCATTGATAAGTGACCCGCCGCTCGGCCCCGGTGAACCGGTTCCCGGGTGTAGCTGCCCATGGTGCACCGGAATCCCGGCGGATCATCCTACCCGGCGGACACGCAGGCGGTGGAGCACGCCCGGCCCTGGACGCGATTCATGGGCCCGGCGGGTGGAGGAGGCACGGACTCGTCCCCTCCTGGACGTGGCACGGGCGCTGGGATTGGAGCCGAAGAAGGCCGGCAAGGAGTATATGGCCTCCTGCCCGTTCCACGCGGACGCCACGCCCAGCCTGAGCCTGAACCCGTCAAAGAATGTCTGGCACTGCTTCAGCTGCGGCCGGGGTGGCGACGGCATCGCCCTGGTGATGGAGGTGAGGAAGCTGGATTTCACCGGGGCCGTGAAGGAGGTGGCCCACCAATGAGCGCCCTCGGTGCGACGGTTCGGCTCGCCAGCATGACGGTGGTGATGTGGTTGTACGGCTGGTTTCTGCGGCCGCACTGGCCACGGCTGCGACGTGTTCCTTGGGCGGAAACCGGCCCGTGAACACCATCACCTTCGACCTGGCCCTTACGAGCTCCGGGTGGGCCCGGTGGCGGGACAAGCGCCTCTCCTACGGGACGATTCAGGGGAAGGGGAGCGGCATGGCCCGGGTCCACGGGATCCTCCTGGACGTCCAGCGGCTCGTTGAGGGGGCGGACCTGGTGGTCCTGGAGGGCTACAGCTTCGCTTCCCGCGGCCGCGCCATCGTGAGCCTGGGGGAGTGGGGAGGCACGGTGCGGCACTGGCTTCATGCCGGAGGTTTGCGGTGGGTAGAGATTCCGCCCGCTTGCCGGTGCCGATACGCGACCGGAAAAGGGAACGCCAGCAAGGAGGCGGTCCTGGCCGCAGCGATCCGCCGGCTCTCCTACGAAGGGCACTCCCACGACGAGGCGGATGCCCTGTGGCTCCTCCACATGACCCTGGACGCCACGGGGACCCCCTTGGTGAAGGTCCCGGAGACGCATCGGACGGCCCTCGCCAAAATCGACCTGAAATACCAACCCAAGCTGGGAGTGGACCCATGAGATTCTTCAGTGAACCTCACGAACTTGAACCGGGAGCTGGTGTTCGGGTCGATGTGGGGCACGACCCGCATACCGGGAAGGTCACTGTGACCATCGTCCCCGGCCGACTACAGGCCCCTCCCGGGTGTGAGCCGGGAGATTTCAGGCCGTTGCGACAGCGGCTTCGCGATTATCAACGGAACCTCGTAAAGGAGGCTCTGCTGCAAGCCGGAGGCAACGTGAGCCTGGCGGCCGAGCGGCTGCATGAGGATCGCAGGAACTTCTTTCGACGGGTGCAGAAACTCGGGTTGCGGCTGGACGAGATCCGCACACTCGCACGGGAAGGAAACACGACGACCACGCCGCCCCACGAACTCGCACACGCAAACGAAGGCGGGGAGGGCCAGTGACCATGAAGAAGAGCAAAGAGACGGTCCTCGGTGGCTATGGCTATGGCCCCGGCCGCCGTCGCCCGGGCGGTGATTCGCCGTCGCCGACCGGCAAAGCACCTGGCGCGTCCATCCGCGAGATCCCCGAGCCGGGCATTCTCGTGCCTTCATCGCTGGGCGCGAAACGCACGTTGCCCAAGTACGCGCAGGACCTGGGCCCCGAGATCGGTTCGTACATCACCGATGGCTCGATCAGCCCCGACGCGATTGCCGGTGGCATCAACCAGGGCATTGTGGGCACGGTCGCGTTCACAGCGACGGCACGTGACGCCCTCAGCTGGTCGGCGGGCTCCATCATTGCCGGGGGCACGACCTACTCGATCGACGCCGGCTCGCTGTCGGGCATGAGTGACGACAACTGGAGGTACGTCTATCTCGATACGGCTGTCTCGGAAACCGTGCTCCAGACGACAACGACACCCGCCAATGCCGTGGGCAGTGGCAAACACCTGGTCGCGACGACACGCCGCGGCTCGGCTGCCGACCAGCTTGCGCTCATCATGCCAATCAACACGGACCCGACGTATGACGAAAGCGTGTTTGCCGATGATGCCGTGACCGCGCGGATCATCGCGGCCGGTGTCATCACAGCGGACCACATTGCGGCCTTGACCATCACAGCCGAGAAGATCGCCGCAGGCGCCGTGACCACGGCGAAGATCGCGGCGGGCGCCGTAGAGGCCGCGAAGATTGATGCGCTGGCGGTGACAGCTGACAAGATCGACGCGCTGGCGGTGACGGCCGCGAAGATCGCCGCAGGCGCCGTGACCACGGCAAAGCTCGATGCACTCGCCGTGACAGCCGAGAAGATCGCGGCCGCCACCATCACGGCGGACAAGCTGAATGTGACCAGCCTGTCCGCGATCTCCGCGAACATTGGCACCGTGAACGCCGGCCTCATCAACAACCAGGCCACCGACCCGACCCGTGGCATCCGGCTCAACTCGGGCGTGGGAAAGCCAGGCACGTGGACCGGCTATCTCGATCTGGCGGCGTCGGGCGCGGACCCCGTGCTGAAGCTCCCCGGCCTGGAGATCACTGCCGCCGGTGCCGCAACATACTCTGGTGATCTCAGCGCGGCGGGGGGGACGTTCTCAGGCACGGTGGCCTCGTCCAGCTTCACGGCCCTGGTAGCCAGCTTCTCGGGCCGGATCGTCGTCGGCGTCGGGGGCGGCAACACGGAATTTCATGACTACGTGCGGTTCAGGACTGGCGGCGAAATCGGCATCGAAGATGGCCGGATCATGGCGTTCTACGATCCCGACAATGTGTTCCGTGGCGATCTTCGCGCGCGTGCCGACGGCGACATTATGGCCCGTGGCAACTGGTATTTCGGTGGGGCCGTCAACGACTCGATCCACATGACCGGAGACCTCGAGATCGACGGCGCACTGAACCACGATGGCTCGACACTCGGCCTCTTTGGCGCGCCACCCGTGACGAAGCCCGGCGCTGTGCTGCTCGAAGAGCTCGCCACCATCTCCGGTTCCGGCGCCGACACGGACATCAACGCGAATTTCTCGGCACTCTACAACACACTGAGCGAGCTCCAGAACGCGCTCGACAGCTTGGGTGCCGTCTCCGTCACAGGCTCGTGAGAGGGTGCCTTGATCGAAGTGACTGAAGCCACGAGCGTTCTGAAGAACATGCGGAGGTGAGCCATGCCATACATCCGACCTTACGACCGAGACGAAGACGACGAACTCGGTGCTGGCGTCACCGAAGATTGGGGTTATTCGACCGCCCCCAATGTTGGCGACCCCATGCGGCTGCCCGGGCTGGATGCCGAGCCGGATCCTGGTGTCGCGGCCGCGTCCATTATCCCCACGTCGCAGTCAGGCACAGCGGGCTTCCCCGAAGACGATCCGTACCACTTTGGCGAGGCACCAACCGTCGAGGCGACCGACGCCAACCTGTTTGCCACGGACCAGGTGCCTGGCAGCATCGGTCCCGACATCCAGCCGGTGGAGCTCGGCGGTGGTGGAGACGACGCGGCCGGCGATGCGGGCCCCTACGTCTATTCGGAGGAGCCGTCCGGGGAACCGGAGGGCGGAGAAGAGCCCTCCGTCTACTCTGGCGAACCCGAGACTGACGAGTTTGGCTTCGAGGAAGCGCCAACGGTCGGCGACACCGGCCTGCCATCCGAGCCATGGCAGTACGAGGGCGGACTGGCCGATGGGCAGGCCGCACCCCTGGATGAAGCCACGAAGGAGGCCGGCGGCGGCCCGGTAGGAACACCTGTGGCGCCGGATCAGTTTCAGCCGGAACCCATGGCACCACCGGCAGGTGTGCCAGCCCCGGGCCCAACCGCACCCATGGGGGGAGGCGCGGCC
>Ga0209164_1003963_pt1 | contig 13648 bp, 15 predicted proteins | sample MTBNYHSulfiMetaG_FD_187458 | JGI IMG/M metagenome (GOLD analysis project Ga0209164, IMG submission 187458) | Enrichment culture microbial communities from rom New York Harbor, USA that are MTBE-degrading - MTBE-NYH (New York Harbor Sulfidogenic)... | ecosystem: Environmental > Aquatic > Marine >...
AGTATACAAATAATCGCATTCTTGATGTAATATAAAGTGCTATGCGGGTAATAATAGTGGGTGCCGGTGAAGTAGGGTATCAGATAGCGAAGTTTTTGTCCCTCGAATCGCTTGACGTGGTAGTGATCGACAGGGATAGAAATAAAATAAGACGGATGGCCGAGGAAATGGACGTTGCGGTCGTAGAGGGAGAAGGAGGAGCGCCTTCATCTCTCCGCGAAGCGGAAGCTGAAAGGGCAGACATACTTCTTGCAGTGACTGACCAGGACGAAACCAACATGATCGCCTGTCTCCTCGCCAAGGCAATGTTCGGTATCCCGAGGAAGATTGCCCGTATACGCAATCCGGAATATTTCCATAATGAACGTCTCCTCATAAACCTTGATATTGACCCTGCCATTAATCCTGAACTCGAAATCGCGCATGCAGTTGCGAGGATCATTGAAGCGCCCTTCGCAACAGATATCCTTGATTTTGAGGGAGGACTTGTGAAAGTGGTTGGATTCAAGCTTCCCGAAACTTCACCGCTGATCGGGAAAACATTGAAACGATTCGGGTCTTCCGCGGGAAAGAAGTTCCTTATCGGTCTTATAGTGAGGGACGGAAAAACGATTATCCCTGCCGGTGACGACGTCATTAAAAAAGGGGATATCATCTATGTCCCTGTGAAGCCTGATGAGTTGCAGGACACGATTGCGCTGCTTGGCATTGCGATGAAACCTGTGAAAAAGATTATGATACTGGGAGGTGGGAAGACAGGACAATATATCGCCTCACAGATAGAGGACAAAGCGGACGTGAAGATCATAGAAAAGAATGAGGAGCGGTGCAAATTTCTCAGCAAGAACCTCAGGCGTTCCCTTATCCTTCACGCCGACGGCACAGAACAAAAAGTGCTGATGGAAGAAAATATCGGAGATATGGATGCTTTTGTTGCGGTATCGAACAACGACGAGCTGAATATCATGGTCTCTCTTCTCGCAAAAAAACTGGGCGCAAAAAAGACTGTTGCATTAGTCAATAAAACCGACTACATTTACCTTGCGCATGGCCTTGGCCTTCAGTCTGTTCTGAGTCCGAGGCTTATCACCGCCGGGACTATTCTCCGCTATGTCCGGAGAGGAGATATCCTGTCCCTGACTGCTATCGCTGACGCCAAGGCGGAGATTATCGAGGGAAGGATCCTCAAAACCTCGCCTCTGGCTGGCAAGACACTCGAGAAAGCACAGACCAGAGCATCTATCATAGGTGCTATTATCCGGGGTGAAAAAGTCATTATACCTTCAGGTTCGGATACCATCATGGATGATGATAAACTGATCATATTCACCCTGAGGGAATCGATCAAGGAAGTCGAAAAGATACTCGCGTGAGCCCCGTGCTATCAGAATGAACATCAGGGTAATACTGAATTTCAACGGTATTGTACTCCTCTTCCTTTCTTGTTTCATGATAGCCCCGGTCATCGTCTCGTATTTCAAGAACACAGAGGATCTGGTTCCCCTTGTGCAGTCATGTGCGATAACATTCGGCGCCGGAATCTCCCTTTTTCTTTTTACCAGAAGGAACAAGAAAGAAGACATCAGGCACAGGGATGCCTTTCTTATCGTTACGCTCACCTGGCTGGTTATGTCTTTGTTCGGGGCCCTGCCTTTTCTTTTTACCGGAACATTTCATTCTTTCACCAACGCATATTTCGAGTCGATGTCCGGGTTTACAACTACGGGCGCATCGGTGCTGAAGGACATAGAGAAGGTTTTGCCGGGGATTCTCTTCTGGAGAAGTATGACGCAATGGATCGGCGGCATGGGTATCATAGTCTTCGCACTCGCTATCCTCCCTTTCCTCGGAACAGGTGGAATGCAGCTTTTTAAGGCAGAAGTTCCCGAGATTAGTATAGATAAACTGAGGCCCCGTATTATCGATACCGCAAAGGCTCTCTGGATTATTTATCTTTCCCTCACTGCCACTAATGCAGCGCTTCTCTATCTCGCGGGAATGAACGTATGCGACGCGCTGTGTCATGCATTCACCACAATGGCGACAGGAGGGTTTTCGACGAAAAATGCGAGTATAGGCGCGTATCAGAGTCCTTCCATAGAATACATCACAAGCGCATTTATGTTGCTCGCGGGCATCAATTACTCGTTATATTTTTATTTCTTCAAGGGACAATGCTCGAAATTATGGAACAACGGAGAATTCAGGTTCTATGCCACGGTGATTTTCGTCGCAACCGCTGTCGTAACGGTCACGATATGGAGATCTTCTTATGATTCGATCATCGATGCTTTCCGGTTATCGCTTTTCCAGGTTATTTCCATAATGACCACAACAGGATATGCAACAGCGGACTATGAAATATGGGCCCCGCTTGCGCAGGTATTGCTGATAATCTTAATGTTTTTCGGTGGGATGATCGGTTCGACAGGCGGAGGGATTAAGCAGGTGCGGATTCTTCTCATGATCAAACAAGGCTACAGGGAAATGTATCAGCTGATTCATCCGCGGGCAATAACTACGGTAAAGCTCGACAACAAATTTCTCGACAAGGAAATCCTGGGAAGCATCTGGGGGATGGTGTTTCTGTTCCTCGGAGTCTGTGCGGTCGCAACAATCGGAGTTGCAGCAACCGGCATGGATATTGTCACTGCTACAACTACGGTCATATCTGCGATGTGTAATGTCGGCCCTGCACTGGGTTCTGCAGGTCCCGCAGAGAATTATGCGCATATTCCCGATGCAGGGAAGTGGATACTTGTATTTTGTATGCTCACCGGGAGGCTTGAGGTGTATACCGTGCTCATACTGTTCGTGCCCCATTTCTGGAAGAAATGACCCTTATGCCTTCTCTCCCTCGAACAGTTCCGTGCTTAGATAACGTTCCCCTGTGCTCGGAAGGATTACAACGATCTGCTTTCCGCTGTTTTCAGGACGTTTGGCTATTTCAAAGGCCGCCCAGAGCGCAGCTCCGGAAGATATCCCACAGAGAATCCCTTCTTTTTTTGCAGCGGACCGTGCTGTTTCAAATGCCTTTTCGTTGGGTACCGACACTACTTCATCGATAATGCCGGTATTCAGCACTTTCGGGATGAACCCTGCACCGATACCCTGAATTTTGTGAGGGCCGGGCTTTCCTCCGGAAAGGACAGGCGACGCAGCAGGCTCGACCGCAATTGTTCTGAATGATGGTTTCCGTGCTTTTATTACTTCAGAGATTCCGGTTATTGTCCCTCCTGTGCCGACGCCGGCTACAAGAATGTCCGCATTTCCCCTGGTGTCGTTCCATATTTCTTCAGCCGTAGTTTTACGGTGGATATCAGGGTTTGCGGGATTACTGAACTGGTCCGGCATGAATGCATGAGGGGTTTGCGAGAATATTTTCTGCGCTTTTGCGATTGCACCCTTCATCCCTTCTGAACCAGGGGTCAAAACCAGTTCAGCGCCGAGGTGTTTCAAGAGTTTTTTCCTCTCAATGCTCATGGTTTCAGGCATGGTAAGCATGAGACGATATCCCTTGACCGCACAGATAAACGCAAGCGCAATGCCTGTGTTGCCGCTCGTCGGTTCGACTATAAGAGTGTCCTTATGGATGAGCCCTCTGGCCTCTGCATCAGCAATCATCGAACTTCCAATCCGGTCTTTTACGCTGCCAAGAGGGTTCATGAATTCGAGCTTTGCGAGAAGAGTGGCATCAAGCCCTGCTGACAGTGCATTCAGCCGGACCAGAGGAGTGGCGCCGATGGTATGGGTAATATCGGAACAGACACGGGAAATGTTCATTTCTCTTTCTCCCTGAAAATCAGCTCAGCTTTTTTTGTGAGCACCCTGGTGTCAGGAGGCACGGACTCTGTGATCCAGACATTGCCGCCGATTACCGAACGCGCGCCTATTACCGTTTCACCCCCGAGTATAGTGACACCGGAGTAGATAATCACATCGTCCTCTATCGTCGGATGACGCTTCTGATATCGCAGTTCTTCGACTTTTTCCTTGGGCAGGGAAAGGGCTCCGAGCGTGACACCCTGATAGATCCTTACGTGCTTCCCTATATCTGTCGTCTCACCGATCACTACGCCTGTTCCATGATCGATGAAGAAGCTTTCGCCAATCCGGGCTCCCGGATGAATGTCGATGCCGGTAAGGCTGTGGGCATATTCCGTCATTATGCGCGGAACCAGGGACACCTTCATTCCGAACAACGCATGGGCAATGCGGTAAATATTGATTGCAAAAAGACCGGGATAGCTGAATATGATCTCGTCATATCCTTTTGCAGCCGGGTCTCCTTCGAATGCTGCACGGACGTCGGTAGCGAGGATTTTCCTCAGGTTTGTGAGGTCCCGGATGAAATCAGCCGCGATCTCCTGTCCCCGTTCTTCACAATGAATGCATGGCAGGTCGTGTCTGAGGCATTCGTGCCGTATTGCAAGAGTCGCCTGTTCTGAAAGGGACTCAAATAAGGTAGTCACCTCCTGTCCCAGATAGTAATGAAGGTTAATCCTGTCAACACGGATTTTTGTGAAATAGCCGGGATAGAGTATCCTGAGTGCCATATGAATAATTTCTATAATGGCGTCACGGGAAGGAATGGGTTCGGTGTCAACATGATCAAAACATGCTTCAGTGTTGCAGGACTGCACGAGGTCGTTTACGACGGCGGGTATCGCTTCACGAAACTGCTCAGTCGATGTTTCTCTGAATTGACATTGTTCGGGTTTTGATGGATCCATGGCAACCCTTTCTTTTTTTCAGTGAGTATGGCGACTCACAATGATTGGTTTTTCTAAAATCAGCCGCTCTCTGTTTCGCGCTTCAGTATAAATTCTATCCCATTTACACAAAGGATGTATAGCCCGATTCAACCGGAACAGGATGAAACACAGTCCCGGACTTTCCCATGTTGCCTGGTGCCGCTTCTCACCTACGGTTGTATACGGTGCGCATATATTGAATTGCTCAGGTATAATTTGAGAAAATTCTAGCGATATGAGTAAAAAAAGAGCAGCAGGCCTGATATTATTCTTTCTTGGGACCGGTATGCTCCTCATGGCATTGCCGCTTTCTACAGAGTTTGACAGACAGGACAGCCTGTCAGGAAACCTTATACGAAATATTGTCATGGGTGAAATCGTAATCCGGGAAGGGCTTGTAGCGGTTGTTCCCGACAGGGACGAGAAAATCTACCAGGAGTTCCGGGAGTATCTTTCCCTGCATCCGGAGATTGCAGCCCTGCCTGAAACCGATGCAATCGGTACATTCTATGAAGCCCGGTATAGAGGGAGAATGTACCGGAACGAATTTGGAATGAAACTGGGGAAAAAGAAGGTTATAACAAAGCGGGAAACCATAGCAGTCCCTTATAGGTACATTGCAGTTATTGGTGTAGTGATATGTATGGGAGGAGTTGTTCTTATCATACTGTCCAAAAAGAAAAGGCCCCGGGGAACAATATGAGAACACAAAAGACCTCTTTTTAAAAGACAGGCTTAAGAATGAATAAGTGAATACATACTGAATAAGAAATGATAAAATTGAAAATATGAAAAAGAAGGTATTCCTGTCAGGCATGATTTTGGCGGTCAGCATATTCCTCTACGGCTGTCCATTGGAGTCTGAATTTCCTCTTTCAATTCCTGAGACCGCTCAGCTTGATCGGGACCTGATCGGGAACTGGAAGTTCATCAACCCTGAGAAGGAGGAAGTTGCAACAATTGCAATATACCCCTTCAATGAGCATGAACTCATTATCATAAGCCGCGAAGAGAATAAGAATATTTTTGCATACCGTGCTTTTGTCACCTGTTTGAATGGCGAGAAGTTCCTGAATGTGCAGGAAATTGACCAGACAGAAGATAAGAGGCAGTGGATGTTTGTGAACTATTCAATCAGAGGCAACAGGTTGACCCTGAGGATTCTGGAAGATACACTGATGAAAAACAGGAAGATAGATACGCCACAGGCTCTTTCCGGATTCATAGAAAAAAATCTCAAGGATAAAAACCTTTACGGCGAGGACAGTGAGATGCTGTTTGAGCGATTATGAAAAAATGGGGAAGATCAGCGAAAAAGGTTTGTTTTGAGTGAGTATGCTGCTCCATTTCTGTCCGAAGTATTTATAGGGACATGCATGGTGAACTATTTGTTTTAGACAGAACTGTTATTGTTATATAATAAAAAAGGCGGGAAATTTTCCCGCCTTTTTTCTGTGAACGTGGAGCCGGTAGTCTGGAGCGCATTACAGGTGAATATCAGTAAGTATATTTTTTGTATTTCACCTTTTCCCATTTATTCCAGGGTTTTTTCTGGTGGCCATAGGGGACGGACCGTTTTTCATGGTAATCCCTGTCCCTGTATGTATGATTGCGAAAATGAGGATGGCGGGGAAGGTCGCGAACTACTACAGGCACTTTCCATTGTGAAATATGTCTCCAGGGACCTGAATATGAAGATGCCCTGAGCCAGTAGCCATCTGAAGGGACATACCAGTACCCTGAATAAAAGAAGAGCGGTGTGTCGAGATAGGGTGTGTAATAGACAGGGGTTTGAGGTATCAGGTAAACCTGGGGTGGCGCAACAACCCTGATAGGAGCGGGTGGAGAGTGCGGGGGAGGAACTCCAATGCCGATACCGATATGGAAATCGACGTCAGAAGCTTGTGCGCTGGAGTGGAATGCAAAACCGAACGAGACAAGAAGAACGAGACCTGCAATAACTATTCCCTGAAATTTTTCTCTTTTCATTTTTACCTCCTTTTTTTAATTTAAGAATATTCATTTTTTATGAAGAAGTGATGAATGAAATATGAAAAACTATTGGATTTTCCTGAACCGTTTATTCATTGTTCATGCTGCAGACAGGCCGGCTCAGTGTGTGATTCAGATCACAGACAATCTTTCGTTGATTCAATAACGTAAAAGAAGAATAAGAGAAATGTCAGGGGAACGAGAATGATATCGGACATGATAAATTTCGTCTATGAAAACACCTATATGGTTATCGGACTCATAGTGCTGACACTTCTTTTTTTCTACCGGAAGCCTAAAGTTTTTCTTACTCTTTTTCTCTTCATTTTCATTATTACGGTAACTGTCTCCCTGATTTTTAATATTTCCGATACCGCTGTTGTACTCAAAAAAGATATAATCAAACAATCTGCCGATTCATTATTTTAAGAGTCTCTCCGGTACTGTATTGAGAGCTTGATAATTCCCTGATAGCTTGCTGAGGATGTTCCTTGTGTCATTCTCCGGCTTGACTCCCGTATTCAGACGGGACACGCTGAGAAGACAGTAAAATCCGGGAAGAAAATTAGTGGAGAGAGTGCACAAATTCGATATACTGAACCGGGGGGTCGATTACTTCAAGTCCGATACTGTCTGCCAGATCATCCGGAGGAGTTTTTGGGTGAGCCCATCTTACCCTGCAGTGAAGGTTAAGCGATTTTCCCGAAGAGAGGCGGAAATTAAGGTCGATCTCCCTGCCCGGTAAATATACCTTGTTTGCCTGTGAATGTGTGGTGAGTATATGGATACCGGTTTCGGATATGTTTTCTATGAACACCCCGTAATTTTTATTGACGGATATGCGTTCGGCTTTCAGGCTTACCCTGTGTCTTCTCGCCCGCCGTTTTTCCATGTCGATATTGTAATGATTCTTCCCGATGAGCGCAATAGGGAAAATGACCGGAGACGCATGAACACGGTAAAATAGTAGAAAACATTTTAAAAACCTATAATAAGAAAGAACAGATATGCTGCAGGGAACAAAAACCGGGAGGATAGAGTGGAAAGGCTGACGATAAAAGAAGCGCTGAAAGAAAACTATGTGGGAAAGAAGATCACAGTGTGCGGATGGATACGGACCAGGAGAGAGTCAAAAGGGTTTGCGTTCATCGTACTCAGTGACGGTTCTTCACAGGAAACGATGCAGCTCGTTGTTTCAGGGGGAGTATCAGCAAAAAAGGAGATCCACAGATGCAATACCGGGGCAGCAATAAAAGCGAGAGGGGTATTAAGAAAATCTCCTGCAAAGGGGCAGAAGTATGAACTGGACGTTTCTGATATTGAAGTATTTGGTGAAAGCGACCAGGACCTCTATCCCCTTCAGAAGAAGGGGCATACCCTTGAATTCCTCCGGGAAATAGGTCATCTCAGGGCGAGGACAAATACCTTTGGCGCAATTTTCAGGATAAGAAATATTCTTGCTGATGCTGTCCATCAATTCTTTCGGGAAAAAGGGTTTGTATGGGTGCATACTCCTATAATTACCTCGGGTGATTGCGAAGGAGCAGGGGAACTTTTCACAGTAACCTCGCTTGATTTCGGTAATCTTCCCCGGTCCGGAGACGCCTCTGTAGATTTTTCCCAAGACTTTTTCGGAAAGAAAGCATACCTTACCGTGAGCGGGCAGCTTGAGGCCGAGTTCCTCGCACTGTCACTCGGAAAAGTTTACACATTCGGACCTACGTTCAGGGCTGAGAATTCGAATACGACGAGACACCTTTCGGAATTCTGGATGATAGAACCGGAAATGGCGTTTGCTGACCTCAGGGATGATATGAAGCTCGCAGAGGATTTTATCCGTTTCCTCTGTGCGAAGGTGCTCGAAAGGGGAGAAAGTGAGCTCGCGTTTCTTGATGACCACTACAAGAGGATTTCGCGGGAAGAAATCCGCAGGCTGGCCGAAACGGAGTTTGTCCATATTTCATATACTGAAGCGATCAGAGAATTGCAGAACGCCCCGGTGACCTTTGAATTTCCGGTATCATGGGGGTCGGATTTGCAGTCAGAGCATGAAAAGTATCTCACCGATGAAGTGATAAAGGGTTCTGTAATCGTGACGGATTATCCAAAAGAACTGAAAGCATTTTACATGCGCATGAATGATGACGGGAAGACAGTTGCGGCAATGGACGTGCTTGCACCAAGAATCGGGGAGATTATAGGAGGAAGCCAGCGTGAGGAAAGGTTGTCTGTGCTTGAAGACAGGATGCGGGAAATGAGAATACCCAGTGAAAGCCTCCAATGGTACCTTGATCTTCGCAGGTTTGGATCAGTACCACATGCAGGGTTCGGTCTCGGCTTTGAAAGACTGGTACAGTACATTACAGGGATGGTAAATATCCGTGACGTGATTCCCTGCCCAAGAGCCCCCGGAAATATATAATAATATCTATAAATCAATATAATATAAATAATACATAAACAACAACTTTAGCAATTACATGTCATATTGGTTAACAGAAAAGACATATTGGTTTGGTATAGTAGTAAAGACAAGGAGGAAATACCAATGGATCCAAAAGAGCTTTTAGGAAAAGCACAGATACTGTTTGTTGAGGGAAATGAAGAAGAGAGCATCAAGGTTTTTACCCAGGCGCTGGATGCAGGTGCTGACCCTTTTATCGTATATTTAAGTCTTGGAGTCGCACACATGAAATTAAGAAAACCGGATAAGGCGCTGGAAGATTTTGATAAAGCGATAGAGGCAAACAGTAAAAATCCCAGGCCATATTATTACCGTGCCATGTTATATATGGACAGTGATGAATATGAGAAGGCGATAACTGATCTCACGAGTGCGCTTGAACTGAAACCAGACCTTCATTTTGCAAAATTCGCACGCGCTACTGCGCATGGACGGTTGGGAAATATCGATGAGTCGGCAGCCGATTTCAAGGCTGTTATACCCCTTATGGAAGAGAATATGCAGAGTTTTGCCGACCAGTATGGCATGGTGAGAACGCAGGTGGGGAAGGTTATGTCGCAGCTTTCGGGAGAAAGAGAGACACCAGCGGTACAATTAAACGAAGAAGAAATGAGAACGCTTAAGAAATGGCTCGATGGGGAGAAGTGAAATTATAATATTCAGAAATCTCTTCTGCCCTGAATGGCTTTGCTGAGTGTGGCCTCATCTGCAAATTCGATATCTCCTCCGATTGGAAGACCGTATGCTATGCGGGTGACTTTAGCAGAGAAAGGTTGGAGAAGCTCACGGATGTATTGGGCCGTCATCTCACCTTTGGTATTCGGATTGGTTGCGAGAATGACTTCCTGCACAGAATTTTTCCTGACTCTCTCGATCAGTTCATGAATCTTGAGCCGGTCAGGAGTCATGCCGTCGATAGGGGACAAAGCGCCGAGAAGGACATGATAGACTCCGTCAAAGCTCTTGGAACGCTCTACGACGAAAATATTGCTCGGTTCCTCAACAACACATATTCTGCTCTTATCTCTTGAGGGGTTGCTGCAAATTGCGCATACCTCCTTCTCGGTGATGTTAAAACATTCCCGGCAGAACCTTGCGTTGTCCTTTACCTCATCTATTGCACGGGATATTCCCTTTGCCTCTTCATCCGGCATTGCGAGGATGAAAAAGGCAAGTCTCTGTGCGGTCCTCCTCCCGATACCCGGAAGTTTGGTAAGTTCTGTGATAAGGTTTTCTATAATTCCCTGTTTCATGCCATACAAATCCGTACTCTCTCTTACTATACTCAAACAAAAAAAATCCTGCCAGGGAGAAATATAAAATCGTTGAAGATATTTAAGGTGCTTTAAGTTTTTTGTTTATCATTCCGGCCTGACCGGGTCTTTCTTCGTTCCAAAGATGGATTTCCGGCAAGTCTACGACTTATTGAGCGGAAATGACAGCTTAATTTATCGCTTATCGGAACAGAGGTCGCTATGAATTATAGTGGGTAAGTGTATCCGCAGGAAATATGCTATGGCACGCAGCTTTTCAGTTCATCGAGAATTAAATCTGCTGAAGTGAGAACGCCTTGATGAGAATATTCGATAATGCATCTTCCCTTTACGGTCTTCCTGAGTATTAATGTATAAGGGACACGGGGATTGCCGAGAGCTTTATGGGCAGCGAAATCGTAATCTGTCAGCACAGGGTAGAGGATCTTCTGTTCCTTTTTATAATTCTCGGCTTCTGTCCTGTTATTGCCGATTGCAATGCTGAATATCCGGACATTTTCCCTGAGTCCGGGATCGTTCTTGACGGAAGAATACACTTCGTTGATAACCGGAACGTCTCTGGGACAGGTAGTGCAGTACGTGCTGAATACTTCTATTACAAAAACAGTCCCTTGAATGTCGCTGAGTGTAAATATTTTTTTTCCGGCAATGCCAAGATATTTCTGTTCTTCCGAAGGAAAGAAATCCTGAAATTTCAGGGCAAGGAGATAACCACATGAACCAATCGGATTCATAAAAGAGTGTGCTGGAAGAGAGAAAAGAACAAGGGAGAAAAGTGATACGGAGAGAACCATCAAGACGGTCGCTCTTCTGGATTGGACACTCTTTGGGAACTGAAATATCATTTTCTCTCGCTGTTTAGTTACTTCCCAAGTTTTTCAATCTCTTTCAGGAGGATTTCAAGATTCGGTCTTGTGTTGATATCGTGCACATCGATATAGCGGATAATCCCCTTTTTGTTGATTACGAACAAGGCTCGTTCAGACACGCCGTTTGACCGGAGCACGCCGTATTTCTTCGAGACCGCACCGTGGGGCCAGAAATCAGAGAGGACCGGAAACCAGAGTTCACCCATTTCTCTTGTCCATGCATGGAGCGTAGGGATATTGTCTGCGGTAATGCCGAGTAATATCGTATCGTGCCTGTCAAAGAACTCTTTCAGGAGGTTGTATCCGGGCCATTGATCGGAACAGACCGGTGTCCATGCGGCAGGAACAAAAGAAAGAACAATATTCTTTTTTCCCTTGTAGTCATTCAGTGTAACAGTGCCTCCTGAAAGCGAAGGCAAGGAAAAATCAGGGGCTTTCACGCCAACCTTAAGATTTGTTTTGCTGTCTACCGGCTTCAACATGCCGGGGTCAAATATCTTGCCTTTAAATTGTTCCGATGCTCCGAAGGCAGGAGTGAATGACAGAAGCAGCACAAAGAGGCACAACAAGGAAATAAGGCCGTATAGATGTTTATTTTTCATGGCGTTTTCCTCCTATCGAAGTCCACATTCTTTCAGAATCATTTCAAGAAACTGCCCGGCGTCCTGAATGCTCCCAACTTTTGAATACACCAGCGTATTGGAGCCGTCCGGCTTCATTTTCAGCACGAAAAAGAACGGTGTCCTGACTTCTCCTGTTATTTTGTGTATGGCAAAGGATTCATCAGGGAAGAGCGGGAACCCGATATCGTATTGTTTTTTGAAAATCTCGACTTCAAAAGGCGTATTCCCTGCGCCAATGCCGATCAACTTGACCTTTTCTTGTAAATCCTTTTCCTTTGCGATCAGTTCATGGAGTCTGTTTACGACCGGCGCTTCCTTCTGGCAGTAAGGGCAGTACATGCTGTAGATTTCGATAATGAGCAGGTCGGCTTTTATCTCGGATAGCTGAAATGAACCTGCTCCCTTTAAGCCAAGATAGGCGAGCTCCGCAGCGCTTTCCGGCTTTTGCAGGGTAAGTGGCGGAAATGCTTCTCCTTTTGCCGGGGTTTGCCCGGCAGCCTGAAGAGATGCTGTCATGCATAGTAAATATGCAAATATAATGAGAAAAATGCCTTTTTCCCTCATACGTTACCTCCTTTTCACTTTATACTCTTACCTTTTATTGTCTTCCATATTTGAGGGTATGTCAAGAGGCATATCGCATCTGAACAACATTGAATTTCTTCATTCCGTGAGGTATGCTATAAGGCAAAAATAGAGTCGGGAGGGCATTGAATGGCAAAGAAAGTAGGCAAAAAATACGTTTACTTCTTCGGCAGCGGGAAGGCCGATGGAAGAGGCGAGATGAAAGACCTGCTCGGAGGAAAGGGCGCAGGGCTTGCGGAAATGACAAACCTGAAGATCCCTGTCCCTGCCGGTTTTACGATAACGACAGAGGCATGCAATTCATTTTTCAAGGCGGGGAAGAAACATCCCGCAGGCATGTGGGAGCAGGTCCTTGAAAACCTGAAAAAAGTCGAAAAAGCCATGGGCATGAAATTCGGCGACCCAGTCAACCCCCTCCTGGTATCGGTACGGTCAGGTGCTAAATTTTCGATGCCCGGGATGATGGATACGGTCCTTAACCTCGGACTGAATGAAACGACAATGAAGGCGCTCATCCGGAAAACCGGAAACGAGAGGTTTGTGTATGACGCCTACAGAAGGTTGATAACCATGTTCGGCAGCATCGTCATGGGCATGGACAGACAGAGATTTGAACATGCCCTCGAGGAACTGAAGGATCGAAAAGGGGTAAAGCTCGATACGGAAATCAATGCGGAAGACTTACAATCGCTTGTTGAAGAATACAAGATTATTTATAAGAAAGGGACCGGAGAAGCATTTCCCTCTGATCCGATCGAGCAACTCAAAAAGGCTGTCAACGCAGTGTTTGGGTCATGGTTCGGGGACAGGGCGGCTAAATACAGGAAAATGAATGAAATACCCGATAACCTCGGCACAGCGTGCAATATCCAGTCCATGGTATACGGAAATCTCGGTGACAATTCAGGGACGGGGGTTGGATTTACAAGGGACCCTTCTACAGGAAAGAAGGCGTTTTTCGCTGAATGTCTTATCAATGCCCAGGGTGAAGATGTCGTTGCAGGGATCAGAACACCGCTCAAGATAGAGGAGTTGAAGAAACGCCTCCCGAAAGCATATAAAGAACTCGAAGGCATCTACAAGAAAC
>Ga0209164_1003965_pt1 | contig 13645 bp, 8 predicted proteins | sample MTBNYHSulfiMetaG_FD_187458 | JGI IMG/M metagenome (GOLD analysis project Ga0209164, IMG submission 187458) | Enrichment culture microbial communities from rom New York Harbor, USA that are MTBE-degrading - MTBE-NYH (New York Harbor Sulfidogenic)... | ecosystem: Environmental > Aquatic > Marine >...
CCTGGCGTACGACTGGCCGGGAAACATTCGCGAATTGGAGAACGTCATCGAGCGGGCCTGTATCGTGATGAAATCCGGCGAACTGACGCCGGCTGATTTGCCGCCTCAGTTCCCCGGCGAAAAGCGGCCCGGGCAAAGTCCGCTCGACCTGCTCTTGCCCGAAGAAGGGGTGGACTATGACGAGCTGCAACGGAACGTGATCCGTAAAGCGCTCGAACGGGCAGGCGGCAACAAAACCCGCGCCGCCCGCTTGCTTCACATGAGCCGCCGTAAGCTCTATAGTCGCATGGAAAGCTTGGGGTTGAGAACTGACAGCGACTCTTAAAGCCATTCCTGGAGGGTTTCCTTTCATGACCGATCCCAGAATCCCGAAGTACCGCGAGGCCGCCCAAGCGATGAAGGAAGGGCAGTTTCGCATTGAGGTGCCGATCGGCGAAGAGGACGAAGTCGCCCGGCTCGGCCGGGCCCTCGTTGAACTGGGACAAACCCTGGAAAGAAAATTCGACGAGATTAACAAGCTGCTCAAGATCACCGAAGAAGTCAACGCGGGCCTCGTCCTGGACGAGGTGCTCCACCACGTGTACGAGTCCTTCCGGCCGATCATCCCTTACGACCGCATCGGCCTGTCGCTCCTTGAGAAGGAAGGGAAAATCGTGCGCGCCCGGTGGTCTCGCTCGGACGCGCCCGAACTCAAGCTGACTACCGGCTATCAGGCTTCCCTGCGAGGCAGCAGCCTCCAGCAGATCATCCAGACGGGCCGGCCCCGGATTCTCAACGATTTGCGCGCCTACCTGAAAGACCATCCGAAATCGGATTCCACGCGGCGCATTGTCGAGGAGGGCATGCAATCCAGCCTGACCTGTCCCCTGATTGCCATGGGAAAGCCCATCGGATTCATCTTCTTCTCGAGTATGAAACCGGATACGTACAAGGACCTCCACGTTGACCTTTTCCTGCAAATCGCGGGGCAGCTGTCCGCCATCGTCGAAAAAGGAAGACTGTATCAGCAACTGGTGGAACTGAATGAGCTGAAAAACAAGTTTCTCGGCATCGCCGCGCACGATCTGCGCAATCCCATCTCCGTGGTCAAGGGTTACGTCGCGATTTTCCTGGGCGACTTGCTGGGCGAGATCCCGCCCCAGCAACGCACCATCCTGCAAAAAATGGACAAGGCCTGCCAGAATATGCTGACGCTGATCGACGATCTGCTTGACGTCAGCGCCATCGAATCGGGAAACTTGAAGCTGGAGAAGAAAAGCGTGGATCTGGCCGAGTATCTGCGCGAGTGCCATGCCACCAATGCGATGCTGGCGCAGGCGAAGTCCATCGAGCTGAACCTTTCGCTGGAGTCCGAACTGCCGAAGGTTCGCATTGACCCGCACCGGGTGGGACAGGTCATCAATAACCTGATCGCAAACGCGATCAAGTTTTCCCATCCCGAGACAGCCATCACTCTGGGGGCCAGGGCCAAGCCGAAAGAGGTCGAAGTCTTTGTCTTGGACCAGGGCCAAGGCATCCCCGAGGAAGATATGCCGAAGATGTTCAAGGAATTTGCCCGGGCGAGCGTTCGCCCCACCGCCGGCGAGCGAAGTACCGGCTTGGGGCTGGCGATCTCCAAAAAGATTGTCGAGGCGCACGGCGGCCGCATCTGGGTGCACAGTGAGGTCGGCGCCGGCTCCACCTTTGCCTTCACCCTGCCGATACGATGAGAAGGCCTTCATTCAGCCACGAATACACACGAAACAACACGAAATGAGTCAACACGAAATAAGCAAGGAATAAAACAGCGTGGCGTCACGCTGTAGGGGCGGGGCCTGCCCCGCCCGGGAGAGATCACGACATCATGGGTAGGATGCCCATGCCACCTCGCCCTGCCACCAGCGATGTAACACAGCAAGCAGCGCCCCTACGTGTGTTCGCGCGCACTTTGCCCGATTCCTCGAGTAGCCCCGAAGGGGCGTATCGAGAGGAATCGAGGCGCACCCGGCCTCTCGATACAGGCCGACTGCGTCGTCCTTACTCGAGGCCTCGGGAAGGGATTCAGCCACGAATACACACGAAACAACACGAAATAAGCAAGAAATAAAACAGCGTGGCATCACGCTGTAGGGGCGGGGCTTGCCCCGCCCGGGAGAGATCACGACATCATGGGCAGGATGCCCATACCACCTCGCCCAGCCGCCCCCGGCTGTATGCTGTCATCCGCCTTACAGAGACGCCCCGCGATGGCTTTCTTCAATCGCCCGGCGCGCCAGTGTAATCGCCGCATTGATCTCCTGCAAAGCGCGCTCGAACTGTTCCTGTTCCAGATACTGCCGGGCGCGTTCGGCCGCCGCCTGGGCCTGCTCGAGGTAGTAGACCGCCCGAGGATTCGGATGCTGCTGCACCTGCTCCAGCGCACCCGGCAGAATATCATTCACCAGGCGCGCGTACTCGCTGCGGGCCGCTTCGGCGAGATCGGGAAAAGAAGCGGTGCCTCCGCCACTGGCCTCATAAATCAGCTTCATCGCCAAGTCAATGGCCTGCCTTAAGAGGTCCATCGCCAAGGCCGCCTGGCCTTCGTCCAAGGCTTGTTCCGCCTGCCCAATCCAGGCTTCGACCTGGGCCAGCCGGGCCGTCTGCTCGGCGTTGGCCGCGTTCCCAAGCGCTTCCCGGGCCTCGGCCAGCAAGGCCCGAGCCCGCTCCAGCTCCCGCGCCGCCCGACCCGCAACATCGCCGTCAATCAACGGCTGGCTCACCGCCCGCAACGCCCAACGCAACAACTCCCGGCTGCGCCGCGCCAGGTCGAGCGCCTGCCCGAAACGGCCCTGCTCATAGCTCTGCTGGGCCCGCTCCCGCAACCGCTCGGCGCTGCTGACCAACTCGCCGATATTGATACCCAACGCCGAATCCACCGGGCTTTGCCGGGCTTCCTCGATAAGCCCATCCAGCTCCTCCAAGACTTGGCCGAATCGCTCCTGGTACTCGCTGGAGGAAGCCCACTGACTGGCCTGACTGCGCGCCTGAAGCGCCAGCTCAGTCGCGCGCCGGATTCGCTCCAGCGCCTGGATATACGCGCGCTGCTCGAAAAACTCCCGCGCCCACTCGGCCTCCTGCTCGGCTTGTCGAAGGAGATTGTGAGCCGGGGCGAGATCGGTCTGCTCGACCATCTCTTGAGCTGCCCGGAGCGTCTCCCGCAACCGAACCAGCTCCCGCTCGACCTGTTCCTGCTCGATGCCTTGGTTGCGCGTCGCTTCCTGAACCGCCGCGCCCGTCAGCTCCAGCGCCCGGCGGACGTAATTAAGGGCCAACCGCTCGTCCTCTCGCTCCTGCCAGGCACGCTCGGCATCCGCCAGGAACCGGGCCGCCTGCTCGAGCAACTCCATCGCCCGTTCGTTGCGGCTTTCCTCCACCAGCGGGCGAACCTGCTCCAAGCGCTCGCGGACCGCCGCAATCTGCTCCTCGACATTCTGCGTATCCGACAAGCGAAAGGCAGCCCAGCCACCGGAACTCGCCACCACTCCCAGGACAAGAACCACAGGAATTATGCAACTGACTGAGAATCTCATCATAACCGCCTGTTCCATCCGAGTTTTATCGAGCAGGATCAGCGCAGCATTCGTGCCAGTTCCCGAAAGCCAGCCTATCCTCCCGGACAAACAACAACCCTTTCCTGTGACAAGACTTAAATATCAACCTTCCGGGCTGCTTTCCCCTCCCGTCTCTTTCTGGAGGCTCGCCGGGGCCGATACAGGACAATCGAAGTGTCCCATTTGGGACACCTTATAAACCTTGGCACCCATCGGGTGCCACGCTCAAGCGGCTCTTCGCTTGGGTGTGCAGACCGCATTATTCGGGCGTCGGCGTCGGATACACTTCCTGCCACTGGGACTGAAAGAGATACAGATCGACATGATCCACCCGGTAGTCGTCGTTCAGGTCCGCATTCGGAGGGGGCTGCCCTTGGTCAAGCACCGAGAGGCTATAATCCCCTCCTTCGTAGTCTTCCCGCACCACGAGGTAGTAGATCCCAGCCGCCGGAGCCTGCCAGATCAGAGCCGCCTCGAAGAACTTGTTGTCAGCCAGCTTGCTTAAACCGTCCATCGCCAGCAAGGACAGCGTAAACCGATTCAGAAGGTTCGAGGTTTCCAAATCGATCACGTAGCGGTGGCCTTCCTCGGCCGCAAACTCCCATACGTCAATATCCCCCGCCCAGGCCAGAGCGCCGGAGACCGGCGTGCCCGCGGCCACGAACGAAGCCGGAATTCGCTCGGCGGCTCCCTCCTGTCGCGCCACGACGCTGTAGGCGGCCGGCTGCGACCAGGCAAACTGCGTCACGCCCAGGTAGAAGACGTTCGTTTCGGAGGCTTTCCAAATGATCCGGGAGGCATTTAGCTGTCGCCCGCTTTGATCATCTTCGGCAATCTGCCTCTGCCCGTCCGGAGAAACCAGGGCGATGACCGTGTCCGAGCCTGAGCTGAGAGCGAGCGTTTCCAGATCATAAAAAAGCCCTCCCTGCGCGGCAAAGGAAAAGTAATCCACGTCAGCGGGAATCTCGTTCGTTCCCGCCACCGGGCTGCCGCCCACCAGCAGCAGGGTCGCCGAGGCGTCCGGCACATCACTATGGTCATCTAAGGGAACGCCGCCCTCGTCGGCGATGATCAGGCGATAGGAACCGGTGGCGGTCCCATCATAAAACTGGAAGACCTCCACAAAGAATGGACCCGCCTGTCGGGTCCCCCAGAGGATCTTCGAGGCGTCCCCCTGGCCGCTCTGGTCGTCGAAGGCGAGCAGGGTCTGCCCATCGCCGGCATAAAGCGCCATGACGGTGTCCGAGCCGGGCGAAAGATCGAAGGTCTCGATGCGGTAGTACCGGTTCGCCAGCGCTTCGAAGACAAAGAAATCGGTGTCGCCCGCCGGGAAAGTCATCGCGCTGATGGTACTGCCCATCACCACCGGGTTGGCCTCGGCCGGGCTGTTGTTCGGTTCTTGCTCTTCAACGTCGCTTTGCGCCCAGGAGGGAGCCCGGCTGAAGCCGATCCAGCAAAGAGCGGCCAGAAGCGCGGTCGCCTTGAGCCGGGGCAGGCTGCAAAAGCGCAAGAGATTTCTCAACATGGGAACACAAAGTGTATCGGCGACCCCGAAGAGTGTCAACGTTTCTTCAGAATCCACTTGCCTGGACGGTTAAATTCGTGCTATGGTTATGGTTACGCTCAGTAGGGGCGAGCTGTCTTTCACAGCGCGGTTGACCTTCGGGGAAAACAAACCTTGCCTTCGCTGAATATCCTGGGTATCGGCGGTTTCTCGCACGACTCGGCCGCTTGCCTGATGCAGGACGGACGCGTGGTCGCCGCCGCGATGGAAGAGCGCTTCACGCGCAAGAAGCATCAGGGCGGAATGCCCGTGCAGGCGGTCCGCTGGTGCCTGGAATCGGCCGGGCTGACCGCCGAGGACCTCCATCACCTGGGCTTCTATATGAACTGGAAAAAGCGGATGCTGCGCCGCCTGGCGTACCGGACCGCCTCTTTCCTCCACAGCCCCCGCTACAGCCTGGCCTACATCCTCTATGAATTCGCGCATAATGCCGACTATCTTCACGGCGCGTACCGATTGAAGGGGCGCAACACGCAGATCCACTTCCTCGACCACCACTCGATGCATGCGTCCAGCGCCTTCTTCGCCTCGCCGTTTGAGGAGGCCGCGCTGTTGTCCATTGATTACATCGGCGAGTGGACCTCGACCTGGCTCGGCGTGGGGGAGGGCAACCGGATTCGTACTTTGCAGGAGATTCACTACCCGCAATCGCTGGGGGTTTTCTACTCGGCCCTCACCGATTATCTCGGTTTTCAGCGGGCCAACGACGAATACAAGGTCATGGGCCTGGCCTCTTACGGCGACCCTGAGCGGTACATCGGTACTTTCCGGAAAATGGTTGCCATCGAGCCGGAAGGGGAATACCGGCTGGACCTGGATTACTTCAAGTACCAGTACGTTCCCGGCTCGCGGCTGGGATACGTCTCGGATAAGTTCATCGCCGAGTTGGGGCCGCCGCGCTGTAAGGGAGAGCCTATTGAGCAACGCCACAAGGACGTCGCCGCCGCCGGTCAGCGCGTTCTGGAAGAGGTCGCGCTGCACCTGTCCAGGCACTTGTATGAACTCTCGGGGCACAAGAAGAAGCTTTGCATTGCGGGGGGCGTAGGACTCAATTGCTCGATGAACGGCAAGCTGTTGAGCGACTCGCCGTTTGAGGAGATTTACGTCCAGCCGGCCGCCGGCGACGACGGCATTGCCCTGGGCGCTGTCTATCACCTGTATTATGAGAAATTCGGGCATCCCCGATCCTTCGGTGAGGTTCCCCCCCTCCCTAACCCTCCCCCGCAAAGGGGGGAGGGGATCACCGATTCCCCCTCCCCCGGCGGGAGGGGGTTAGGGGGAGGGGGACCCGAGCAGGACGAAATCACCAGTTCCCCCTCCCCTTGCGGGAGGGGGTTAGGGGGAGGGGGACAGGCACACAAAGACCATCCCCAGGACGGCTTGCCGCATGTTTACCTGGGGCCTTCCTATGACGACAAGGCCATTGAGAACATCCTGAAGATCTCCAAACTGAACTACCGGCAGCTGGACAACGTCGCCCGCACCACGGCGGAGTGGATTCATCGAGGCGCGATTGTGGGCTGGTTTCAGGGCGCGATGGAATTCGGCCCCCGGGCGTTGGGCGCCCGCTCGATCCTGGCCGACCCCACTCGGGCCGAGATGAAAGACATTCTCAACCAGTGGGTGAAGCATCGGGAAGATTTCCGCCCCTTCGCTCCGACCGTGTGCGAAGAGAACTTTCACGAGTTTTTTGTTCATCCGCGTCCCGGTCCGGATGGGAATGGCAAGGTTCAATCGCCTTTCATGCTTTTTGTTTTCCCGGTGCGCGAGGAGGCCCGGGCGCGCATTCCGGCTGTCACCCACGTGGACGGCACCGCGCGAGTCCAAACCCTCGCCCGCGAGGTGAACCCTCTTTACTACGACTTAATCCGGGAGTTCGAGACCCTGAGCGGCGTACCCGTGGTTCTGAACACTTCGTTCAACATCCGGGGCGAGCCGATCGTGTGCAGCCCGCAGGACGCGCTGCGATGCTTCTTTACCACCGGGATCGATGTGCTCGTTATCGGCCGTTTTCTGGTACAGAAGTAGGAAAGCAAACAGCCCTGTTTCCGGCGAAAGCTCCGTTTTCGCACTCCACATGGGCAGAGCAAACAGCCTGCTTTGCCCTCACTTTATAGCGAGAGGGTGGCATGATGAATGATGAGTCCAGCCGTCTGTCGAAAGAAGCCCTCCTGCGGCTGGGCCGGCAGCGGCTCGCCAAACGGCGCAAGGCCCGGGAGTATCTCCGGCGGATGCGACAAAGCTGGGAGAAGCAGGCCGAGTGTGCCTCCGACAAGGGCGAAGCGGCCAACGTGAACATTCTGTTGCTCATTGACGATGAACAGAAGCAGGATCTCTTACGGCGGCTGCTCAATGAGCATGGTTTTCAGACTTTCCTCGCCGAGGATCTTCGCTCCGCCCTGACGCAGACGAGCCGGGAAATCCCCGATATGCTCATTCTCGAGGTCATGGGCGGCGCCCTAGCCTCCCTTCAGGTCCTGCAGAAACTGCGCGAGCTGGATAAACTGCGGGAATTGCCCGTGCTGGTGATTCTCCCGCCGCAGGATACCGAGTACGAAAAGCAGCTCGGCCAGGCTCCAGCCGTCCGGGCGCTTCTGAGGCCCTTCACGCGCTCCCAGATCGCAGCGGCCATGCAGGACCTCCTGGACGCCGGCGAGCCGGACACCGGCTGACTTGACGGTAAAATCCCCTCTCCCTACAATGCTTTCCGCTTTCAATAGGAACAGGTGTAGTCCACCTCGGAGGTGGACTACACCTCTTTCCCACACACCTGTTCCTGGATGGTCGTGAAATTGATGCGCCACGTTGTTCCCCTCATTCTGGCCTTGGCTTTGGCGACCCTGTCGAACAGTTACGCCCAACCGGAGTGGAGCATCTCTGACGCTCCTGGTCCCGCCTGGCCGGAGGTCGCCTTTTCGCTGCCCCCGAGCGAATTGAAAAGCGCCACCCCGGGAACGCTGGTCGCACTGGGCCTGGTGATTGATCTGCGCGAGCCGTCTCGGGGCGTGGTGGCGGATAGCACCCTCGTCCTGAATCCCACTCTCCTCCAAGCGCTGCCTTTGACCTTCTATCTTAACCCGGGTCTGGAGATTCAACGCCTCCACACGGCGGCCGGCGTTGCCATTGCATTCGAGCGAGACGAGTTTGCCGTGCGCCTGCGACCGCCGCCGGTCGAGGGGCAGGAGCCCTTCATCATCCTGTCGCTCGGATATGCGGGTGTCCTGGACGCAACCTCGTCGCTGTTTGATCCGCTCGAGCTGTCGCAAGCGACGCTCGGCGAACACTTCTCCTTTCTCCCGCCGGAATCGCTGTGGTATCCGTGGATGCCCGGGCAGAATGCGACCGGCCGCCTGCGTGTCCTCACCCCGGCAGGAACCGCCGCTTGGGGGCCTGCCGCCGAGGAGACGATCATCGAGCGCGAGGGCCGGCGAACAACCGACTTCGTGTGGCACCGCCCGGCGCACCGATTGGCGCTCGCCTGGAGCGACTGGAAGTCCGCCCAGGTACAGCGCAATCAGCTGGTGCTGGAGCTGGTGCTGCCTCCCGAGCGGCTCCAGGAACGCAGTCGGCTCTACACGTTGACGCTGCAAAAAGTGGACTTCTACGGCCGGGCCTTCTACCCCCTGCCCTGGGAGCGCCTGAACCTCCTCGGCCAACCGGACGCAGGAGCCTTCGGGGACGGCCATGGCCTCATCGTGTTGCCCGAGGATCAGCTCACCGTGCACCTGCTGGGCCATCCGTTGCTCGATCGGCTCCTGGCGCGGCAATGGTTCGGCGAGTTGCTCCAGTTCGACCCCCGGCAGGCGGTGATCGAGCAGGGATGGGTAGAGTTCGCCACCCGGCTCTACCTGGAGGCCGTCTCGGCGCAAGAGGCTCAAGCGTTTTGGGAGAGCGAAGGACGCTGGCTGACCCGGCTCGCCCAGCCCGAGGTGGCCTGGCATTTCAAGGTGCCGTGGATCCTAAGGCTGATCGAGTCCCGTCTGGGCCGGGCCGCCTTCTGGGAGCTGAACCAGGAGTTCTTTCAGCGCCACCTTTACCGGCAAGTCACCATGGCGGATTATCTCGAACTGGCCGAAGAGATCCTGGCCGGGGAGCCGCCCGGCGATCAGCTGCGGCAAATCGTCCAGCCGTGGTTTCAGGACACCTCGATTCCGGTGCTCGCCTACTCGGCGCAGGTGATTGACAGCTCGCCCCCTCAGCTCGTCGTGCAGGTAAATCAGCAAACCGAGCAGCCTTGGCAGTTGGCCCTCGAGCTCGACATCCAGCTGGGGGAATCGTCCCGCTCACGTTTCCTGCGGCGGGAGACACTCGTCATCGAGGAGGCCATCGAGCAATTCATGTTCACTGTGCCGCAGGGGGCGATCACCGTGCAGCTGGATCCGGAGTGGAGGGTGCTGTGCAAACGCACCCGGATGGACGAACAACCGGGGAAAGGACTGCCTCCCGGGAATCGTGATCTGGAATGGGATTGACAATCCGGTCGTACGCCGGGAGGCCCGGGTCCTGCAACGGGGAAAGATCCCGGCGGTCCTGATCATCGGCGGGCCGGTCCTGACCGGGCTGCTGTTCATCGTTTATCATTCGTTCCTGATCCTTCAGTCCACGCTCGATCCCGCTCGGGCGCAAAGCGGAAGGGCACTTTTCAGCGTCCTCAGCCTGACGCTGTTCTGGGGCTTGATGCTGTTCGTGCCGGCGCTGGTGGGCGCTTCGATCAACAAGGACCGCCGGGCGGGAACCCTGAGCACCCTGAGGATGACCCATTTGAACGCCTGGCAGATCCTGCTGGGCAAGCTGGTCGCCTTCTGCGCCTTTTACTCCCTAGTGTTTCTGGTCACCACTCCCATTGTCGGTATGACGTTTCTCCTCGGCGGGGTGTCGGTCTCGGAGTTCATCGGAGTGTTTTTCCTGACGCTGGCGGCGGCCCTGCAATGCTCGGTCCTGTCGCTGATGGCGGGGCTGCTCTTCCGGCGAAGCGCCACCGCATTGCTCGGAGGCGCACTCCTGGCGCTTGTTTACATCCTTCTGCTTCCGAACCTTCCCGGACTGCTCCAGCATCTCTGCAACTCCCTGTTGAAATACTTCCCCGCGTGGGAGTTCCTCAAATCCTTTCAAGACAGCATGACCGCGCTGCAAGATCTGGTTCCGTACGTTTTTCCCTCAGCCGCCCTCGGAAAAGTCTTTGCCCCCGGGAGCATGCCTACGGTGGCCTTGGGCTTGCTGCAAGCGCCCTTCTGGATGGTCACGATGGCGGGGGCCGCCGGCACCTCCCTGCTGACGCTCGCCCTGACGGCCTATCTCATGCGCAAGGAGCTGTGGCTGCGCCCGGCGCGGGGGCTGGGCTTTCGCCTGGCGCGAGGCAAGGGGAAATCCTACCGGGCTGAAAACCTGCTGGACGAACGGCGCAATCCTTTCCTGGCCTGGGAAATGGAGCGCCATCCGGTATGGAGGCATCGCCGCAAGGTGGCCGCCGGCGTGGGATTGTTAGGCTACGGGCTGTTCATGCTTTTTGTGTTCTTGATGCCGATGGAGAACTTCGAGATGCTCTTTAGGGGTTCCGGCTGGCTTTTCTTGAAGCTGGTGTCCGCATATGTGATGTTCATCCCGATTATTTATTGCAGCCAGACCGTCGTTCGAGAGAAGGAAATGGGAACTTACGACGCGTTGGTTCTGACCCTCTTGCAGCCCAAACAGATCCTGGTGTCCAAACTGAAAAGCTGCTTTCTCTACGTCGCGCCGGTGCTTGCGCTCGCCGCCGTCGTCTGTCTGCTCGGTCACTTCACTTACCGGCAGATGGAGTTCCCTTTCGGGCTGGAAGAAATGAACTTCGTCTGGCTTGCCTTCCAGGTCGTGCGGTGTATCTACTACGCGATGTTGGGCATCTTCTTCAGCCTGTATTGCCGCACGACACTGCAAGCGCTCGCCTTCACCGCCGGGGCGGAGATCCTACTCACCCTGCCTTACGCATTCATCACCTACATCTTCGGCTGTTGCGGCCTTGGAGCATCCATGGCGTTCCTGGACCTGCCCATGTTTCATTCAGACGGCTGGGGCATGCAAATAGTGCTGGTGTACGCCATGGCCCTGATCCGCTACTCGGTCCGGGCGGTGTTTTTGTTCATCGTTGCGCGCGTTTTGTACGACCGCTCGATCAACCTCATGCGCTTCGAGTCCTACCGACGCTGAGCGTTCGGGCTCTGGCCTAGGCGAGTCCTTACCCTTTGCCAGTAAAGAACTTATGTATTCAGCCAATCGTGATTGACCTCACCGGGCGATTTTGCTAATATGAAATGTCGAGGGTACCAGGTATGCCGGGAACCCCCGGGGGCGGTTCCCAAGGGCTGGCACCTAAGAAACCGAACCGTTGACCATGACGACCACGAACCTGATCGACAATGAGCGGCTTTGCCGGAAGGCGAAGGAACAGATTGAGAAGATGTCCTCGCGGATTCTCTCCAATCTGATCCTCGTCGGACAGATCCCCGCACCCACGGGCAAAGAAGAGGAACGGGCCAAATACCTGCGCCAGCGGTTTGTCGCAGCGGGCTTGGAAGACGTCGGCCAGGACAGCGTCGGCAACGTCTTTGCTCGACGTCCAGGAACCCAGGGACGCAAAACGCTGGCGCTGTTTGCCGGGCTGGACACCATTTTCCCCTCCGAGGTGGATCACCACTTTGACGTCACCTCGGACCGGGTCATCGGGCCGGGCGTCGCGTACGAGAGTCTGGCCGCCTCAGCCCTGGTCTCCATCGCCGAGTTCTTTCATGATTGGGACATCCCAATTAAGGACCATCTCCTCTTCGTCGGGCTTGCCCGCTGCGCCGAGCAGGCCGACCAGGAGGGAATGCGCTCGTTCCTGGCCAGCCCCCTGGGGCGCTTGGACGCGGCCCTCGTGCTGGAGTCCATCGGCCTGGGACGCCTCAGCTACTTCTCCTTCGGCTGCTTGAAATTCGACCTGACGATCCATCTGCCCCACGGCGACTTACCCAGCGGAGCACTGCCGCAAAGCAGCGCCATTAATATCCTGGCGGACGCGGTCAACCTGCTGCTGGCCATCGAGCTGCCCCGCCACCCGAACACGGTCTTGAACCTCGGAACGATCCAGGGAGGGGAAAGCCACGAGCTATGGGCGACGCACGCGCGCCTGGGGGCCGAACTGCGCTGCGAAAGCCCCGAGCTGCTGGGCCGGGTGGAAGAAGAAGTGGATGAAATCGCCAGCCACCTCGGTTCTTACCACGCCTGCCAGGTGGAACTGCGCAAATTCGGCCGTCGAACCACCGCCGGGATTCGCTTCAACCATCCGATTGTCCGGATGCTGCGCCAGTTGATGAAGGAGTTGGGTATCGTCCCGATGCCCGGCCCGGACACCTCGGCCGGCAGTCTGGCGATGGCCGCCGGCATTCCCACCGTCGCTTTGGGGCTGACGCGCGGGCGCAGGACGGGCCGGCAAAGCCACATCGAGATTGAGCCTATCCAGACAGGCCTCCTGCAAGTCATCCTCGCCCTGCACCGGCTGGGGGATCTGCTCCCATGAACTTGACCGACTGGATGGAAAAGAACACTTTTCACCACTCCTGTTTTTGGGACGTGGAGGAACTGGTCCGCCAGAAGCGGAAACTGAACTGCAAAATCTCCCTGGCGTTCCCCACCCTGAACGAAGAGGCCACCATCGGCAAAGAGGTGCTCGTCGCCAAAGGGGAGATGATGGATCACTATCCGCTCCTGGACGAAATCGCGGTCATCGATTCCGGCTCCACCGACCGGACCCGGGAAATCGCCGAGCAGTTTGGAGCCAAGACGTTTCTGGCCTCCGAGTGTCTGCCCGAGCTGGGCGAGCGCCGGGGCAAGGGCGAGAACCTCTGGAAGACCCTCTATCTGCTCGACGGGGACATCATCCTGTGGCTCGACGCCGATATCAAGAACATCCACCCGAAGTTCATCTCGGGCCTGCTCGGCCCGCTCCTCTACCGGCCGGAGATCTGTTTCGTCAAGGCGTTCTATGAGCGTCCTCTGACCCTGGAAGACGGAGTGCGCACCGGGGGCGGCGGGCGCGTCACCGAGGTCCTGGTGCGCCCCTTATTCAACCTGTTCTATCCCGAGCTGACCGGTTTTATCCAACCCCTGTCCGGGGAATACGCCGGGCGGCGGGACATCCTCGAGCAGATCGCCTTTTCGATCGGCTATGGCGTTGAGACCGGAATGTTGATTGACATCTTTCAAAAAAGCGGCCTGGAAAGTATGGCCCAAGTTGACCTCGATCAGCGCGTCCATCGCAACCAGTCTACCGTCGCCTTGGGGCGCATGGCCTTCGGCATCCTCCAGGCCTTCTTCCGGAAACTGGAGCAGGACGGAAAACACGACATCCACGATCTGGTGGATCGCTTGCCCCACCTGATGCGCCAGGTGAAAGTCGAGGGAGAAGTCTACCGCCTTCAGGAATACACGATCAGCGAGCTGGAACGCCCTCCGATGATCACCGTGGACGCTTACCGCAAGAAGCGGGGGCGGACCGGCG
>Ga0209164_1003966_pt1 | contig 13644 bp, 11 predicted proteins | sample MTBNYHSulfiMetaG_FD_187458 | JGI IMG/M metagenome (GOLD analysis project Ga0209164, IMG submission 187458) | Enrichment culture microbial communities from rom New York Harbor, USA that are MTBE-degrading - MTBE-NYH (New York Harbor Sulfidogenic)... | ecosystem: Environmental > Aquatic > Marine >...
CCAGTCCGATAAAGAGTTTTTCAAGCTCCTTATAAGAATCACTGACATCATCGAGCATATTGAGAAATGCATCGCGGCTTTTCTGGGCCTCCTCTGCGAGAATGCGATAGTGTTCCTCACTTTTCCTAAGGTTTTCTTCTGCCCGTTTGCGATCAGTATGCTCCTGGCGTTCTTTCAAAGCCCGTTTTATTGCAGGAACAAGCCGCGAAAGGCTGCTTTTCAGGACATAATCGGTTGCTCCCTGCTTCATTCCCTCAATCGCCTTTTCCTCACCGATAGTCCCGGATACGAAGATAAACGGCAGATCGGGACTCTTCTCCATAAGAAGCGACAATGCTTCCATGCCGTTAAAGGAAGGGAGTGTGTAGTCTGCGAGGATCAGGTCCGGTTTAAACTCTTCGAGTTCCCTGAGGAAATCTTCGCGTTCGTCAACCCGTTTTGCACTGAATGATACCCCGCCTTTCCGGATCTCGTATTCGATGAGTTCCGCATCGGCACGCGAGTCCTCAATTATGAGTATTTTGATCTCATTCATCTTCGTCACTCTTCCTGTACTTTGAGAGTTCAGCCTTTAGTCCCTTGATCTCCTTCTTTAATTCTATCATTCTCAGCTCTCTTCCGACAGCCATTTCATAAAAATTTTCGAGCTCCCTGACCCTTTTCTTCAATTCCTTACCCTTCTCTTCCAATGCGTTTTCCGCTTTTCTCCGCTCCCCCACTTCTATGGCTAAGGACACAATGTCTGCCACAGAAGCCGCAAATTGCTGGTCTTCATACGACCACTGTCTTGGTAAGATATGCTCATAGCAGAGAATGCCCGCGATCGTTCCATGTATTCTTATGGGCACATCGAGCATCGAGACGATTCCCAGCTGCTTCAGGTAATGTTCGGATAATTCTTTCGTGCGGGGATCGTTCATGGCATCGTCAGCCGCCAACATGCGGTTTTCTTCCAGGGCTTGCAGATAACCGGGATACCGATCAGCCTTCAACACGATTCCTTTTTCATGCATGTGGCTGCTTAAGAGGTAAAGGTCTGCGCAATGGAACTCGGAGCTTTTTTTATCAGAAAACCATATGCTGACGCGTTCGATACCGAGAATTTGCGCGCTGATGATTGTAACGAGTTTGAGGAATTTTTCGAAGTCGTCTGTTTTTGTCTTTGATAATTCAAGAAGGGCTGCATGGTTCAAAAGGACCTGGTCGGTTCTCCTGTGTTCTGATTCTTCTGCCTTTTTTCGCTTTGCCTTCTCATCGAATTCACTGAGGGCCCGATGCACTGCGGGTACAAGACGTGACAGGCGGTCTTTCAGCACATAATCGGTAGCCCCTTCCTTGAGCGTTTCGATTGCCTTTTCTTCCCCCAGAACGCCGGTCACAAAAATGAACGGGATATCCTGGTCCTTTTTCCTGATAATCTTCAGGGCAGTGAGACCGTCAAAGGACGGGAGGGAATAATCTGCAAGGATCAGGTCATAGGAATTTCCCCTTATTTGCTCAATGAATGCTTTCCGGGTATCTACTCGGGTTATCCGGCAGTTCTTCCATCTCTTTTTGAGCTTTTTTTCAGTGAGCGCTGTGTCGTATTCATTATCCTCAAGGTTGAGGATATTCAGTTTTCTGTTCATGATCCACCCCGTCGCATTCGTATATGCTTAACCATATTGAAGCTATCAAAGTTTTACCAATGAGTCAAGTAAATCCAGAATTTAGCGATAAGATGACAGGGACCTTGCCTGGTCGAGCGCGTCTGAAATATGCGTGGCAATCTCATTGCGTCGAGGTGCGCACATACCCGGCAATGAGAACAGAGGGGGCATAACGGAGGAGGTTACTGTATTCCCGATGGGACTGAGAGCCCGTACTTCTTCATTTTATATCCGATCTGCCTTGGGGTAAGACCGATGAGCCGCGCTGCTTTTGCCTGAATCCAGCCGGTTTTCTCAAGCGCATCGAGGATGCTTGATTTTTCAATATCCTGAATCCCGGCCTGCAGGGATTCTTTCTGCAGGACGTCGTTATGTGAAGGCATCTTCATATTCATGGGGAGATCGTCTGCATTGATACTGTTCCTGCCGGACATTACCACAAGCCGTTCAATGGTATTTTCGAGTTCCCTGACATTGCCGGGCCAGTGGTAATCCGCCAATACCCTTAAGGCATCCGGTGCTATCGAAACGTTTTTATTGTTCTCTTTATTGAAACGTTTCAGGAAAAATTCTACGAGCAGGGGGATATCTTCCCTCCGCTCCCTCAGGGAAGGCATGCCTATGGGTACTACATTGAGCCGGTAAAATAAATCCTCCCTGAATTTCCCCTTTGAAACGAGTTCCTCGAGGTTCCGGCTTGTTGCCGCAATAAGCCGGACATCCACTTTCATCGTCTTTTCTCCCCCAACCCGCTCGAATTCCCTTTCCTGGAGAATACGCAATATTTTTGGCTGAAGGTTCAGCGGGAGGTCTCCCACTTCGTCGAGCAGCAGTGTCCCGCCATGAGCAAGTTCGAATCTGCCCTTCCGTGCAGAGATGGCACCGGTAAACGCGCCTTTCTCATGGCCGAAAAGCTCGGATTCGAGCAGTCCTTCCGGGATTGAGGCGCAGTTGAATTTTATGAACGGCAGTTTGACTCGGGGGCTCATGTAGTGTATGGCCTTTGCAATCAGTTCCTTCCCTGTGCCACTCTCGCCGTAAAGGATTACCGTTGCTTTGGAATCGGCAACACGGTGGATCGCTTCGAAGACTTCCTTCATCCTGTCGGAAGCGCCTATGATATTCGGCAAGCTGTAACGCCCTTTCAGTTCGAATTTCAGGTTCTCTCTTTCCTGCTCGGACTCCTGGTAATGTTTCCAGAGGATGACATACTGGGCAATGATGGAAGCAATGATTTCCAGTACCCTGATGTCCTCATCAATGGTTATACCGGTATCTTTGAATATTCTGTCCACGCTGAGCACACCGATGGAATCTCCCTTGAATTTTATCGGGACGCAGAGGAAGGAAATCCCGTTTTTATCGATTCTTGATTCGGTCTTGTTCAGGAACAATGGTTCGTTCCTCAGGTTCGGGATAATCAGCGGCGCGCCTTTTTCGATGACCCTTCCCACAATCCCTTCTCCCATGCGGTATTTGCCCCGGTCGATCTGTTCCCTGGTGAGCCCGTGGGCGGCGACTATTTTCAGCTCCTTTGTATGTCCATCGAGCAGAAATACGGAGCCCCGCTCCATTTCGAGGAACTCTGCAAGGACCCGCATGGTACGGGAAAGGTTCTTGTCGAGATCAAAAGAGGAGTTCAGAACCTTGCTCACCTCAAGGAGCGCGGAAAGAATCCGGTTTTCTCTGATTAATGATTGAGCCATAATTTTATAGTGTTACGAAGTCTCCTGATCATGGTTCCTCATACGTTCTCCACCATTTCCCATACGCCGCACGGGCATATGCCGGCGCAGAAGCCGCAGCCGATGCACTTGTCGTCGTCGACCACATATTCATATGCGCCATCTTCTTTTTCAACCCTGCTGATCGCTCCCCAGTAGCAGGTAGCTTCACACATGTGGCAGTCACGACATGTTGCACAGGACATGCACTTGTTTGCTTCCTGCTCCGGCGAGGTAAAATCACCACGGCAGACATCGTAATATTCCGTTCTGATGCGCTCGTACGGGATGACCTGTTGAACCTCAGGCGATCGCGGCGCATGCATGAGCTGATAATGGATTGTTTCAGCGGTAGTTCTGCCCTGGCCGATGGCATTGGTTACCAGTCCCGGACGTGTCGCATCTCCGATTGCAAAGACTTTCACATCTGAGGTCTGACCGATATCATTGACCGCCAGCCATCCCCTTTCCGTATGGACGCTCTGCGGCAAAAAGTCGAGAATCGGGACATCGCCGACAGACATGATTACCATGTCTGCATCGAGAGAGGTGCCGTCTTTGAAATATAACGTCTTCCCTGCATAGTCATACCGTTCCGATATCCTGGGCCAGACGATCTGTGTGCCTTTTGCAACGGCGGTTTCCATCTCTTTTCCGAAGGCCGCCGGCTTCTGGATATCGACTGCGGTTACGGATTCCGCGCCGCAGTTGTATGCCTGCGAAGCTACGTCCATGCCGACATTCCCGGCCCCGATGATCACAACCTTCTTCCCTTTGAGGTCCGGTTCGTCCCCTGTATTCATGCCTCTGAGAAAATCATATGCAGATACGATATGTTCGGACCCGGGGAACTGAATGATTCTCGGCTTGTGAGCGCCGCATGCGACAATAACGACCTCATGGTTTTTGTAAATCTCCTGGAATTCATCGAGGTTAATTATCGTATTGAGGTGGACTGAAACGCCTATCTCTCTAAAGCGGGAAAGTTCTTTCTGGAGCACTTCCTGGGGAAGACGTTCCCGTGGTATACAGAGTTCGAGTTTGCCTCCGAGTTTGCCTGTTGCCTCATACAGATCGACAGAGTGGCCTTTCAGACCGAGCTGCCATGCAGCGCTGAGGCCTGCAGGACCTCCGCCTATGACCGCGATCGTGTGGCCGGTGGCCGCTGCTTTTTCCGGCGCGGGCAGATCGAGGGCAAGCCTTCCCAGTTTGTCGATCCCGAGCGGTTTGTCAAGTTTGTTCCGCGTGCAACTCTGCATGCAGAGGTTCGGGCAGATCTGTCCGCATACCGTTGCAGGCAGAGGGCTGTACTGGAGAACCAGCTCCAGCGCCTCATGCAGCTTCCCCTGGCGGATTAAAGAAGCCCGCTTATGGGAAGGGATCTTCGTAGGGCAGTTGTACGCACAGGGCGGCAGATATTTTTCGTTCGCCCAGACAGGCTTGTTCCTCCTGTCTTCCCCTGTGGTGATATACGGCAGAATCGTGAGATCATGATTCATAAAGGGAGAGAAAATACCACCCTGGCCGACTTCTTTCTCCCAGAAATTTTTTCTGAAATCAGAGGAGGATATCTTGAACCATCTCCTGGCCCTTTTTTCCTGAGGGGTATATGCGATGAGTTTTTTCCAGTCGTCGCGTGAACGGGTAAGTTCCTTATAGAAAGACATCCTGTCGATGGCTGCAAGGTATGGTTTCATGTTTTCTGTGAGCCATTCCCAGTCCTGAGGGGTCAGATCAAGAAGTTGCACATCCCGTTCGCTGTATTCCTTGTGAGGGCCTCTGAAATAGATGGTCCCGCCGACCATTCCGACACAGGGACGATAGCCGAGGATGTTGTCCGGGTCCCGGGGATTTATACCACATACCACTGCTATTCCGCCGGCTTTGAACTCGGCGAAGGAATCACCTACATTCCTGAAATACCAGGACTGCGGAGGATCGAACCGGGGGTTATGCTTTGTCATGGTGTCGCACCGCGCCCCGCCGCTCCCCTGGACATAGAGAACGCCTTGTGCTGCGGCATTGAAAGCGCCGTTCGTGACATCGCCCAGAACGGTTATCTTTGCCCCGCAGTTGACCCAACCGACATCGTCAGACGCGCTGCCGTGCAGAATAATTTCTGTTCCCGGCATGCCCATGCTTCCGAGTCTCTGTCCCACGGGACCGTCTATGGTGATTGATACGGATTCGCCCCGGGGCCAGATCCTCCCTCCGATCCCATGCTGTCCGTCGGCATGAACAGTGAGTTCACGCGCGCCATCTCTCACCGCCTGTTGCATCTGTTCTTCGAAAATACGGGATGGCGCCCGTTTTCCCCTGACTATGCCATAAATGGTCACAACCTTTTTTGAAGAAGCAGCTTTGGAAGAAGACCCTCCCTCAATCCCCCTCTTGCCAGGGGGGGGATTTTTCGTCTTTTTATTCCTGATTTCGGGCTTCTTTTTTCCGTGGTCTGTCTTTTTAGCACGCATAGCTTATTTCCAATCTTTCCGCCATAGCCTTGTCATCGATACTTAATCCATCCGACATGCCGATAGGCAATTCTGTGCTCCTCCCCATCGGGGCAAATATTTTTTTCAATTCCACATTCGAAGACTTGAATACTTCAACGACGCGCTCCGCGACTTTATCGGAATCAAGCCTACGGTAGAGTTTCGGGTCCTGGGTAGTAATCCCTCTCGGACACTTTCCCGTATTGCAGAGGTTGCAGCGGTTGAATTCATCGCCCAGGCAATTCGCCGCAGCCTGCATGATATATTTTCCGATCGAGACTACAGACGCCCCGAGCATGATTAGGGCAGCTGCGTTTGCCGCGAGATTCCCCTTCTTCCCGACACCTCCGGCTGCAATAAGGGGCAGTTCATTCTGTTTCCCCTGTTTCACAAGGTCAAGGTAGCATTCCCGGATATTCGATGCAATGGGATGCCCCATCTTGTCGAGGGACACATTGTATGCTGCGCCGGTGCCGCCGTCCTCACCGTCAATGGACAGGGCAGCGGCATAGGGATTTCGTGCAAGGTTGTTCAGGACGGCGCGCGCGGTCTTCGTCCCTGAAATCTTCGGATACACAGGCACCCTGAACCCCCATGCCATGGACATCGACTGGATCATCTTTGCGACCGCCTCTTCGATAGAGTATTTTGTCTGGTGAGTCGGGGGAGATGCGAGGTCTACAAACTGCGGCACCCCGCGGATGCTTGCGATAAGCCTGAGGACCTTCTGCGCCATTAAGAGGCCGCCGTCTCCGGGTTTTGCCCCCTGGCCGTATTTGATCTCTATCGCAGCAGGGTCTTCAACCATATGAGGGATTGAATGGATAATCTCATCCCATCCGAAATATCCCGACGCAATCTGCAGTATGAAATATTTCAGATATTTTGATTTCAGCAATCGTGGCGGAACACCGCCCTCACCGGTGGCCATAACCACCGGAAGCCCTTCCACTTCGTTGAGGTACGTAACGCCCATGGCAAGTCCTTCCCACATCGGAGGTGAAAGTGCGCCTACGGACATGCTCCCGATCATGATCGGGAATATTTCGCGGACAGGCGGAATGAACTTGCCGTTCTCATGGGTCACGACGAGCTTGCCGTTCACTTTTTTCAGCGGCAGTTCGTCCGCAGGCAGAATCCTCCCGAGGAGCGTCCTTACCCGGAACTCGTGCCGCCCTGCATCGAGAGCAGGGTCTGTCAGCATCGAGATCCTTGTGAATTTCAGTCTGTCAAGGGTCGATACGGACGGATCGTTTCTCCGTCCTCCGCGCTTATATCCTTCGCCGCCCCTGTTCTTGAAATGCAGGAACTTGTTCTGCGGGTTGTACTCGGGTTCAATCGCCTCGTTCGGACAGACCAGTGTGCAGGTGCCGCACCCCGTGCAATACCGTTCTATATCAGTCACCTGTTCGACGACATGGACGATTTTCCGTGAGGCCGCCGGCGTGGGGACAGGCCCTTCGGACTGTACGACCCGCTGAACTTTCACCGCAGGTTCAATCGCTTTCACGGGGCATGCCGCGGTGCAGCTTCCGCACCGCTTGCAGCGGTCGTCCCTCCAGCGGACAATATAAGGGAACTCCCGTAACGAGAGCTGATGATTAACGTCTAATTGTGCAGCTGGTTCCATACCGTAACCTCCTCTGCTTTAGGCCTGATGATTACCATATCGTGTTTCATCGGAAATATATCCTGAGTTTTGTCCCGCTTCGGAATGGCGCTGTCAAGTCCGCATTCTTCCGACATCAACGCGTACTTGCCCTTCAATCCGCCGACGACCCCCGGACGGAGCTTCTTGGCGTCGTGCACCATGAAACAGGTCCCGTCGGGCGTAAACCCTATGACAACGTTCGGGCCGTCTATGCAAAGAGGGCGCAGTGACTGTTTAATCAGTTTCAGAGACTCTCTGTCCTCCCGCGCTTCGATCTCTGATTCCTTGAGCGGGGTGATGACATCCTTATAATAGGTGAGGGGATACCCCAACTGCCGGGAAGCATAGTGAAGGATATGGGTAAACACCTCGCTGTCGCTGTTGTACCCGATATACCCGGGAAAATGTCTTCCCGTTAAATACTCCCTGATCGGCACGAATGCCGTATTCTCTCCGTTCGTCATCGAGCAGTAACCCTGAATGAAAAACGGATGGCATGCGTACAGGTAAATCGCATAATTGGTGTTCTGCCGTCCCTGAGCGAATATTACTTTTGCTTCCAGCGCATCCTTGTCGAGCCCGAAAAATTCGGCAACCTGGAGAGGATCACCTACCTCTTTCAGGGTAAGGACGTCGGGATAGAAAGAAAAGACAAAGATCGACTCGTCGGCTTCTCCCATTTTTCTCAGGGCGATGCGGATGTTCATGAGAAGATCTTCCCTCTCCCTGACCGGTTTGTGTTTGTATGACGCGGGATAATCATACACGCGCGCGAAATAGTGGTCACGGGCTGCAAGCATCCCCTTCACCGCTTTTATCTTCGGCGCCCAGATGTCGATCAGCTTGAACCCCGCCTTTTCCATATAGTCGTCAAGCATCTTTGCGCCTTTCTTCGAGCAGATCCCCGAGAGGATGGGGTATCCCTTCATCTTCTCGAAAGGGCCGCCGAGATCCTTGAGGGTCAGGCCGAGACCGGAACCGTCATGGCCTTCCTTCATGGTTTCGAGGGCAAGGATATTTTCCATAGGTGAAAAATAGTCATGTGATGTGATTGCGGCAAGTCTGCACATAAGTTCTCTTCCTCTCTTTTGAATGTATGCACGGCAATCGGTTGCCGTATGAATATACCTTAATGAAAACCGTACAATTTTGTCAACAAAAAAACAATTTTGTCGTAAATATGCGGTATTTCATGCAAAATTGTGGTTTCAACCCGGGAAGAGACGGCAAATATTGGTGAGTCCGGAGAAGTGCAGACATTGTTCAGAAATTTATTTAACTCGATAAATTATTAAAACTATCTTTTATTGTGCTCTGGTTTAATTCATTCGTTCAACTAATCAGAGGAGGCGCACTAAGGTATCGAAAAATAAATTTCTTCACAACATCTGCATTTCTCTCAAATCAGTGTCGTGAAGTCGTCCGAAGTATTTATCACCATGTGTAGAGGGATTTATACCCTCTGACCCTGTATCCCTATTTTTACCGGTTCGGAAGGGATATTTTTCCCCGATGCTTTTGCCGCCTCGTCAACAAGTTTGACCAGACCCATGCAGCACGGCACTTCCATATAGGCAACGGTTATTGATCTGATATCGTTTTCTCTCAGGATCGTTGTGAGTTTTTCTTTGTACGCCCCTGTATTGTCGAGCTTCGGGCATCCTATCGCAAGTGTTTTATTCTTTATGAAATCATTATGGAAGCCGCCGTAGGCGAACGCACAGCAGTCCGCTGCGACGAGCAGATCGGCGCCCTGATAGTAGGGAGCTTTCAGCGGCAGGAGATGTATCTGAACAGGCCAGTTCCTCAACTGAGACTCTGTCGTCTGATGCTGTATTTCAGTTGTTTCCTGTGTCATGTGAATCGTCTGTGCCATGCTGCCGGGACATCCGCATGCAAGGGGTGCATGATCCGGTGCGGCAGGGGATTCATGCTTTTTCTGCGCTTCTTCCATCTTCCAGACTGCTTCTTTCCCTTTTGTTTTCAGGAGATACTCCTTTGTTGCCTCAATATCGAACGGAATCGATTCCCTTTCCTCGATAACGAGCGCGCCTGTCGGGCACTCGCCGATGCAATCGCCGAACCCGTCGCAATAATTTTCCTTGACCAGCTTCGCTTTTCCGTCAACAAGCTGTAGGGCGCCCTCTGAGCATGCACTTACGCAGTTGCCGCACCCGTCACAGAGTTCTTCATTTATGGTGATGATTTTTCTTTTCATGGCTGCCTCCTCGTAATGTTCTTGCTTATAGAATAGAAAAAGAAGTGCGGAGAGTCTTTGACTTAAGTCAAGCTTACTTGTCCAAAGGGCTTCGGACGCCGAGGATATTTTTTGAGGTAAAGAGGAAATTAATTCTCTATTTTTCAAAAGGTTAAATCAGCGTTCAACTTGATTATCATTGATATATCCTTTGAATTTCCCTAAAATTATCACGAAAAGACACATACGACAGAAAAAATAATGTTATAAGTCATGCAATAACGAAACGGCACTTGATAAATACATACGATTAATACATACTAATACATATATAATATATTCACAGAAGGGGGAATTTATGAGGACCACACTCAACATAGAAGACAGCTTAATTGACAAGGCAGCAAAATTGACCGGTATTAAGGAAAAAACGTCCCTTGTCAGACTCGGACTCGAAGCACTTATAGCGATTGAAAGCAGTAAGAGACTCGCGAAACTGGGAGGAACAGAAAAGAAATTAGACATGATCCCGCGCAGAAGGTCGGCAGGCGGATAAGAATGGTTCTTGTTGACACTTCTGTGTGGGTTGAACATCTCCGTTCCGGCAACACCAGACTTGAAAGCCTATTGAATAACGGTAGCGTTGTTTGTCATCTATTCATTGTCGGGGAACTCGCTTGCGGCAACCTCTCAAACAGAGTCGAAATTCTTTCTCTTTTACAGGCGTTACCACTGGCTAACCATGCAGAGCATGAAGAGGTGATGCATTTTATAGATAATTATTCACTTATGGGAAAAGGGTTGGGGTACATTGATATGCATTTACTTGTTTCGGCTCTATTGACTAAAGTTCCAGTTTGGACACTCGACAAGAAACTCAAAGAAGTTTCTCGAAGGCTGGGTTTAGAATATTGAATTATCGCGGGCAGATAACAACTGCATCGACCTGACACGGTAAAAACCTTATTTGTTTGACATAGGTAGTTGCCCGTACAGGCCATGAGAACGTTCGGTGACAAAATATCATGAAATTGCGAGATCTAGGGTTTGACCAATGGTTTGAAGCGCATATCACTTCGTTCCACGAGGACGACCGCAGCATAGCTCGTGTATCGGCGGTTGACCGCGGCTCGTATCTGATAAGGAACGAACTGAACGAAGTCCCCGCTGAGCTGTCGGGGAAGCTCTCTTATCAGACCGAGAATTCCGTCGACCTGCCGTGTGTCGGAGATTGGGTGACGGCGCAATACTACAACCATGATACGGCAGCAATCATCCACCGGGTGTTTCCACGTAAGACGTTTTTGCGCCGCAAATGCGCTGGTGAAAACGTGGATTTCCAGCTGATTGCAGCCAACATCGATATCGCTTTCATTGTGCAATCGTGTCATTTTGACTTTAATATGAAAAGATTGGATCGGTATTTGGTAATGGCAGCTGACGGCCACGTTAAGCCGATTGTTATTCTTACCAAGACGGATTTGATCTCTCACTGTGAACTGGAACAAAAAATTGCGGCTATCAAACAGACTGGCGTCATATCCGGAGTCTTTGCCCTCAGCAACATAACCGGAGCCGGATTTGACGAATTCCAGCAGGTATTAATCCCAGGAAAAACATATTGCCTGCTTGGATCATCGGGAGTCGGCAAGACAACCCTCATCAACCGCTTAATCGGGCAGAACACTTTCAACACAAATGCCGTCAGTGGAACGGGAGAGGGCACACACACAACGGCGCGTCGGCAGCTTATCTTCCTTAATCAAGGCTCGATGTTGATTGATACGCCCGGAATGCGAGAGCTAGGTCTTCTTGGTGTCAGCGATGGGGTCAATCAGGGTTTTGAAGATATTATTGAACTTTCCGGGAAATGTCACTATGCAAATTGTAGCCATACACAGGAAACTCACTGCGCAGTTCTCACTGCAGTTACAAACGGTGAGTTGAGTGAAGAACGCTATTCCAGCTATATGAAGCTTAAGAAGGAATCTGAGTACCACGAGATGTCGTATGTGGATAAACGGAAAAAGGACAGAGCGTTCGGACGCTTTATCAAGACAGTAAAGAAGAATATGAAAAGATGAATGACCAGAACCGAACGGCTCCAGCGAACGCGCTGGCGCGCGCTGCTGACCCATGTACGTTAAGCAATTCTCCAGGGATATAGCTCACCCACCATAACATACCGAACCAGCTTCATTCGGCAAATGCCTTTAACTTCTCCGGTTCCGGAACAAGAATCACGTTTTCTTTCTCGATAATAAGCTTTTTCTGTTTCAGGAACGCGAGCGCCCGCGAGAGGGTTTCCGGGATGGTGCCGAGAAGAGAGGAAAGCTCTTTCTTCGAATAGCCGAGATGGCAGACGGTTGTCCCTTGTTCGATTGTGCTGTGATCGAGAATGTATCCGGCGAGCCTCGCCTTGATGTCCTTCAGGGAAAGTTCTTCTATCTTTGCAACGAACTGCCTCAGCCTCCTCGAATACCCGCTCATCATCTTGAACGCGAGTTCAGGATTCATCCTGACGAGATTCCGGAACCCGTCACCGGAGATGCGGACCAGGGTGGAATCCTCCAGCGCGGCACATGAGGCCGGATAAACCATGGCGTCAAAGATTGCTGCTTCCGCAACGAGGTCTCCGGTGCCATGGATGTGCAGGGTATGCTCTTTGCCGTCCGGGGAGAGTTTGTAAATCTTGACCTTCCCGTCGACTATAAGAAAGAATGCAGTGGCTTCCATCCCTTCTGAAAATATCTGCTCCCCTTTCCGGACTTTTTTCGGAGCAAGTGATGTTTCCAGCAGGCCGATCTCTTTTTCCGAGAAGGAACTGAAGAGGAATGTGTTCAGAAGAAATGTGCGTATGTCCATTTCCATTCCACGGGGAGTACAATCAGTAAAGGTGTCCGCCGGGGGTTACCGGAGGTTTTATGTTCTTGTTGAACCAGTAGAGAGAGAGGGTATTCACCATATCGAGAAGTCCATCAAACTCGATCGGTTTTACAAGGTATGAGTTTGCCCCCAGGTCGTAGGCGCGCTCAAGGTCTTTCATCTCGCCGGAGGATGAGAGGACGACCACCGGCAGACGTTTCAGTCCGTCCTGTATCTTGAGCCATTGGAGTACCTCGAACCCTGTGCGTTTCGGGAGTTTCAGGTCGAGGATTACAAGACAGGGAAGGGGGAAAGTATTCCTGTCACTATATTTGCCTTTACCTTTCAGATAGTCAAGTGCCTCTTCTCCGTCTTGAACAATCTGAAGAGGATTCAGTATCCGGGTTTGCTTCAGCGCAAGGTCGAAGAGAAGCGCGTCGTTTTCATCATCTTCGACAAGCAATATTGTCCCGTGCTGTTTTGTTGTGCATGAGTTAATGCGCATTCCTGCCACAGATCCCTTCTTAAAAAAAATAAAACGCCGACTTTCCACGTTGTCATCCTTCGGCAACCCGGTCATCCCGGACTGTATCCGGGACCCCTTGTTTTCCTTGCCCTTTTCAGAAAGGGGTTGGCTTTATCGGTGGGCGACAGGTTATGATTTTTACCATAGAGGCTTCGATTTTGTCAAACACATATCAATATAAGATCATAAGATGGGATAGAATGAGGACTGACACCGGGAGAATTGCTATTTCGATCCTTTGCGAGTAACAATATGCCATGAACTTCGATGAAGTAAAAGCTATGAAGAGAGCGTTCAAAACAGTAAAGGACCGGCAGAGACTGCACCCTCCGCCGGACATTGATGAGAAAATAAAGAGACTCAAGGCAGTCAGGGAAAACTCGGTCGGCAACAGTGAACTCCTTGCCAGGGCGGTAGAGAAGATGCAGGAAAACGGCTTCAGGTTATTCATGGCTGAAAGCAAAGACGAGGCCGCCGGAATAATACTCCGGGAAACAGGCGACGAAAAGCTGGTCGTGAAATCGAAGTCGAATGTCACAA
>Ga0209164_1003968_pt1 | contig 13642 bp, 11 predicted proteins | sample MTBNYHSulfiMetaG_FD_187458 | JGI IMG/M metagenome (GOLD analysis project Ga0209164, IMG submission 187458) | Enrichment culture microbial communities from rom New York Harbor, USA that are MTBE-degrading - MTBE-NYH (New York Harbor Sulfidogenic)... | ecosystem: Environmental > Aquatic > Marine >...
CAAGTCGATGCAGAACTTTTTGTCGGAAAATTCATGTCATGTTAGACAGTTAAACCATCTTGCGTGAATTTTCCCCGGACAGCAGTGATATTACATATCGTTTCGGAAGCCCCATTGTCAATGAGTTCCATTGCATGAGCCGCATAATGACTCTCGCGGTGCTGGCGCAGATAATACTTTTCCACTATATCCGCCACTTGATCCGGAGATCCATCCGATCGGACGGCTTCAATGCTGGGTGGTCTTCTTTAATCCTTGATTTTGCCCTCAATCGACAGATAGACGTCCCGGTCCCTGGACGGTCACGAAGCGAAGATGCCGGACTCTTTGGGGAAATACCTCCAATTTTCACCTTGACACATAAGGCTCCACTTCCCTATTCTCCTTCCGATTGAAAGCGAATCGGATTTCTGCCCGCTAACCTATCGTTCGTTTCTAAAGGAGGTATCACCGAATGGAAAATTTATCGAAAAGTAATGGCGGCAAAGGGCTTTCAAGACGTGAATTCGTCAAGACCGTGGGTCTGGGATCTCTGGCCCTATCTGGCCTTTCCTTCAATCCTCTCAAAGCATGGGGGGCGGAGGGGAAGAAATTTGTCTGGGGCGGCCCGAGCGAATTCCAAAGCATGGATCCTCATGCCATCTACGACGTGACGTCTGAGAATCTCCGACTCAACCTCTACGACCATCTGTATCGTTACCTCGACAATCCTCCCAAAATTCAACCCTGGCTCGCGGAAAGCCATACAGTTTCCGATAATGAATTGAAATGGACCTTCAAGCTCAGAAAAGGGGTCAAGTTTCACAACGGGGACGAAGTGACGGGTGAAGCCGTGAAGTACAGCATCGAGAGGCTCATGGCTCTGGGTAAGGGCTCATCTGCTCTGTTTAAACCGGTGGTGGATGGTGAAGGGGTAAAAGTTTTGGATAGTCACACGGTGGAATTCAACCTCAAGGAGCCTTACGCTCCTTTCCTCTCCATTCTTGCCACGTTCTGCATCGTGAATCCCAAAGTGGTGGAAGGCAAAGCAGGACCCTGGGGAAGCGAATGGCTTTCCCAGAACGAAGCGGGCTCCGGTGCCTATGTACTGGAAAAGTATTCCCCCGGTGCGGGCTGGACCGCAAAACGGTTCAAGGACCACTGGATGGGCTGGAAGGGTAACCCCGTTGACGAAATCGAGTTCCGTACCATTCACGAGACAGCCGCGAGAGTCATGGCCCTTCAGAAGGGGGATATCGCTGCATGCGACGGATACCTTCCTGTTGATCAGTTGGAAAAACTGGAAAAAGATCCTAATATCACGGTCTACGATCAGCAGTCCATGCGCGTCATGGTCATCAGGATGCACAACCAGAGGCCGCCCTTAAATGATGTTCATGTACGACGGGCCATCAGCTATGCCTTCGACTATGACTCCTTCATCAACCAGATTCTCAAGGGCCGTGTGGTCCGAAATTACGGACCCATCCCCAACAACATGTGGGGAGCTCCTGCGGATTTGAAGGGCTACACCTATGATCTTAAGAAGGCGGAAGAGGAGTTGAAGAAAGCCTCGGTCAAAATCGACAGGCCCCTTAACATTCACCCCATGACCGGTTACGCCCAAACGGACGACGCAGCCCTCATCGTCCAGGCCGGACTGCGGCAGTTGGGCATCAAGGTAAACATCCTGCGTGAGACATGGCCCACCCTTTCGGGGAAAGCCAAGGACAAGGAGAGCTCGCCAGACATGTGGATCCACTGGGTGAGCACTTATTATGCAGACCCTGAAAACTGGATCGGGGAGATGTATAGTTCAGCAAGGCACGGAGCGTGGAAAGCGTCGGCGTGGTACAAAAACACCGAGGTGGATGATCTCCTGAAGAAAGCACGGACGATCAGCAACATGGAAGAGAGAAAAAAGATTTACGAGCAGGCCAGCCGCATCGTTGTGAATGATGCCGCGGACATATGGATCTATAACACCAAGTGGTACGGTCCTCATAGGAAGAACGTGAAAGGCGTGCGCTTCTGCCCCATCGGAGACGGCCAGGAGTGCCGCTGGCTTTCAATGGCTTGATCAGCGAGGCCGCAACGGAAAGCCTCCTCTCCCGAGGAGTGATCCCGGCCGGGGAGGCTCACCCGTCCAACCATGCACAAAAACAATCTCACATTTATCCTGAAGAGGATTCTTTATGCCGTACCAGCCATTGCGGGCCTTCTGATCCTCGCCTTCGTCATCTCCCGAATCATTCCCGCTGATCCGGCAGCCCTGGTGGCAGGCGAAATGGCCACTCCTCAGCAGGTCGAAGAGCTTCGCCGCCAGCACGGTTTCGACCGTCCACTTCACGTCCAACTCCTCCTTTATTTCGGTCAACTCTTGAGGGGAGACCTGGGAAAAAGCCTCTACACCGGAAGAAGCGTCTTCTCGGATCTCATGGATCGCTTCCCCGCCACACTAGAGCTCACCCTGGTCTCCATGTTTCTTTCCATAGCCGTGGGCATTCCGCTGGGAATCGTCGCCGCGTTGAAACGAAACTCCTACCTCGATCACCTTTTGCGGGGATTTACCGTGGCAGGGCTGGCCATTGCCAGTTTTTGGCTGGGACTCATGCTTCAGCTTCTCTTCGGCATGTGGATAGGGATCGCTCCCTTGGGGCAGAGGATCGGTGTGGACCCTCCCGCAACCGTCACCGGACTGTATCTCCTCGATGCCGCCATGACGCTCAACGGAGAAGCCTTTCTAAGCGCGCTGAAACACATCGCCCTGCCGGCCCTCACCCTGTCTTTCTCCTCCTTTGCCACCATCACTCGTTTCACCCGGTCAGGTGTGCTGGACGTAATACAGGAAGACTTCGTTCTCTACGAACGCGCCATGGGACTTCCTCCAAGGCTTGTGATCTACAAGTACCTCCTCCGAAACGCTCTGATTTCCACAGTCACTCAGATCGGTCTCCTCTTCGGACTTCTCCTGGCAGGTACGGTGGTAATCGAAACGGTCTTCGACTGGCCCGGCCTGGGTCTTTATGCCTACAATGCCATTATCCTGTCCGACTACCAGGCGATTCTCGGCATCACTCTGTGGGCCGGGGTTATCTATGTGACTATGAACCTACTGGTGGACATCGCACTCGGACTCATTGACCCAAGGAAAACAGAACTATGACCGGGCTCAAACTCACGTGGAGGAAGTTCTCTCGGGACAGACTGGCCTTCACCGGGTCTCTAATCATCCTGTCTCTGGTCTTTACAGCGGTCCTTGCGGGGGTCCTGGCCCCTTATCCCGAGGATGTGTACAGCATACATCCGGGAGAAAGGCTTCAGCCGCCTTCTTCCAGGCACTTTTTCGGAACCGACAATATGGGGAGGGATATTTTCAGCCGCCTTCTCTTCGGCGCGAGAATCACCCTTATCATATCCATCATCGCCGTGGGAGCCTCCATGCTGATCGGGGTTCCCCTCGGTCTGCTCGCCGGTTACTACGAGAACTGGTTCAGCGAGGCCATCATGAGGGTCGCGGATGTATTTCTCTCCATTCCCCAGATCATCCTGGCAATCTTTCTGGCCCAGTCCTTGGGCCCAAGCATTCACAGTGTGATTCTTGCGCTGTCCGTCACGTACTGGCCCTGGTTCACTCGCATTGTCTTCGCAGAGACAAGAACCCTCAAAAAGGCTTCCTTTATCGAGGCTACGGAAGCCCTCGGCGCAAGCCGCATCAGGACCATGCTCCTCCACGTTCTCCCCAATGTCTCTTCCTCAATCATTGTCCGGAGCTCCATCGGCATGGGTTTCACGATTCTCACCGCAGCCGCCTTGGGGTTTCTGGGCGCCGGCGCCCAGCCGCCGACTCCTGAGTGGGGAGTGACCATCGCGGAGTCCCGCCAGTTTCTGCCTGACGCCTGGTGGTACGCCACTTTCCCGGGGCTCGCTATCTTTGTGGTCGTGATGGGATTCAATATGCTCGGAGACGGACTTCGGGACATTCTCGACCCACGCATCCGTCGGGGGTTCGAGTAAGCCATGGATGGAAGCGGGAACAATGTACTCCTGAACGTAAACCGTCTGACCGTGCACTTTCACACGGACCGTGGCCTTGTCAGAGCACTGGACCATGCCGATCTCCGCGTGAGCAGGGGCGAGGTGGTCGGCCTTATCGGAGAGAGCGGCTCGGGAAAAAGCACGCTGGCACGCAGCGTTCTCCGGATACTTCCATTTTCCGCTGAAATCGCGGAAGGAGAGATATCCCTTTCCGGAGAAGATCTCCTTGCCATGAAGGAAAGCGACCTCAACAACCGGGTCCGAGGCAGGGGCATCACCCTGATACCCCAAGACCCCTTCACTTCCCTCAACCCTGTGTACTCGATCGGGACTCAGATGGAAGATATCGTGAGATGGAAGGGGTCGGCCGGAATCGGAGAAGGCCCTGCAGGAGCAAAGGTGATCGAAATCCTGGAACGGGTCCAAATCCCTTCGCCCAGGGATCAAATCGGCAAATATCCTCATCAGCTCAGCGGCGGCCAACGGCAGAGAATTCTGATTGCCATGGCCCTCTTGCCCGGCCCGGCCCTCGTGATCGCAGACGAGCCGACCACAGCATTGGACGTGACGGTGGAGGCGCAGATTCTGCAGCTCATGAAAAGCCTGGTTTTGGGTAAGGGAATCTCGGTGCTTTTCATCACTCACGATCTTGGAGTGGCATCTCAGATCTGCCACCGCATCGTGGTCATGTACGCCGGCCAGGATATGGAAGAGGCTCCGGTGGATGTCCTCTTCTCAAACCCTCGGCATCCCTACACCAAGGAACTCCTTGAAAGCCTTCCCAACGCGGAAGGCACGATCAGGGATATTCCGGGAGAAGTACCAAATCTGATCCAGCCTCCCCCGGGATGCCGCTTCCATCCTCGTTGTTCCCGCGCGAACAACCTGTGCGCCCTGGTTCTGCCGGAGAAGAAAACCGTGGCCGAGGGCCATCGGGTGCGTTGTCTTTACCCCTTGGAGGCGTAGATACATGCAAAACCCGATACTCCGAATCGTTAACCTCAAGAAGCACTTTCGATCCTCTGCCGGTTTTCTTGGGAGAAGAGCCGCGATCATCAAAGCCCTGGACGGCGTCTCCCTCGACGTGGGCAAGGGGGAGACCTTTGGGCTTGTCGGGGAAAGCGGCTGCGGCAAGTCGACCCTGGGCAAGACAATTTTGGGAATCTATCGTCCGACTCACGGCTCTGTGTTTTTCGAAGGCCGGGACATCACCCATCTTTCGAGAAAAGAAATGGTTAAGCTCCGAAAGAACATCCAGTACGTCTATCAAAATCCCGGCAGTTCCCTTGATCCGCGATGGAACGTGAAAAAGATTCTTGCCGAGCCGCTCATGATTCACTCCTCCGCAGGTGTTGCGGCTGTGGAAAAACAAGTGGAAGAAATGATGGAAGCGGTCGGCCTCACAAAGGAACAGCTTTCTCTGTACCCCCACGAATTCAGCGGTGGCCAGCAGAGGCGGCTCGGCCTGGCGCGGATACTGACACTCAATCCCAAGGTCGTCATCCTGGACGAGCCGACATCAGGACTGGATGTATCGGTGCAGGCCACGATTCTCAAACTCTTTAGAGACCTCAAGTTCCGGTTTCACCTGACCTACCTGTTCATCTCCCATAACCTGGGGGTTGTTCAGATGATGTGCGGCCGGGTGGCCGTCATGTATGGTGGAAAGATCGTGGAACTGGGAGAGACGTCCCGTCTTTTCGCAGAACCACTGCATCCTTACACCAAGGTTCTCCTGGCCGCCATTCCGGTGGTGGGCAAGCGCAGAGAGGAGGGTCTCTCGCTCAGTGGGGAGCCGCCCAACCCTGCCGAATTTCCTTCAGGCTGCCGGTTCTGGCCCCGGTGCGCTTACAGAGAAGACCTTTGCACGGCCGAGGAGCCGTCTCTCGTCACCGTGAAAGAGGGCCGGGCCGTGAGCTGTCACCGCATCGCGTGAGCCCGGGCACAGCGCCGCATCCGAAATCAGTAGCAGGGGGACATGGTCGAAGAGTCGAGGTGATGAATTGAATAATCCTAGCATCGGGGGGGTCAGCCCATGAATAAGAACAAGAAGACTTTGCTCAAAGAAATCGCTGCCCGGGTGGCGAAGCATCGTGACGATCTGGTTGCCATTACTCAGAGCCTGGTTCGTATTCCTTCCATAAACCCGCCGGGTGACTACGACGCCATGGCAAGAAGAATGGTTGATCTCTACAAAGGAGAGGGATTGAATCCTGTAGTGACTGGAGCGGCGCGGGAAGAAATCGAAAGTCTGGGGCTCACATATCCCAGACCCGATATCATAGCACTTCACAAAGGAAAGGCGCGAACGCCTGTCTTCTGCCTGGATGCTCACATGGACGTGGTCGGCGTGGGCGAGGAGTCGAGATGGACCTATCCGCCCTTCGGAGGCGAGATTCATGACGGCAGGATCTACGGCAGGGGAGCTGAAGATACAAAGTGCCATCTGGCTGCTCAGGTCATCGTATACCGAGTCATCAAGGAAATGGGCCTGGAACTCAGCGGAGATATCATTCTTTCCTCTACCGTGGATGACGAGATCGGCGCCTGGCCTGGCATGGGCTATCTTCTGGAAAAAGGGTTTCAGGAGCACGGCTTCCCCAGGCCTGATTACCACATAGCCGGCGAACCCACTGGCCTGGAATCCCTGGGATGCCTGGCCCGGGGCAGACTCTGGTACGAATATGTCATCAAGGGCGTATCGGCTCACGGCGGCAATCCCAAAGAAGGTGTGAACGCCATTGAAAAAGCGATGGCCCTGGCCAATGCTGTTAAAAAGTATCCGATCCACACGGATCCTCTCATGGGGAGCGACACTATCAATATCGGCATCCTTCAGGGAGGAGAAGCCATCAATGTCGTTCCCAGCCGGTGCAAGATCACCTTTGACATTCGGCCTGCTACAAAGACCGAGGTCGTCAAGGACTTCATGGAACGAACGGTGGAGGAGTTGAAAAGGTCTGATGCTCCTTTTGAGGTTGAGAGCGTACGACTCCTCAACGACCGCCAGACAGGCGGCATCGGCCCTAATCACGGGTTCGTCCTAGAGGTCCGCAACGTGGTCGGAGAAATGACGGGCAAGAAGGTGGTAGCCACCGGCAGCATGGTGGGATACTCCTCTTTGGGAAACGCCTACTGGTCCAGCCGGGAGGGCATAGCGGGCATCATGTACGGTGGAGGCGATTTCCTGAGAGCTCACTCGGTGGATGAATTCGTTACCATCGACGAATTGGTGGAGACCACACAGGTCTTTGCCGGGATTGTTGTGGGGGTTTGCCTGTAAAAGCCCTTTGGTGCGGTGGATCGGCCATTCTCCTACGAGCCATGGTAACGGAGCACGAAACCGGCGAGCACCGAAGCGCCTACTGCCAGAACGTCATCGTTGAAATCAAACTCTGAATTGTGAAGCGGCCTGGATTCACGACCTGCTGGTTTTAGCCCCACCCGGAAGAGTGCTCCCCGGGGCATGTGCTCCAGATAGGCGGCAAAGTCTTCAGACCCCATGACGGGCCCGGGCAGGCGCTCTACGCATTCCCGGCCCAGGACAGATTCCCCGGCCTCGGAAATCATCCGGCACGTTTCCGGATCGTTCACCAGTGAAGGGACCAGTCCGGTCCACTCTAATCGGCCCTCGCACCCGAATGCCCGGGGAGTGCTCTCGACCACCCTAGTCATCTTTTCTCGAATGTCTGATCTTACCCGTCCTTCGAGACAACGGACCGTGCCTCCGAACAGCGCTTGATCCGGGATCACGTTAAACGCACGGCCGGCCGAAATGGTGCACACGGAAAGCACCGCTTGATCCATGGGATCAGTCTCCCGGCTGATAATGGACTGAAGGGCGACAACTGTGTGAGCGGCAGCGATGATCGGATCCCTGGCACGATGAGGGTATCCGCCATGACCCCCGGCCCCTTGGATAGAGATATCAAAACGGTCTGCAGAGGCCATGTAGGGTCCCGGATAGACACCGATCTTTCCCGCCTCCGTATGAGGCCAGCCATGGACGGCGACGATGCGATCCACCTTTGGCTTTTCCAGGCACTTGGCCTCAATCAGTTTCCCGGCCCCGGTAAGAAGTTCCTCCGCGGGCTGGAAGAGAAATTTGACGGTTCCTGAAAACGCATCTGCCATTCCGGAAAGAAGTCGCGCGGCCCCCAGAAGCATGGCCACGTGCCCATCGTGGCCACAGGCATGCATTACGCCCGGATTTCGGGATTCGTACGGAAGCCCGGTCTTTTCAACTATAGGAAGAGCATCCATATCGGCCCGCAGCGCTGTGACGGTCCCCGGGCCTTCTCCCCTTCCCCGCAGAAGACCGATCACGCCTGTCTCAAGCTCCAAAGGCATTATGACCACTCCTAAAGAGGAAAGCTCTTTGCGCACGAGGGCGCTCGTCTCTTTTTCCTGAAAGCCGAGTTCCGGGTTCCTATGAATGTGATGACGAATCTCCGTCATTTGATCCAAGACAGACTCGGCCTGTTTCTTCAGGCTCTCCAGATTCATTCTCTCCTCCCGGATGTCGCCCCTTTCATAATGTTGCAGGCCACTCCCGTGACCCTAAGCCCCCACCTTCTCTCGAAACACTTTCAAGAGGCCCCGGAAGACGCCTCCCGGTGCGCCGGCCCCGATTTTTTACGCGTTCACTCTGAGAACGGGAGCAATTTCCGTTGTTGCCCCCACAAGCATTAGTCAATCCACTTCCACGAGCCGGGGTTCAGACACGAGATTCTCCTCCGCAGGAATCGGCCGTTGGAATAAGCTATCATTTCATCATCTTTTCCGCGTTTGGGAAGGGAGCAGCGTTTACGGAGGAAGTCTATGTGGACTCCTGGGAAGTGTCAATGCGAAAAGCGCCAAGGCCTGCCGGGTGCGGGAAATCACCGTACCCTTCGGCCGCTCGCTGAGAGTGGTCCAGTTCACCGATCTTCATGCCGGCATTTTCACGACTCGTGCCGAAATCGGTCGCTGTGTGGACGAGGCGATCTCTTTCGACCCGGATCTGCTTGTCCTCACCGGCGACTACATTTCGAACTCCCTGTCCTTTCTTCCCGACTCCACGTCAGTCGAGGAATCGGCACCACTTTCACTCCGGTGCGATTGAACGTTCCGCATGAGGTAACTCTGCTCCGTCTCACGTAGCACTCCTCTCTGCCACGCCGACCGGCCGGTCTTATACCGTCGTTTGAATTGCCGGACCCTTCCTTGACAATTTCAGGGCGCTGGTTATGATTCCGGACAAACCCGTACTAATCGTCACACGAACACGACCAGATAATCCTGACCTTCTGCAGGCGGCCATGAGAGACAACTACCCGAGGGTGTTCAAAATTAAGCCTCCAGGGGACCTTCCCTGATCGAGGCTTTTTCATTGGAGGGGAGAAATCATGGACAAGAAAGCTATTGATCTGTATGGCAGATACTCCCGGGGTTCATTGGATCGACGGGAATTCATCAAGAAACTCGCTGTCGTAGCCGGAGGCACCGCCGCAGCCGATGCGATCCTGCCTTTTTTGGAGCGCAGTTCCGCGGCAGCCCAGGTCGTAGCGAAGGATGACCCGCGTCTCGTCACCGAGTACGTGAAATACCCGGGTGAAACAGGCGAGATTCGGGCCGGCCTCGCAAGACCGAAAGGTGACGGAAAGCTTCCCGGCGTGATTGTGATCCATGAGAACAGGGGACTCAACGCCCACATCGAAGACGTGAACAGGCGAGTCGCGCTGGAAGGTTTTCTGGCCATGGCCCCTGACGCTCTTTCGCCCCTGGGCGGCACTCCCGAGGACCCGGACAAGGCCCGCACGCTCATTGGGCAACTCGACAAGGAGAAGACGGTCAAGAATTACGTAGCCGCGGTCAAGTACTTGAAGACTCATCCTCTGTCCACCGGAAAGGTGGGCGTGATAGGGTTCTGCTGGGGGGGAGGGATGGCCAACCAGTTGGCGGTCCATTCCGCAGATCTGGTTGCGGCTGTGCCCTATTACGGGTCGGCGCCGGCTGTTGAAGACGTTCCTAAGATCAAGGCCTCCCTGCTTCTCCATTATGCCGGGATCGATGAACGCATCAACAGCGCAATCCCCGCTTTTGAAGAGGCTTTGAAGAAGGCGTCGGTCGATTAGTAGAGTAGGGAGGGAAGACCCCTCCCCCTCGTCAAACCGGACGTGCGGATTTCCCGCATCCGGCTTTCCTGTGGACTTCACTTAAAGGCACACGCAGGTAGCCAGCTTATGGAGCTTCTACAAATATACCAACCCCAGTTGTTTCAGGTGCTGATAATAGCTCTTCCCTTTCGGAGGCCGAAAGGGTCGCTGACTGCGCCGGCGCAGATGCTTGATCATCCGGCAGCGAACGTACCAGTTCATGATTCGCATCGCCTTGCGTGGATAGCCGAAGGAAAAATAATTGGCCCACCCCCGCAATTGCCGATTGACCTTTTCTATCAGTTCCGGCAGCGGTACATAGTTCTGCTGCCTCCCGAGCATCCTTCGAAGCGTCTCCCGCTCTGCCTGCAGCGCCTTATCCGATGGGGTTATGTTCAAGTACCGAAAGCCACGTCTTTTGAGGCTCCAGTCGTACCTGAGTGTGTATCCAAGGAAGTCCACACCGGCCCCTGGCTGCCCAAGGTCTATCACTTTCGTTTTGCCCCGGTTCAGCTCCAGGCCCAGCCAGGACTCTATCTTTGTCTCGATAAACTCGCGCAGATGAGTGCCCTGATACCGGGCAAATACCGCAAAATCGTCCGCATACCGGACGATCCGGGCCTTGGCCCAACTTCCGGGACCACTGGCGGAATGGAAGACCTTCTCGAACCAATGAAGGTACACATTAGCCAGAAGCGGGGAAATAACCCCACCCTGGGGAGTGCCCTTCTTGCCCCGTCCGACTTTCTTTCCGCCAGTACCATCTTGCTCCACGACCGGGGCCTGAAGCCACATTTGTATCAACTTCAGAACCGGCCGATCTGCAATCCGCATTCGCAAACATTTCATCAGCTTATCATGCGGAATCGAGTCAAAGTACCCCTTCAGATCAGCATCGTAGACAGATTTCAACCCCCCTTCGAGATGTTTACGCACCTCAGCCAGGGCATCGTGGGCCGAGCGTTCAGGCCGAAACCCGTACGAACAGTCCATGAAGTCCGCCTCAAAGATAGGTTCGATTACCAGCAGCATAGCCGTTTGTATCACCCGATCCCGAATGGTCGGTATCCCCAGAGGGCGTTTACGACCATCAGGTTTAGGTATCCACCCACGGCGAACCGCCGAGGCCCGGTAGGTCTTGGTTCTCAGGCTCTCCTGGATCTCATCCAGGAAACCCTCTACACCTCCGGGGCTGCCTTCAATATCCTCAAAGGTCACCCCGTCAACCCCGGCCTTACCTTTGTTTGCCCGAGCAATCCGATAAGCACTGCTCAGCACGTCACGCCGATAGATTCGATCATACAACGTGTAGAATCGGAACTTCGGCTCCAGCTTCGCCTTACGGTAAAGCGCCTGTCTCAAGGCAGTGAGTTTCACCGGCAACCGGATCTTCTTGACAGCAGCACCTTGCCACATGTCAACAGAACCCCATATCGCCAGTTGCTCCGTAGTAGGGCTTTTGCCCAATCGGCACACCTCCTCTCTTACTCAGCATGTCCGCAGCAAGGCCCCTTGGCTCCATCCTGTTTCCAGGACTTCCTCGCTACTATGGGCCTCTCCGACTTCCGCATGCAGCAGATTTCCCGGTTATTTATTCCCGGCCATCTTCCGGCTCTATCACCGAGCCGCAGCGGATCTCCCAGGTTCCTCGGTGCATCTTTCCGTGCGCGCCCTCCCCTCTCACCCCGGGATGCCCTGCAGGTGCATATGCTCGTTTCTTCCCCGCAGGTAACAGGCTTCAGCTTACCTGGGCGCTTGGCCGCACCCATTAAGTATAACGAGGCCGAATCGGGTTCGCTTGCGCTAGGGCTCACACGTTCGCGGTCCAGGGGTATAGCCCCTCTCGTATCCATGTACTTCCATGAATACCGGTCCGCTTCCCATGTTCGGTTACCCTCCCACAGGGGACCGCCGCTACATGGCGAACAAGCAATTACCATGGCTGACACTTCGCAGTCAGCAAGACGCACCAGGCTTAGCCTGGCGCACCAGGCTGTACATGTACGAGGGGGCTCAACATGCCTTCAACAACGACATGAACCCTGACAGGTACCATAAGGACGCAGCCCTGCTTGCATGGCAGCGGACCATGTCCTTCTTGAAGGAGAAGCTCAAGACCTGATCCATCACTTTCCCATGCAACATCTCTTGTATTTTTTCCCGCTTCCGCATGGGCAGGGGGAGTTGCGGCTCACAGCCGGACGGGCCCGGGGCGCCTCGGCAGGAGGACGCGAGGGATATTCCGGTTCCGTCCGGTGCCACAGGGAAGACAGACCTTCAAGAAAAGGCCGGCAGTGGCTGAAGAGCCGTTTGTAGGCCGCGCACAGATAGTTGAGGCCATCTTCCCCGTCGGGCGTGTGGATGAAGCGGTCTTTTGGACATCCTCCGTTGCAGAGAGGGAGCACTTCGCATTCCAGGCAATAGCCGGGCAGGGTGTCATGTTTGAGCCGGCCGAACGCCCTCTGTCTCGGGTCGTCGATCACATCGGCCGGAGAGTTTTCGCGGATGTTTCCGAGATGGTGCTCCCTGTCGACGAAGTGATCACAGGAGAAGAGATCTCCGTTGTGTTCGATCACGAGCACATCGCCGCAGGTTTCCCTGAAGATGCACGAAGTGTGCTCCTGCCCCAGGGCCGTTCCTGCCGCCTCCTCGAACACCTGGACTTTCACATGCCCGATATCCTGACTCAACCACTCATCGAAGATGGTGCAGAGAAAAGCCCCGAATGCTTCCGGCGGCACGGTGCGGGAGCTTACACCCCCATCGGGTCCTAAATGCGGTTCCACGAGAGGCAGAAAACTTATGTACGGAGCTTTGATCCTCTTGAAGAACCGGTAGACCTCGGTGGGGAAGAAGACGTTTCGATCGTGGACGACGCAAAGCACGTCGCACGGAATCCGGTGCTGGCGCAGGAGTTCATACCCGCGCATCGCCAGCCTGTGGGTGGATTTCCCGCCCCTGGTGCGGCGATAGGCGTCGTGCATTTCTTCCGGGCCGTCCAGGCTGACGCCTACTGTGAAGCCCTCTTCGGCAAAGAAACGGCACCAGTCCTCATCGATGAGCGTGCCGTTGGTCTGAATACCGTTGATTATTCGCCGGCGGGCGGGCAAGTGTTTCCGTTGTAATGCCACGACCCTGCGGAAGAAATCCAGTCCAAGCATGGCAGGCTCCCCGCCGTGCCAGGAAAAACTCACGACGGGATCCGCGCAAGCCTCGATATGCCGGACAATGTACTCCTCCAGGATGTCGTCCGGCATGAGAAAGAATCTTTCGTCCGGATAGAGGCTTTGTTTTTTCAGGTAGTAACAGTAGGCACAGTCGAGGTTGCAGACGGCGCCGGCGGGTTTGGCAAAAATGTGATATGGGCGGGAAGCCTTGACCAACGTGCCAGCCTCATTTGGGAAATGGAAATGCCGATCCGGCGATTATAAGGGAAAAAAAGGGAAACGTGTAGGGATTTCAGGACGGAATTGCAATTCAGACACTAT
>Ga0209164_1003969_pt1 | contig 13638 bp, 11 predicted proteins | sample MTBNYHSulfiMetaG_FD_187458 | JGI IMG/M metagenome (GOLD analysis project Ga0209164, IMG submission 187458) | Enrichment culture microbial communities from rom New York Harbor, USA that are MTBE-degrading - MTBE-NYH (New York Harbor Sulfidogenic)... | ecosystem: Environmental > Aquatic > Marine >...
AGGCGGCGGGCATCTGGATTCCAACCCTGTGCCATCTGAAGGGAACCACGCCCACCGGGGCCTGCCGCATCTGCGTGGTCGAGGTGGCCGGCGCCCGTACCCTGCCCACGGCCTGCAGCACACCCGCAGCACCCGGTATGGCGGTTCAGACCGAATCGCCGCGCGTGATCGAGGCGCGGCGTTTGATTCTGGAATTGATGCTCTCCTCGGGCAATCACAACTGTGCCGCCCTCAACGGCGGCGATGGGGATTGGACCGGCTTTCAGCTGGGTGTTCAGGACAGCGACGGTTCCGGCGAACTTTGCCCGGTGTGGGGAGACTGCAAATTGCAGGACCTGGCGTTCCGCTATCAGGTCAAGGTGGGACGCTTTCAACCCCATGAGGGGCCCTATCCCCAGGAGCTGGCCAATCCATTGATCGTCAGGGACTTTTCGCGTTGCATCCTTTGCGGACGCTGCGTGCAGGCCTGTAACGAGGTCCAGGTCAACCGGGCCATCAGCTTCGGCTACCGGGGCGCTCGAAGCAAGATCGTCGCCGCCGGCGATCGCCCCCTGGCCGATTCGGAATGCGTCTTTTGCGGTGAATGCATTCAGGCCTGCCCGGTGGGCGCCCTGGTGGAGAAAAAGGCGCGTTACCGTTGGCGGCCTTGGGAGACCACTACCGTCCGCACCACCTGCCCTTACTGCGGCGTGGGGTGTCAGCAACTGCTGCACGTCACGGACGGGCGCATCGTCAAGGTGACCGGTGTGGAGGGGGCCGAGCCCAACCAGGGGCGCCTGTGCGTCAAGGGGCGCTTCGGCTACGACTTCATCTATTCCGAGGATCGGCTGAAAACGCCCCTGATCCGGGAGGGCGGTGATTTTCGTGAGGCTTCCTGGGACGAAGCCCTGGATCTGGTAGCTTCCAGATTCAAGGAAATCATCGCCGCCAGCGGGTCGGATGCGGTGGCCGGGGTGAGCTGCGCCCGCAGCATCAACGAAGATTCCTACCAGATGCAGAAGCTTTTCCGGTCGGTGTTCAAGACCAATAACATCGACCATTGCGCTCGTACTTGACATGCCCCGACGGTCGCCGGGCTGGCGACCACGTTCGGTTCCGGGGCCATGACCAACTCGTTCAACGAATTTGCGCGGGCCAGGATGTTCCTGGTGATCGGTTCCAACATGACCGAGGCCCATCCCGTGGCTTCGACCTTTGTCAAGAATGCCGTCTTGAAAGGGGCCAGGCTGATCGTGGTGGATCCGCGGCGGCACAAGCTGGCCGATTTTGCCGAACTGCATGTGCCCATCCGGGTGGGCAGCGATATCGCCTTTCTCAATGCCGTGATGCACGTGCTCATCGCCGAAGGCTGGTACGACAAGAAATTCGTCGATTCCTGCACCGTGGATTTCGATAAGCTGGCCGCCACGGTGTTGCGCTATACTCCCGAATACGCTGCCGACATCTGCGGCATCTCGGCCGACATGATCCGGGATGTGGCCCGGCGTATCTCGTCGGTCCAACCCATGATGTTGTGCTACACCCTGGGTATCACCGAACACACCTGCGGCACCCGCAACGTGATGAGCACGGCCAACCTGCAAATGCTGCTGGGCAACATGGGGGTCGAGTGCGGCGGGGTCAATCCCCTGCGCGGTCAGAACAACGTCCAGGGCGCCTGTGACATGGGAGCCCTGCCCAACGTGTTCCCCGGCTATCAGAAAGTCGGCGACCTGGCCTTGCGATCCAAGTTCGAAAAGGCCTGGGGCGTGGAGGGATTACCGGCCCACAACGGCCTGATGATCCCCCAGATGATGGAAGGCCTGGTCAGTGGACAGGTTCGCGCTTTCTATATTTTCGGTGAGAACCTGGCCAACACCGAGCCGGACATCCACAAGGTGGAGCACGAACTGGCCTCGGCCGAGTTCCTGGTGGTGCAGGATATTTTTTTAAACGAGACCACCCGTTTTGCCCACGTGATATTGCCGGCAGCCGCCTGGAGCGAGAACGACGGCACCTTCACCAACAGCGAGCGGCGGGTCAGCCGGGTCCGCACGGCCAGTCCGGCGCCGGGCGAGGCCAAGCCCAATTGGTGGATTTTCCAACAGATCGCCAAGCGGTTCGGGCACGAGTGGACCGCCAGCAGCGCCCGGGAGATCTGGGACAACGAGGTGTCGGTGCTGGCGCCCCAGCTGTGCGGCATCAAGTACCATCGGCTCGAGGGCGACGGGCTGCAGTGGCCCTGCCCGGATGAAAATCATCCGGGCACCTGTTTTCTGCACAGAGACGGCCACTTCACCTGTGGTCTGGGAATCTTTACACCGGCCGAATGGACGCCGCCGGCCGAGGTGCCCGACGACACCTATCCGTTGGTGCTCAGCACCGGACGGCGGTTGACCCACTATCACACCCGCACCCAGACCGGACGCTGCGAAGGGCTCAACGATATCCTGGGCGAGGAGACGGCCGATATGTCGCCGGCGGACGCCCGGGCCCTGAACATCGCCCACGGTGAAATGATTCGCGTCGCCTCGCGGCGTGGAGAAATCAAAGTCAAGGCCAACGTGACCGACGCGGTGCCCAAGGGGATGGTGTGGATGGCCTTTCATTTCAGGGAGGCCAATGCCAATTGGCTCACCAATGCCGCCTTCGACGAGATCACCATGACGGCCGAGTACAAGGCCTGCGCGGTACGCATTGACAAACTCGAGGACCCGGCATCGGCGGCCCGCGTATGATCCAGCGTCGAGGGTGTGGCACGGGCGCCCGGCACTCGTCAAGTGGACTACCGGCATAGAGTAGAAGAGGAGATTGCGCATGGGGAACAGAATCTGCCACAGACCGCATTGGCTTGCAGCGATCGCGTATTTGAGCCTGATCTTGCTGAGCGCGGGGCCCACGGCCGCCTTGGCCGACGATGTTCAAACGGTGACGGTTTTTGCCGCCGCATCCACCACCAACGTGATGACCGAAATCGGTGGCCTGTTTGGCAACCAGGGGCTGGGACGAGTGGTTTGTTCCTTTGCCGCATCCTCTACCCTGGCCAAACAGATTGTCAATGGCGCCCCGGCGGACATCTTTATCAGCGCCGACCGAAAATGGATGGATTTTCTATTGGAAAAGGGCCTTGTCGAGGACGGTACGCGCCGCGTCCTGCTCGGCAATCGTTTGGTCCTGATTAGCCCACTGGAAACCCCTGCGGCGGTTATTCCCCTCGTACCGGGTTGCGATTTATTGCCGGTTTTAGGCGATGGACGCCTGGCCATGGGCGATCCAGACCATGTGCCGGCCGGTAGTTACGGCAAAGCGGCGCTGCTGAACTTGGCCATGTGGCCGGCCTTGGAAAATAAAATCGCGCGCCTGCAGACGGTTCGTGCCGCCCTGGCCATGGTCGAACGCGGCGAGGCCCCCCTGGGGGTGGTCTATGCGACAGATGCCGCTATCTCCAAAAAGGTCAAAATCGTCGCTCAATTTCCACCGGAGAGCCATCCGGAAATCACCTACCCGGTCGCCGTTGTCAAGGGCCGAAAAATCATGGCCGCTGAACGTTTCATGGAATTTTTGAACGCACCTGAGGCCATGGCCGTTTTCCAGAGAGCTGGCTTTACGGTTCCCAGATGACCGGATGGATGCCGACCGCCATCGAGATTCAGGCTTTGCGATTAAGCCTGTGGGTTTCCATGTGGGCCGTGGCGTGCAGCCTGCCCTTGGGGATTGCCATAGCCTGGCTGCTGGCCCGCTGCGAGTTTCCCGGCAAGACCCTCTTGGATGGTTTCGTGCACCTGCCCCTCGTGCTGCCGCCGGTGGTGATCGGCTATTTGTTGCTGGTGCTGTTGGGGCGCAGGGGTATGATTGGTGAATGGCTCCATGGCAATTTCGGGATTACCCTCGCTTTCAATTGGAAGGGGGCGGCCCTGGCAGCCGGCACCATGGCCTTCCCCCTATTGGTGCGAGCCCTGCGCCTTTCCCTGGAAGGCGTGGATCCGAGACTGGAGGTGGCGGCGCGCACCCTGGGCGCGGGACCGCTGCGCGTTTTCTTCACCATTACCCTGCCATTGATGACCCCCGGGATCATCGCCGGACTTCTGCTCGCTTTTGCCCGCAGTCTGGGAGAATTCGGAGCCACCATCACTTTTGTTTCCAACATCGCGGGGGAAACCCAAACCCTGCCGCTGGCCCTTTATACCTTGACCCAGGTACCCGACGGCGAAAGTGGTGCATTGCGTCTATGTCTGATATCCATCGGGATTGCCATGGCTGCCGTCGTCGCATCGGAGATGGTGTCGCGCTGGTATGCCCGCCGCTTGAAGGGCGTGTTGAGGGAGGCAAGATGATCCGGGTTGACGTTTCAAAGACTCTTGGCGGCTTTTTCATCGAAGCGGCCTTCGATGCACCGGAAAAGGGCATAACGGCCCTCTTCGGACCTTCGGGAGCCGGGAAAACATCCATCATCAACATGGTGGCCGGATTATTGCAACCGAAGCAGGGGTCTATTCGAATCAACGGGCGTTGCCTTTTTGACAGCCGGAAGGGCATTGATCTTCCTCCCGAAAGGCGGCGTGTCGGTTACGTGTTTCAGGACGGTCGGCTTTTTCCCCATCTGACCGTGCGATCCAATTTGACATTCGGTATGCGTCGGGTTACCCGGACAAGTCGATATGTCGGCTTTGAACAGGTCATCGGACTGCTCGGCATTGGACATCTGCTCGACCGGCGGCCGGCAACCCTTTCTGGTGGAGAAAAACAGCGGGTCGCCATCGGCAGGGCTCTTCTCTGCAGTCCGACGCTCCTGCTCATGGACGAACCCCTGGCTGCTTTGGACGAACCTCGCAAGGCAGAGGTGATGCCCTTCATCACCCGTCTGGCACGGGAAGTCGCCATCCCCATCCTCTATGTCACCCATGCCTGGCAGGAAATCCAAACCCTGGCCGACACGCTCATCGTTCTCTCGGCCGGCCGGGTGGCTGCGTCGGGTGCGCTCGATCAACTCGGCGGCAACTCCGATTGGAGCATTCCTGCCGCCGGCTCGGTCGCCACGCCATTTCCCCTACCTTCCTGAAGCAGCAGACAATCTATCTCCTTTGCAAATCGGCTGTTGGTTCCAGAACGCGTTGGCATCATGTTTTTATCCGCAAACATGCTGAATTTTTTCGAGGACTTGTCACGAGGTGCCAAAAATGATTTGAGGCAAACGACTTTTTTGAGTTGCCTTGTACCATTTGTGCATGAATTCTGTTACATTCCCCTGCAACGCTGAAAGAGCACCGGATACAACCAGGTGCGCTTACGATCGCAAGGAGTGCCTATTCCATGGTTGAACCCATCTATTTGGATTACAACGGCACCACCCCCCTCGATCCGGAAGTGATCGCGGCCATGCGCCCTTTTTTGGAGAGCGAATTCGGTAATCCCTCCAGCTCGCACTGGTACGGCATCAAACCCAAGCAAGCCGTGGAGGGGGCCCGGCGGCAGGTGGCCGGGCTGCTCAACTGCAGGTCGGACGAGCTTTTTTTCACCTCGGGGGGCACCGAATCCAACAACCATGCCATCAAAGGGATCGCCCGGTCGATGAGGTCCAAAGGCCGGCATATCGTCACCAGCGCCTTCGAACATCCGGCGGTTCTGGAGGTTTGCCGTTACCTGGCGGCCGAAGGATTCGAGACCACCTGCGTACCTGTGGACGATCAGGGCATGGTGAATCCCGGAGACGTGGAGAGGGCGTTGCGGCCGGACACGATCCTGGTGACCGCCATGCATGCCAATAACGAGGTGGGCACCGTGCAGCCCATCGCCGAGATCGCCGCCATCGCCCGGCGTCATGGCATCCCCGTGCACACCGATGCGGCCCAGTCCCTGGGCAAGATTCCTGTCGACGTGCAAGCCTTGGGTGTGGATATGCTTTCGGTGGCCGGTCACAAGATTTACGCACCCAAGGGCATCGGCGCGCTGTATGTGCGCCGGGGGCTGCAGCCCGAAAAATTCTGCCACGGTGCCGGTCAGGAGCGCGGCTGGCGCGCCGGCACGGAAAATGTGCCGTTTATCGTGGCCCTGGGCAAGGCGTGCGAGATTGCGGGCCGTGATCTTCCCGCCGGCATGGCGCACCTGCAGGCCATGCGCGACCGCTTGCATCGCGGCATCGCCGACGGCCAGGAAGGCGTGCGCCTCAACGGCCATCCCGAACAGCGGCTGCCCAACACGCTCAGCCTGGCGTTCCGGAATCTGGAGGCCAACCGCATTCTCGAAGAGATCGGATTGGAAGTGGCCGCCTCGGCCGGCGCCGCCTGTCACGCCGACACGGTGTCCATTTCACACGTCCTCGAGGCCATGCAGCTGCCCGTGGATTGGGCCAAAGGCACCCTGCGTTTTTCGGTGGGCCGCATGACGACGGCCGAGCAGATCGACCGCGCCGTGTCGGTCGTGACCACCGCCGTACGCAAGCTTCGCGAAGCCTAGTCGGCGGTGTTTTTAAATTTCAACCGGTCTTTCATCTTAACCAGCAGGATCGATTCATGGGGCTTGACAAACCTCACCCGATTTCGGAACAGGACCAGGCGGTGATCGAAGGCGAACGCCTGAAGATCCTTTTGCAGGTAGCCGGCGCAACGGCTCATGAACTCAACCAGCCCCTGGTGGAACTCATGGGTTATATCGATCTGTTTGCATTTGACCGCGATGATCCCGTCAAAATGGATTCGCACCTGGATAAGATCAAGGCGGCCGGTCACCGCATTGCCAAAATCGTCAAAAAGATTCAGGGCATCCGGCCGGACCAGGTTGAGCCGGCCGGTTCAGACGTCAGAATCGTTTCGTTCGATCGGCCCATCGACTTGCTGATCATCGAAGATCTGGATTCGGACTATGATCGCATCGTCGCCGCGCTTGCCGACGAAGAGCGAATCCGTATTGTTCGAGCGCGTACCTTTGCCGAGGCGCTCAATAAACTTGCCGAAACCGCTTTCCATCTCATCATCCTGGACTATTTGCTGCCTTCAGGCAATGGCTTGGCATTCCTTACCGACCTTGAACGAATGCGCATCGACATACCGGTGATCTTCAGCACCGGGCACGGAGACGAGATGATCGCGGCCCAGGCCATTCAGCTCGGTGCCTATGATTATCTGCCCAAGTCGCACCTGGATCGGCCCAACCTGTTGCGCGTCATTGCCCATACGCTGGAGAAGCACCGGCTCAGAGGCGAGGTGAATCAGGCCATGGAGAAGATGGCCGAAATGTCGGTTCGAGACGATTTGACCGGGCTCTATAACCGTCGCTATATGAACGAATCGTTGGAAAGAGAGTTCTCCCGCGCCCGAAGGTATGACAGCGATCTCTCCTGCCTGCTCATCGACATGGATTTTTTCAAGCAGATCAACGATGCCTACGGCCATATTTTTGGAGATGCCGTGCTCAAGCAATTTGCCGGACTCCTGAGGGAGAAGGTCCGTGAGAGCGATCTTTGTTTCCGGTACGGCGGAGAAGAATTTTTGGTGCTGTTGCCCAACACGGATATCGAGGGCGCCTGCAATACCGGCGAAAAGCTGCGCAGCGCGACCGAAGCATGCCTTTTCCAGGATGGGGAGAGCGAAACCCATACCACGATCAGCATCGGTTGCGTCTCCCTCCAGCGGCACCGGCCTCCGGATATCCGCAGTATGCTGGCGTTCGCCGACAAGGCGCTTTATCGCGCCAAGGCGGAGGGCCGCAACCGCCTGATCGTTTACATGGAAAGGCCGGAGGATATTTTACAGGGCGAAAAGCAGGATGTGGACATGGCCTATTTCCGCGAGCGGATGGCCGCCATTCTGGAAAAAAGCAAAAAGGCTTCCCTTAACGCCCTTGCATTGCTGCTCGATCAACTGGGGGCCGGCCGATTCAAGGCACATAATCACCAGTCCCTGGCCCAGATCGATTGGATGGGCCGGCACCTGCAACTGTCCGGCGCGATGATCGAAACGATCAAGCGGGCCGCCATGTTGCACGACCGATTGAAAATCCTGCTTCCCGAATCTGTGGTCGGCAAGAATGGCCCGTTGAATGCGGAGGAGTGGACCTGCATTGAAAACCATGCCACCGTGATGGCCGAAGTGACCGGCCTGTTCGAGTTTTTCCGCGACGAACGCGATATTTTGCTCCACCACCAGGAACGCTATGACGGTTCCGGTCGTCCGAACGGGCTCAAGGGTGAAGAGATCCCGCTGGGGGCGCGCATTTTTGCCATTGCGGATGCCGTTACCGCCATGATGTCGGAAAGACCCTACCGCCCGCCGTTGACCGGTCGACAAATCATAGACGAGTTGCGGCTCAATGCCGGCACCCAGTTCGATCCCCGGCTGGTCGATATTTTCCTGGCCGCATTGGCGGAGAATCCAGCGGCGGTTTTTTCCCATGCCGATCTGCCGGGACAGATCCCGGTGCCGGAAAAGGGCGAGGCTTAGCGCGCCTTCCCATTGAAACGTTGCATCATCGTCTTTTTCCCTGCCTATGGATCGCTTTGCTCGATGGAAAGGTGCGGGCTATCGGCATCGGGCGGCCCCACGGCATAGAGTGTGCGCGGCTGGCGGAAGCCCTTCAATTCACAGGTAAACATCCTGTCGACGCGCACCCTGTGTTTGACCCGGTCATAGAGAGGGGCCGAAAGGACCACTTCACCGGGTTTGGCTTCGCCCTGGATGCGTTGGGTCAGGTTGACCTCGGCGCCGACAATGCCGAATTTGGCGCGCTCCTTGGAACCGATATTGCCCACGATGGCCGGACCGGCGTTCAAGCCGATTCCGATGGCGATGGGCGGTAGCCCGTCTGCGATCATCTCTTCATTGACGTGGCGCAACCGGTGATGCATCTCGAAGGCGCAGGATACGGCTGACGAGGCCATGGTCGGCATGTCGCGCTCCAGGGGGTCGAAGAGGACCAGAATGCCGTCACCCACAAAATCGACCACCACCCCGCCCTTGTCTTTGATGATACCGATGATGTGGGCAAAGTAGCGATTGAGCAGCTGCACCGTCTGTTCGGGGGTGAGCTGTTCGGACAACCGTGAAAATCCCCGGATATCGGCCATGAAAATCACGACGTCCCTTTTTTGGCCTCCCAGGCGCAGCATTTCAGGCCGTTCGAGCAGACGCCGGGCCACTTCGTGGTCCACATAGCGGCCAAAGGCCGAGCGGATCATATCCCGCTCGTGCAGGCCCGCAATCATCTGGTTGAAGGCATCCCCGAGTTCGGCGAACTCATCCCTGCCGCGCACCACGACCCGGACGCCGAAGTTGTCCTTGGCCACATGGCGGGCCGCTGCGGTCAGGGCCTGGATCGGTTTGGCGATTCCCATTGCGATAAAGAAGCTGATCACTATCCCAAATACGATCCCGACGCCGGCAAATTCCAGCATGACCCGCTGGATCTCTTGAACGAAACCGAGTTGGGCGTCAAGGGATCGGGCGATGGCAAAGGCCGGTACGCCGGTTTCCGCCTGGCTTTCGATTTTCAGAAACAGATAACGTTCTCTGCCGATGGGGTGCATCTGCGGCACCGTGCCGGACATGTTCGCCAACGCCTGAAAGGATGATGCCGCCGGGGCGTTTTTCATGGGGGTGGCATCGAACGCCGGACCCGCCGATGACACAATGGCGTCGTCGGACAACAGGGCGATGTCGGCCCCGCTCAGGCGGCGCAGTTTGGCAAGATCCGTTGCGGTCCAGGTCATGCCGACAAAGACGACCCCCAACATTTCGCGGAGGTCGTCGGGGCCGATCATCAACGGCAGGGCGATGATCTGATGGTAGTTGCGGCCGATGCGCATAAAACCATGGACGATCGAACCGTTGAGGCTGTTTTTCAGCTGATCGTTCGATGCCAGCACCGTTGCGATGTCCGGACCGAGGGGGTTATTGGCCCGGATCAGACCCCGGCTGTCCACTGCGCCGAGCGTGGAGAGCTGCGGGTAGCTGGGCAAGATTTCGTTGAGCACGATGTCGTCGCAGGTCAGACGGTCCAGACTGGTGTCGGTCAGAATGATGCGCATCAGTTCACCACCCGACACCGCTCGGGCCAGTTCTTGAAGATGCTCGCTGCGTTCTTCGATCAGGTCGGCGACGATCTGCCGGGTGGATTGCAAATCGATTTTGATGTCCCTGATCGCGTTGGCTTCGATCCGGCGCTGGAGGACAAAGAAAGTGCCCGCCAGCACGCCGATCACAATCACCGTAATGGAGAGCGCCAGTTTGTACTTGAAAGGAAAATGAAAACCGATCGTTTTAATCGTAGCCATCCTGTTGGAAGTCGGCGGCGTTGCCGCCGGGTGCAGGCCGTTGGGATGCAGGCGTCTCGACGGCCGTTTTCTTGCTCTGTAACTCGAGTGATACGGATCGGTTCCCGGTCTCGATATCCACCAGGAGCGTGGCATTGCCGCCGAGGATGTGCCATGCCCGCATCCGATGCCTGCCGGCGGGTACGTCGGCGATGCGGAAAAAGCCCCTGTCATCGGTCACAGCAAAATATCGGTTGGGTACGACATACACTTCGGCGATCATACGTTGATGAATGTCGCAAAAGATGGGGTGGGGCCCAATGTCGTGGAGAACCACGTTGCGGGATTCTCCCTGTCCGTAGCGCGGAAGGCTGAATGGCTCCGTGGGATGGGTCGAGAAAACGGTATGTTGGTAGATGTCCGAGTTATCGAAACGGATCGTTTGTCCCCGGATGGCCGGTAACAGGCGCGGCATGAATTTTTTGGCCTGCTGGTCCATGACCGCCATCCCGGCCGGCTCGCTGAAGAAACCTTCCAGATACACGATTGCGTGGGCATGGCTTTTCAACGGGCTTTGGCCGGACTTATCCATGACGACGATCCATCCCTCGATGTCGGCGGCCTCGGAGAAAGTAACCGAGAGGGCCATTATCAATGACAAGAGCGCGATTCGCATGGCATCCTCTATCCCTGTTGGGTTTTTGGCATTCTTGTTGTGTCGAAGCGCTCAGGCACGGCCCTGGTGGGGTCGGGTATCCCAACGAACGAGACGGTGCCTGCGAAGCTGACCTCCAGCGGAATGACGGCTGTGCAGAAATAAATATCAGCGGGTTGCCCGGCATTGGGGTCCCGCAGATAGGTGGAGGATAAGCGAAGTGTCGATAGAAAGCGTTTAAGTGGTCTTGTCGTCTTCGATTTTGTCTTGTTTTTTTGCCTCTTTTTCACGGGTGGCATCGCGGAAGTTGCGGATGGCTTTGCCCATTCCGCCCCCGATTTCCGGCAACTTGCCGGCACCAAAAATGATCAGAATGATCACCAGAATGATTATCAGTTCGGGAATTCCGATACCAAACATACTGCTCTCCTTATTGTTGCCGCTGTAAGGGGTATGCCGTCGATCCTGCGCGCGCCCCGGGAACCGTTAATCACACGTGTGACCATCGGGCCCCAATTCATCCACAAGTCTACGAAACTCTTTTGAGTGTGTATATCGGTCGACGGCACCCTGGTATTCGATCCATGCGTGCCACGCCTTGAGCCAATCGTGATTATGCCAATAGGCTTCGGGATTGCCTTTGCCCTGCAGGCGCTGGATATAGTCGATGTATTCTTCCGCGCAGCCGGTGCAGAAGTGGTAAGGGGTCTTGGGGTGTTCTCTTGGCATTCTCGGATCTATGCCCAGGGGCGTGCCGCAACGTTCGCATTTGGACGGGCAGTGACTGCACTGAAACACCTTGCGAACGGCCATGATCTTTTGCTTGTGCAGCATGGTGGCCTTTTGCTCGGCATTGAGCTTCAGTTTGTCGTCCAATGAAATGACCTTGCTCATGGATGCTCCCCGGGCCTGGTGCGTATATAAATTAAGGCCTGAAATATATCACCGCCACCCGGGGGTGTCAATCAACGGAAGCTCGGCACAGGGATTATAACAGAATGCCATTCATTGGATCAGGCCCGGGTGGGGCAGGTGGCCGATGCCACACGCCAAGCGGTCAAGTGCCGGTAAAATGCAAGGCGGGCGGCCCAGAAACTCGCTGCGCTCAAACAGTCTGGGCCGCTTGTCCGCCGTCTGCATTAAACCGGCACTAGAACCGCAGGCGTATGTGGCCCTGGCCTCCTGCCCCACCCGGGCCTGCCTCAACCGATGCCATGCGAATTTTTTTATCAAACGCCTTCTGTAATGCATGCCCGTCAAGGTGATTCACATTCAGTTAGGATTGCTGAACTCCGCATCATTGATATTCTCTTTGCGCCATAAACCTTGTCTGGCAGGGTCGCCTATGGTACAGTCACGGCCCGAATGCCTGATAATCAAGGAAAGAGACCCACTGCGTGTTTCTTTGTGATTCAGTTTTCAACGTAAGAGATCCAAGGCAGGAAATAGATATGACGACATTAAAGAATCCACCCGAAGGCCGGGCCATGCTCATCGGGAGTCAACCGTTGCGCGACCATGGCGAAGCCGCCCGGCTGGTCCTGGCGTATGTACCGGAGATCCCCAATTGGGTGCAGCTGCCGTTATTCAGACAAGAGGGCATGGTGGCCCAGTTCGTGGATGGCATGCCCGGTCTGGTGCGTGGGGCCGAGCGAACCTTTATCGACGTGACGGCGGAACATTTCGATGAAGAGATGGCCGCTTTTTTCGAGGCCTACCTCGCCGTTGCCGAATACGGAGATCGGCTGGACACCAGCCGTTTCGCCCTGGACACAGATGTCGCCACCGGTTTTTTCACCCTGCTGGAGATGCTGCGCGATCGTTCCGAATCCCTCTTCGCGGTCAAAGGCCAGATCACCGGGCCGATCACCTTTTGCACCTCTCTCACCGATCAGGATCGGCGTGCCGTGTTCTATAACGAGGCCGTGCGCGAGGCAGCCGTCAAGATGCTGGCCCTCAAGGCGGCCTGGCAGGCCCAGCGTCTCGGTGAGTTCGGTGTTCCGGTCATCATCTTTATCGACGAACCGGTCATGGCCAGTTATGGATCCTCGGATATGATCAGCATCTCCAGGGATGACATCGCCGGTTGCCTCAAGGAGGTGATCGACGCGATTCACCAACAGGGCGGCCTGGCCGGGGTGCATGTGTGCGCCAACACCGATTGGTCCCTGCTGCTCGATTCGGATGTGGATGTGGTCAATTTCGATGCCTATGGCTATTTCGACAAATTTATCCTCTATGGCGATGCGCTCAGGCGCTTCCTGGCCTCGGGGCGATATCTGGCCTGGGGGCTTGTGCCCACCTCCCAGGCCGACCAGGTGGCGGCGGCCACCGGCGACAACCTCTGGGCCCTGTGGCAATCGTGCCTGCAACAGCTCGGTGCCATGGGGATCGACGCGGAAATGGTGCGTCGCCAATCGTTCATCACCCCCAGCTGCGGCACCGGCTCGTTGACGCCGGAGCTGAGCCATCGCGTGCTGGAGTTGACCCGGGAGTTGTCGGAACGGATCAGGCATCCATAACAGAAGTGAATGATAACAAGTATGAAAGTACGAAGGTCAGCGTGCTCGCATCCAATCGACAAAATTCCTTCACTTTAAACTTTACACTTTCATACTTTAAACTTTTTCTAAAGAGATAAAGGAATACGATTATGAGCGGAGAAACTTTCAGCGGTGCTTCACGCTACGTTTTGGATGCCGAACTGGCCCAGATCGTCAACGTCTCCATGGCCCTGGAGATGCCCCTGCTGCTCAAGGGC
>Ga0209164_1003971_pt1 | contig 13635 bp, 5 predicted proteins | sample MTBNYHSulfiMetaG_FD_187458 | JGI IMG/M metagenome (GOLD analysis project Ga0209164, IMG submission 187458) | Enrichment culture microbial communities from rom New York Harbor, USA that are MTBE-degrading - MTBE-NYH (New York Harbor Sulfidogenic)... | ecosystem: Environmental > Aquatic > Marine >...
GGGGCCGCATCGCTCCGGCCGCCTCGACGCCTCGGCCCGACGCCCAGCCTGACCGGGCGCCCGCGCTTTCACCCGGAGGAACCCATGCTCGCCTCATCCCGACCCCGTTCTGGCTTCCCGCTCCTGACCTTGGCGGCCGTTCTCCTCCTGCCGCCCCCCCAGCCATCGGCCGGGCAGACCGCCGAAGCTTCCTTCGACCCGTCCCGGTTCGAGGCGCTCCAGTGGCGGAACGTGGGCCCGGACCGGGGAGGACGGTCCATCGCCGTGGCCGGCACGCCCTCCCGGGTCCATGAATACTATTTCGGCGCCACCGGCGGCGGCCTGTGGAAGACGACGGACGGCGGCGTCACCTGGAGCCCCGTGGGGGACAGCCAGTTCGGGAGTTCGTCCGTGGGGGCCCTGGCCCAATGCTACGCCGACCCCGACGTGGTGTACGCCGGTATGGGTGAGGTGCAGCTCCGTGGCAACATCATCCCCGGCGACGGGGTGTACCGCTCCGACGACGCCGGAGAGAGCTGGGCCCACGTGGGCCTCGGGTCCAGCACCGGCCAGCAGATGGTGGGCCGCATCCGGGTGCACCCCACCGACTGCCGCCGGGCCTGGGTGGCCGTCCTGGGCGACGTCTACGGGGTGAACCCCGAGCGCGGCATCTACCGCACCTCCGACGCGGGCGACACCTGGGAGAAGGTGCTCTACCGCGACGACAAGACCGGCGCCGTGGACCTGGTCGTGGACCCATCCAACCCGGACGTCCTCTACGCGTCCCTCTGGGAGGTGTTCCGGAGGCCGTGGATGCTCTCCAGCGGAGGCCCCGGCAGCGGCCTCTTCAAGAGCACCGACGGAGGCGGCACCTGGACCGAGCTGACCCGAAACCCGGGCCTGCCCCAGGGGATCATCGGGAAGATCGGCGTGTCCGTCTCGGGGGCCGACCCGAACCGCGTGTACGCCATCATCGAGGCCGAGGAGGGAGGGGTTTTCGCATCGGACGACGGGGGCGCCACCTGGACCCGGGTGAGCACGGACCGGAACCTGCGCCAGCGCGCCTTCTACTACACCCGGATCTATGCCGACCCCATGGACAGGGAGACGGTCTACGTCCTGAACGTCCAGTTCTGGCGCTCCCGGGACGGGGGCAGCACGTGGGAGTCCATTGCCGTGCCCCACGGTGACAACCACGATCTCTGGATCGCCGACGACGACAGCCAGAGGATGATCAACTCCAACGACGGTGGCGCCAACGTCAGCGTGAATGCCGGCGCCAGCTGGACGGGCCAGGCCTACCCCACCGCCCAGATGTACGACGTGTCCCTCACGAGCCACTTCCCCTACCACATCTGCGGCGGCCAGCAGGACAACAGCGCCTCCTGCGTTCCCAGCGACGGGGATGGATCCTACTTCTACGACGTGGCGGGCTGCGAGACCGGTCCCGTCACTCCTCATCCCGAGAACACGAACGTCTACTACGGCGCCTGCTACGGAGGCTCCCTCCAGGTCCTGGACCGCTCCACGGGACAGAGCCGGGCCATCAACGTGTGGCCCGTCAATCCCATGGGGAATTCCGCGAGGGACATCCGGGAGCGCTTCCAGTGGAATTCCCCCATCCGCACCTCGCCCCACGACCCGGAGAAGGTGTACGTGGCGTCCCAGCACGTGTGGGAGAGCACCGACCGGGGACAGAGCTGGAGGAGGATCAGCCCCGACCTGACCTATGCGGACCCCTCCACCCTGGGACCCTCGGGCGGTCCCATCACCCGCGACCAGACCAGCGTGGAGTACTACGCCACGGTCTGGGAGATCGCTCCCTCGCCCCATGAGGCGGGCACCCTTTGGGTGGGGTCCGACGACGGGAGGGTCCACCTCACCCGGAACGGCGGAGGCGACTGGCAGGACGTCACGCCGCCGGACCTGCCGAAGTTCAGCCGCGTCTACAGGATCGAGGTCTCGCCCCACAACCCGGCCAAGGCCTACGTGGCGGCGGTCCGGTACCGGATGCAGGACGTGGCGGCCTACGCGTACAGGACCGAGGACTACGGCCGGAGCTGGACGAAGATCGTGGACGGTGTGCCGGAGGGGCACTTCGTACGGGTCGTCCGGGAGGACCTCAAGCGGCCGGGGCTCCTCTACGCCGGGACGGAGCATGGGGTCCTGGTCTCCTTCGACGACGGGGAGCGCTGGCACCCCCTCCAGCTCAACCTCCCGGACGTCTCCGTGCCGGGGATGGCGCTCCGGGACGACGACGTGGTCATCGCCACCCACGGACGGTCCTACTACGTGCTGGACAACGTAGAGCCCCTCCGCCAGTACGCTGCCTCGGTGACCCAGGCCTCGTTGCACCTCTTCCGGCCCGCCGTGGCGATCCGGACCCTCTCCACCACCCCTGACAACTACGGCCGACGCAAGAGCTTCGGTCCCCAGGTGGACTACTGGCTGGGAGCCGACGCCGACACCGTCCGCGTCGAGGTGCTGGACCGGACCGGTGAGCTCATCCGCTCCTATGACGTGACCGGAACCCGGGCCCAGGCAGGCCTCAACCGCTTCCAGTGGGACATGCGCTACCCGTCGGCGGCCGAGTTCCCGGGGATGATCTTCTGGGCCGCCAACACCTCCGGCCCCCTGGCCCCGCCGGGGAGCTACCAGGTGCGGGTCACGGCCCACGGCCAGACACAAGTCCAGCCCCTCGAGATCCGAAAGGACCCACGCCTGGATCACGTGTCCGACGCCGACCTCCAGGCCCAGTTCCGCCTGGCCTCCGAGATCCGGGACCGGACCGACGACGCGAACCGGGCCGTCATGGCCATCCGGGATCTCAAAGTCGAGATCGACGAGCGGCTGGGCCGCGCTGAGAACGACGCTCTCGCCGCGGCGGCCATGGTGTTCAAGGAGGAGATGAGCGCCGTGGAGGGAGAGATCTACCAGGTCCGCATGGAGGCCCGGCAGGATCCCCTGAACTTCCCCATCAAGCTCAACAATCAGATCGCGGCCCTCAGGGGCATTGTGGAGAGCGCCGACGCCAGGCCCACGGACCAGGCCGTGGAGGCATTCCGTGAGCTGTCCCGCCTCCTGGACGCGGAGCTTAGGCGCTTGGCGGAGATCGTGGAGGCACGGATGCCGGAGCTCAATCGCATGCTGCGGCAGCTGGGGGTGGAGGAGATCACGGCCCCGGAGTTCCCGGGGCCGGCCGGGGGGTGAGGCCCGGAGGAGTCGAACGGGGACACTCTTCCAGGAGCGGGGGAATCGGGCCGTCACGCCGTAGAATCTCGTTGCGCCGGGGAGGGCGCGTCATTATCGATTAACAGCGTCACACTCGGGACTGCCTATACGCAGGAAAGGAGGACCGGGCTGTGCGATGTCCTCGTTGCCACTCCGAGAACCCCGATTCCTCCCGGTTCTGCGGTAGCTGTGCCACCCCACTTCCCGGGTCACAGCCGCCCGGGGACGGTCACGCCTCCCCGTACCCGAGCGGACCCCATGACTTTCCGGCCCACACTCCCGCCACCGGCCGTCTGGTGGCGGGAAAACACGAGATAGCCCAGGAGATCGGGCGGGGCGGGATGGGGGTGGTCTACAAGGCCCGGGACACGCAGCTGCAGAGATGGGTGGCCCTGAAGTTCCTTCCCTCGAGCCTGGTCGACTCCCCAGACCTGAGGGAGCGGTTCCTGGTGGAGGCCCAGGCTGCCGCGGCCCTCTCCCACCCCAACATCTGCGTGGTCCACGAGGTGGGGGAGGACCAGGGCGAGCCCTTCATGGCCATGGAGCACGTGGAGGGGGAAACGCTCCGGCAGAGGATCCGTCGGGAGCCCCTCAGCACCAAAGAGGTCGTGGCCCTCATGAGCCAGATCGCCGCCGGCCTGGAGGAAGCCCACCGCAAGGGGATCATCCACCGGGACATCAAGAGCGGCAACATCATGGTGACGGAGAAGGGCCAGGCGAAGATCATGGACTTCGGGCTGGCGAAGCTCCGTGGCGGGCCCGAGCTCACCAAGACCCAGACCACGCTGGGGACAGTAGCCTACATGTCGCCGGAGCAGGCGGAGGGGGAGGTGGTGGACCAGCGGACGGACCTCTGGTCGGCGGGGGTGGTGCTGTACGAGATGCTGACGGGGGAGCTGCCGTTCCAGGGTGACCGGGAGGGGGTGGTCATCCACCGGATCCTGAACGAGCCGCCGAGGTCCATGAAGGACCGGACGCCGCCGGTCCCGCCCGAGCTGCAGCAGGTAGTCACCCGGGCGCTGAAGAAGGACCGGGCGGCGCGGTACGGCTCGGCGGGGGAGATCCTCCAGGACCTGGAGAGGTACGAGGCGGCGGTGCAGGCGGAGGCGGCGGGGGTGTTCAACGTGCGGACGCTAGTCCGGCGGCTGCGCCAACCCCGGGTGGCGGTCCCGACCGCCCTTGCGGTGGTCGCCGTCACGGCGTTCTCGATCTGGTTCACCCGTCACCGGGCGAACGTGCGCTGGGCGCGGGAGGTGGCGCTTCCGGAGATCGAGCGGCTGATCGGGGAGAACGACTACTGGCGGAACCTGGTGCCGCCCTACCGGTTGGCGGAGCAGGCGGAGAAGGTCATCCCCGACGACCCCAGGCTGGCGGAGGTGTTCGAGGATATCTCCGTGAGGATGAGCGTGCACACCGAGCCTGCGGGGGCGCGGGTGTACATCAAGCCGTACGCGACGCCCGACGCCGAGTGGGAGCTCCTGGGGGTGACGCCCCTGGAGCAGGTCCGGATGCCCATCGAGGTCTACCGGTGGAAACTGGAGCTGGAGGGCTACGAGACGGCGCTGGCGGCGGAGACAACCTGGGAGGAGGCCATGGGGACGGACGGGCAGCCCACCACCAACGCCAGCGATTTCTTCCGGGTGCTCGACCCGGTGGGGGACCTCCCGCCCGGGATGGTGAGGGTTCCGGCGGCGGCCTCGCGCACGGATTCTCTGGGCGACTTCTTCATCGACCGCTACGAGGTGACGAACCGGCAGTACAAGGAGTTCGTGGACGCCGGCGGCTACCGGAACCGGGAGTACTGGAAGCACCCGTTCGTGAGGGACGGGCGGGAGCTGGGCTGGGAGGAGGCCATGGCGGAGCTCGTGGACCGGAGTGGCCTTCCGGGCCCTTCCGGATGGCAGGGGGGGAGCTATCCGGAGGGGCAAGGGGAGTACCCGGTGTCGGGCGTGAGCTGGTACGAGGCGGCGGCGTACGCCGAGTTCGCCGGCAGGATCCTGCCCACGGTGGCCCACTGGGGTGCGGCTGCGGGCCATCGGAGGCCGATGATTCAGGCCTCCCATCGAGGGGGGGGCGGTCTCCTGGCGCCGTTCGTCAACTTCGACGGCGTGGGGCCCGTGGCGGTGGGGAGCCTTCCCAGCATGACGCCCTTCGGCACCTTCGATATGCCGGGGAACGTCCGGGAGTGGTGTTGGAACGAGGCCTCGGCGGGACGGGTGACAAGGGGGGGTGCCTGGGACGATGCCCAGTACATGTTCGGCAACGTCAGCCAGGCCCCGCCTCTGGATCGTTCCCCCGAGAACGGGTTCCGGTTGGCTCTCTACCCCGATCCCGGGGCGATTCCCGCTGCGGCGCTCCAGCCGCAGGGCCCGGACGAAGCCCGGGATTTCTACTCCGAGACGCCCGTCCCGGATGCGATCTTCGAGGTGTACAAGGAGCAGTTCGCCTACGATGCCCGGGAGCTGAATGCCCGGGTGGAGTCCCGGGAGGAGAGCCCCGGGGGGTGGATCCGGGAGAAGGTCTCCTTCGACGCCGCATACGGAGGGGAGCGGGTTCCCGCTTACCTCTTCCTCCCCTCCCAGACCCCTCCTCCCTACCAGACGGTCATCTACTTCCCGACCTCCAATCCCCCGTTCGTCGCATCGAGCGAAGGCATCGAGAGCTACTGGGAGTTCCCCATGTTCCTCTCGTTCCTGGTGAGGAGCGGTCGGGCACTCCTCTTCCCCATCTACCAGGGGACCTTCGAGCGGATGGACCCGGCCATTACAGCCAACCTGTACGAGGCCGAGGCCAACTCCCGAGCCTACGTCGAGTATCTTGCTCAGCTCGTCAAGGACTTCAGGCGGTGTGTGGACTATCTCGAGACTCGCCCCGAGATCGACAGCCGGAAGCTTGCCTTCTACGGCGTGAGCTGGGGCGGGGTAATGGCTCCCATCCTCTCGGCCGTGGAGGAGCGGCTCGCGGCCAGCGTGGTGGTGGCCGGGGGTCTCGATCCCTGGCCGCATCGCCCGGAAGCCGACCCCATCAACTACGTCACCCGGGTGCGGGTGCCGACCCTGATCCTGAACGGGAAGTACGATCGGACGCTCCCTCAGCAGACCACCTCGCAACCCATGTTCGATCTCCTGGGCACGCCGCCGGAGCACAAGCGGATCATCTTCTACCACACGGACCACATCCCGCCGCGCACCGAGTACATCAAGGAGACGCTGACCTGGCTGGACAAGTATCTGGGGCCGGTGGGAAGGTAGGAGGATTCCATGATCGAAGGTGCGTCGGACCCCGCCCAAACTCCTCCCCCAGGAGTCTGCACCATGGATCGCTATGGTTGGCCCGGGCTCTATCGGTTCCTTCAGCACTCCGTCCGCCGCCTCTCGCTGCCGGGGGTTCTCCTGATCCTGGCGGCCTCCGTTCTCGGTCCAGGCTCCCTCCCCGCCCAGACCGTGACCGGCAACCTCCAGGGCCGGATGCTGGAGGCATCCGGCGAGCCTGTCCCGGGCATGTCCGTAACGGTCCGGAGCCCCAACCTGCTTGGGGAGAGAGGTGCGATCACGGACAGGGACGGGTTCTTCCAGCTGCTGGCCCTCCCGCCGGGCACCTACACCGTGCGGCTCGAGAGGGTGGGCCTGCGCTCGGTTGAAGTGCAGGAGGTCCAGGTCGCCCTGGGACGCACCACCAACCTGGGGGAGCTGAGGACCCAGGTCGAGCCGGTGGAGATGGAGGCGCTGGTGGTGATCGCCGGAGCCCCCAACATCGATCCGGTGCACACCTCGGTGGGGGCCACCTTGCAGGTGAAGGACTTCGCCATGCTCCCGGCGGAGCGGGACTACAAGTCGGTGATCGCGGTGCTGCCCCACGTCACCGAGAGCTACCGGGGTGACGTGCTGAACGTGGGCGGGCAGACCGGGCCGGAGAACATGTACTTCATCGACGGGATGAACGCGACCTCGCCCATGAGCGGCGGCATGGAGGGAACCACTCTCCCGTACAACTTCATCCGGTCCATCGAGGTGAAGGTGGGGGGGTACGAGGCACAGTACGGGAAGGCGTTGGGGGCGGTGGTGAACGCGGTCACCTACTCGGGGACCAACGAGCACGAGGTGAGCGTGTTCGGGTTCGCCACCAACAGTGCCCTGGCGGCCGAGAGCAAGGCCGAGCCGGCTCTTCGTACGGAGGATTTCCGGAGCTGGGACGTGGGAGCGCGGGTGAGCGGGCCGGTGCTTCGGGACCGGCTCTGGTACTCGGCGGCCTACAACCCCCGCGTCGAGGAGGCCCGGAAGGAGATCATCGGGCACGGGTTCTTCGATGACCGCCGGGTCGCCCATCTCTTTGCGGGCAAGCTGACCTGGCGGGCCTCCCCCTCGGTGGACGTGGAATTCGGGGTGGTGGGAGACCCGACGGTCCACGATCAGGTGAGCGCTCCTTGGGGATTGACCCTGGACGCGGGGGACCCCGATCCGTTCCTGACTCGCACCAGCACCGGTGGACACATGGGGTCGGTGCAGGTGAAGGCTACGCCGAGCCCCCGTCTGTTGCTGGAGGGTTCGCTCGCCCGGTCGAGCTTTCGGCGCCATTCGGCCCAGAGAACTCAGGTCGAGGAAGACGAGATCTTTCTTATCGACTACGTGAGCAACACCCTCTGGGGCCGGAACACGGGCGAGGGGCGCACCGAGACGGAGCTATCCACGGTCTCGGCCCGGGCTACGCTCCTGCTCGACCGGCACACGCTCATGGGCGGGGTCGAATACGCCGTCGCTTCCCCAGGCGGACACGGCTGGATGCGGGCTCTGCAACGATACGCTGCCGAGTCCTTCTACTACATCGAGGAGGCGGCCGATGGCACCACGAAGAACCGCGTGCCCGCGCTCTTTCTGCAGGACAGCTGGCGGGTGCTGGACCGGCTGACCCTGAACGCCGGACTCCGTTGGTCGTCGCAGTATCTCATGGACGAGTATGGAGAGAACGCGCAGGGGTTCCCCGACGAGTGGCAGCCCCGGGTAGGGTTCGTGCTCCAGCTCGGTCGCCCGGGCACGCAGCGGTTGTTCGGCTCCTACGGGCGGTTCTACCAGAACGAGCCGGCCAGCGTCAGCTATGCGCTGTACCGGGACTACCTGGCCGTGTATCGATCCTGCACGTCGGATCCCAGGGAACCGGGCGCGGTGTGCTCGGTGGAGGATTACTCCAACTCGGCCTCGGATCTGGCCAATATCGTGGGGGACCTGGAGGTGCCGAACCTGGACGAGTTCACGCTGGGCTACGAGCTGAGCCTCGCGGATTTCGGGACCCTGCTGATCCGCGGGGTGCGGCGCGACCTCCGCTCGGCCTTCCTCTGGGGGTTCCATCCTGACACCGCACGAGGGTTCAACGGCATGGTGGTGGGCACCCCCGGGGAGGGGGACTTCGACTTCCTGCCACCGCCCAAGCGCGAGTATACGGCCCTGGAGCTGGACTTCCGGGGTGCCTGGCGGACCCTGGACTACCGGGCCTCCTATGTCCTCTCCCGCAACCGGGGGAACTACCCGGGGTTCTTCGATAGCGATCGTGGATGGGCCAATTCCGGATATAGCGACCTCTTCTCCAGGCCCGCGCACGCGGTGAACAGCACGGGGCTCCTCCCCAACGACCGTACCCACGTGCTCAAGCTCACCAACGTCTACAGGACCGGATTCGGGCTCACGGTGGGCGGGTTCTTCACCTGGCAGTCCGGGTCACCCTTGAACGAGCTCGGCGGCGGTCTCGTCGGAGGCTCGGTATTCCTGGTCCCCCGGGGCTCGGCGGGCCGGACACCCAGCCTCTGGAACGTGGACCTGCGCCTGGCCTATGACACCCCCTGCCCCCGGGCCGGCAAGTGCCGGCTGTTCCTGGACGCGATGCACCTGGGGAACCCGCAGGAGGTGACCTGGATGGACGAGAGCCGCTATTTCGGCGTCGATGCGGCGGGCAACCCGACGAGCGAGAATCCGGACTACCTGAAGCCCAAGGCCTACCAGCCGCCCATGATGTTCCGGATCGGCTTCGAGATCGGGTATTGAGGGAGGAGTTCCGGGCGGAGGGCACCACCGACCCCCGAAGCGCATCCGCGCCCCGGGGGTCGCTCCTCACCATGCCGGCGCCAGGAAAGGCGCCGAACCGCCTCCTGCCCCGGCCGTTTGGTTTCCTTGCTCCCGAACGCCTGCACGATGGGGAGGAGGGGGGGCGTCCGTTCCTCCAATTACCGATCTTGACGCTCTCACAATCCCGATTTAGAATGTCTCCAAAACCCGATTAGCGACTCTGCAAGAAGGCGCCACCTCGAACATGATCACTCGACGAATCGAAGCGATCGTGCGGTCTCGGGCCACGGAAGAACCCGTGATCGCACTCCAGGGGCCGAGAGCCGTCGGGAAGACGACACTCCTCCGAGCGATCGCCGCAGCCGAGAAGGTCGAGATCGTGGACCTGGACGATGTAGCCACTCGAGAGGCGGCGGCTGCGGATCCGGCCATCTTTGTGTCGGGTCCCCCACCAGTATGCATCGACGAATATCAGCAGGTACCCGTTCTGCTCGATGCGATCAAGGCTGAGCTGAACAAGGACTCCTCTCCCGGGCGCTTTATCATCACCGGATCCACCCGGCACGACGCACTGCCCAGGGCAGCCCAGGCTCTGACCGGCCGATTGCACCTGGTCACCATCTACCCGTTGTCCCGAGGAGAGATCGCAGGGACCCGGGAGAACCTGGTAGAGGTCCTCTTCACCGACGCCTCCAGGCTGATTACGCCTGATCTCTCCTCGACGGGCCGTGAGGAGTATATCGAGAGCGTGGTCATGGGCGGATTCCCCATGGCTCTGGGCCGCACCGAGAGCGCCCGGAATCGTTGGTTCGACGATTACGTGACGCTGAGCCTCGAAAGGGACGTAGCCGAGTTGTCGAAGATCCGACAGAGACGGGCGTTGCCGGGTCTTCTCAGGCGCCTTGCGGGCCAGACGGCTCAGATGCTGAACATGGCGTCGGCCGGGGAAAGCGTTGGACTGAAGGCCGATACCGCCCAGAACTACACCAAGCTCCTGGAGGCGGTGTTCCTCGTGCACCGGCTTCCGGCCTGGGGGAAATCCTTGCGGGCACGGGCCGTGGCGACCCCCAAGATCCATGTCGTGGATTCGGGACTCGCGGCTCGCCTTCTCCGGCTTTCCCCGGGGAAGCTCGCTCGCCGGGAGCCTACCAGTCTCCAGGAGTTCGGGCACCTGTTTGAGACCTTCGTTGTGGGTGAGGTCCTGAAGCAGGTCTCCTGGATGGAGGGAATCGCGGGCTGTGGTCATTGGCGAACCCATGATGGCGCGGAAGTGGATCTTGTCATCGAGCGGGACGACGGCCTGATCATCGGGGTCGAGGTGAAGGCCGGGAGCCGCGTGCTCGACAAGGACCTGACGGGACTACGAATCCTGAAGAGCGAGCTCGGCGAAGCGTTCGTTGCAGGAGCCGTGCTCCATACCGGTCCACGCGCGTACACCGTGGAGGACCGTATCCACGTTCTGCCGGCCGATCGATTGTGGGTCCAATCCGGCTGAGAGCTCCGTGGAGGGCTGCCGGGCGTGGCGGTCCTGGCCCCGGGGATGATCGACCCCCGGAGCGCATCCGCGCCGGTCAGCCCTCTCGGACCAGCCCCGCAGGTCAGCCCGAAAGGTTGTCAATAGCCGGATGGGACGTTGTGATGGGCGGCGCGACCGCCAGGCAGCCGGCACAATGAACCGGGTGCCTATCCGCTGAGGCGCGGCCGGGTTCATAGGACGGGGATACGGAAAAACCTGTCGCGCACGCGCCCCCGAGACCTGGATTGTCCCCATCGGCTGTGGGCTGTGGCCTGCCAGTGCCGGAGGCCCATCTCGCTGGCGCACTCTGCTTCAAGGCCCCGTACCCGACAAGGGCTTTCGGGGCCCGTCTTCAGAGGGATGGCCCCTGCAGGGCCTCGACGGCCCGGAGGTAGACCCGGTCCGGGATGTCGGCGAGCGTCTTCCACCGTGCGCCCGCTCTCCAGGCGTCCGGCTCCACCCCCTGACTCCGCTGCTCCGCTACCAGCGCCGCCACCGGATGCCCGCCCACCTCCGGCGGCTTCCACCGCCCCTCCATGTGGAGACCGCCCCGGGGATCGTAGAAGGCCGGCAGCCCCTCCCTCCACCAGTGGATCACCCACCCCTCCTCATGCACCAGCCGGTGATGGAAGCGGCACAGGAGCACCAGGTTCTCGAGCTTGGTCTCGCCCCCCTCCGCCCAGTGGGTCACATGGTGGCCCTCGGCGAACCTGCGGCCGCACCCCGGGAACCGGCATCCACGATCCCGGATCTCCAGGGCCCGGCGGATCGCCGGCGGGATGGTGCGGGTGCGGCGTCCCACGTCCAGGAGGGAGCCGCCGGGGGCGTGGGTGGCACCGACGAGGCCGCAGTCGCAGGAAAGACGGCGGGACGTTTCCTGTGAAACGCGCGTGCCGTCCTCCAGCTCCGAACGGGGGGACCCGCCCACCCCGGACGACGCCGGACGCCCACTGGGGCCGGGAAGCCCGCAGCCATCGGTCTCGCCCACCAGCGTCCCCTCCTCCACGTGCAGCACCACCTGGTACCGCTCGGCTCGGGTGCCGGAGAGAGGCGCCGCCTCCCCGAACCCCGCCGCCAGCGCCCGCTCCGCCAACAGCCCCAGGGCGTCGGCCCGCCGCTGCGCCGCCTCCCGCTCCGTCTCCGCCTCCAGGACGTGCCCCTGCTCCTCGGCCGCCTTCACTACCTCCGCCGGCCACCGCTCCTCCTTGTACAGCGCGTCACTGGCCGCCTCCACTGCCCGCATGAGCAGCACCCCCACCTCCGGCGGCAGCAGCCCCCGCACCACGTACATCCCCTCGTCGTCGGAGAACACCGAGAAGGTGCGCGACGCCCAACGCTTCTTCTCCCGCTCGGCCTCGTCCTCCTCGGTTCCCCGGCGCACGCCGCGGACGATGCGCTCGAGCTGGGCCGTCGTGCACCCCCGGGCCAGCTCCAGCAGGTCCTCCTCGTTCTCGTCCGTGGCCACCCGGGTCAGCGCCCTCACCATGGAGAAGGAGAGCTCGCCCCGGACCATGGCGGCGCTGGTCTCGGGCAGGCGTTCCAGGGCCCGGGCCGCCCGGACCTTCTCCCGGGCCGCTCCCAGGTCGAGGCCCGTGCGGAAGGCGAGCCAGTGGGCGCAGCTGCGGTGGCCGGAGCGCTCCCACCCCCGCCGCCGGTCGAACTCGGCCACGAGGACCAGGAGCCGGTGGGTGGCGGCGTGGATATGGGCCGCCAGCACCACAATCTCCTCTTCCAGGGTGTCCAGGCGGTCGGCATCGTCACCCTGGGGATTGCGGGGAACCTCGGGCGGGGCAGGATCGCCGGAATGGGCGTGGACACCCCTTCCGTCCATCCCGTACCCACCGGCGAGCGACGGCCGTTCCCGGACCAGGAAGAGGCGGGGCCGGCCCAACTCGCCGTACGTTGGAGCGTCCAAGGTATGCTGGGAGCCCGTGGCGATGGCGAAATGGTGGGCGGTTGACCGGTCGAGCTCCTGCACGGAGTCGAGGATGCGGTGGGCTGCGAGGCGGGCCATGGTGCGACCTCCTGAGTCAAACGATACCGAAGATATACCGAAAGATAACAGGGGGTCTCGCGACCTCTTGCTGGGCCTTCTGAGGCCCGAGGCGGGGGTGGGAGGATTCGGCGGGACCGTCGGGCGGAGCTTTCGCGGGAGAAGGCCTGGGAAGGGCCGCAGACGCCGCTCCCGGACGCCATCTCGGACCTGCCCCAACCGTCAGTCCGAAATGTTGTCAATAGCCGCATGGGACGTTGTGATGGGCGACGCGCCTGCCAGGCGGCCGGCGGGATGAAGCGGCCCCCCTCCCCTACCCCTCCACCTCCACCTTCACTCCTCGCTCCTCCAGGGCCCGGATGATCTCCGCCACGTGGTCCCGGCCCCGGGTCTCCAGCTGGAGGACGATCTCCACGTCCCCCACCCGGATGTCGGCGAACCCCCGGCGGTGGTGGATGTCCAGGACGTTGGCCCCCATGCGGGCCACCAGCTCCGTGAGGCCCGCCAGGGAGCCGGGGCGGTCCCGGACCTTCACCACCAGGTAGGCCATGCGGCCGTCCCCCACCAGCCCGCGCTCGATGATGCGGGAGATCATGTTGACGTCGATGTTTCCGCCGCAGAGGATCCCCACCACCCGCTCGTCGGCCTTCAGCGGGATCTTCCCCGTCATGAGGGCCGCCAGGGGCACGGCCCCGGCCCCCTCCACCACCGTCTTCTCCCGCTCCAGGAGGCGGAGGATGGCGGTGGCGATCTCCTCCTCCCCCACGGTGACGATGTCGTCCACGTATTCCTGGATGAGGGGGTAGGTCCGCTCCCCGATGCGCTTCACGGCGATCCCGTCCGCCAGGGTCTCGGCGCTCTCG
>Ga0209164_1003973_pt1 | contig 13632 bp, 10 predicted proteins | sample MTBNYHSulfiMetaG_FD_187458 | JGI IMG/M metagenome (GOLD analysis project Ga0209164, IMG submission 187458) | Enrichment culture microbial communities from rom New York Harbor, USA that are MTBE-degrading - MTBE-NYH (New York Harbor Sulfidogenic)... | ecosystem: Environmental > Aquatic > Marine >...
CACGGGTGCGCCTGGTGCAAGCTGAACCTCTGAAAACAGAAGATGTCGAATGGATCGTGAGAGACGTGGGGCGCGTGCGGGAAGTGACGCAAGGGCCGGATGGCTTGATCTATTTCAGCACCAGCAACCGCGATGGGCGCGGACAGCCCAGAGCGGGGGATGACAAGATCTACCGCCTGGTGCCGATTTTCGATTAATTCCCGGCAAGAATCCAGCAGCAAAATCCATTTCGGGCTTGACAAGTGCGGGGGAGTCTGTATAATAGGATTGGTGGTATAAAGGTCAAACCACTATACCACTATAAAGATAAAAAGAAATGGAGCGAAAGATGAAAAAAATATTGCTAATCATTGCCGTGCTTGGAGCCGTCAGCTTAGCGGCCTGCAGCGGACAGAAAACGGCGGCTGCACCACAGGCAGCCGCAGTGGAAGAAGCTGCTGCCCCCGAAGAGGGAGCGGAAGCGGCTGCGGAAACTGAAGTTCAGCCGGTGGTGGCGGAGGAGCCGATGGAACAGAGTGGTACCACGGTGTTTGAGGCCATGGAAGGATTGTTCCACCTGGAAATTCCAGCCGGCTGGAGCCAGGAGCAGGACAGCGAACTGATCGAGAATGCGGTCATCGACACGTTCACCGCACCAGATGGGAAGGCATTTGTGCAGGTGCTTGTGAATGAAACCAACGTGGATATTGACGCGGTGCAGAAGGGGCAATACACGCTGGATTTCATGCGGCGCCTGTATGGCAGCGACCTGCGGGTAGCGAAAGATGTGGCTTTGGCGGACGGGCGTGAGATGCTGGAATGGTGGAGCGACATGAATGAAATCAGCGGGCGCACCTATTTTGATACTGAGGAAGGGTATCTGTTCTTCACCAGCACGTATGCGCACGAGGATTATGAAAAGACCTACCGACCAGTTCTGGAGCAGGTGGACAAGTCGTTCGAATCTTAGAAAAATATCTAAAAAAAGAGGGGGATTTTGTATTTAAAAAACATCCTTCCGTACTTGGAAAAATTGTTCATTTCATTCCGAGGATGATTTCCATTCTAAAAATTAAATTATTGATCGGATATTGAATAGTATGAAACTGTTGAAGATTTAAAAACGAAAAATGAAATATTCTTTAATACCTTATGTTCCTATAATGAAATCAACCTAGCAACTTTCATTGAACGGAGCTTAAATGTTCTATAAAGATTTGATTATTCCGAAATTAATTGCTGAAGACCGCTGGAACGCGATTGAACAATTAGCAGAAAGAATGCATAAAAACGATTTCGTACTTTCTAATTTTGCCGAGTTAGTTAAAGACCGAGAAAAAAAAGCCCCTACCGCGCTTGATGTCGGAGCGATCAATGTAGCAATTCCTCATGACGGGATAGAGGCATGCCTACAACCTGGAATAGCAATAGGAATTCTCGAAAAAACCGTACCTTGGATTGAAATAACAACAGATGATAGATGGTTAGATGTACGAGTCATCTTTCTATTATCGATTACTGAACCAGAAAAGCACGCGGGAACTCTCAAGATTCTTGTTGACTTAATTCAGAAACCAAAATTTTTAGATGATCTATGTGCCATGGATAGTGAGAGAAAAATTTTACAGTTTATTGGAAAGGAATTAAATAATTCAAAGAACTCATAAGGAGAAAAATGAACCGAAAACCATTAATCATCATTGCTTGTAATAATGGCATTGCTTCTTCTCACGCTGCTGCTGCTCGCTTGAAGGAAATCATTAGGAAGAGAAATTTAGGATGGGAAGTAAAACCAGTAATGTTTTCATCGTTGACAACGGAAGCTCGTTATGCAGATGTCCTGGCGAGTATTGCCCCATTTCAAGTTAAGGTTGATATTCCTGTTGTGAGCGGTATGCCTTTTTATACAGGAGTGGGATTAGAGAAAGCGATAGAAGAAATACAAAATATTCTCAAGGAACGAGGATTTAATTCAGAAGTTGAATAGAAGGCTAATAATTCCTCCAATGTTTTCAAAGATTATCAATGGATAAAACAAGGAATTGATGCAAATATTCATTTGACCAACGAACTGGAAAGGAGGTGATTGTATCAACAATGAAATTTATAAGAGAAGCTATAGAAATTTAATAAAACCATAAGGAGATATAAAAATGGAAAAGCTTACAGCGATAGTACAGTATATTGTTGGTCTTGGACCTACCATTGTTATGCCGATCATTATTATGATCCTTGGAACAATATTTAGAATTGGTTTCAATCGATCAATCAGTTCGGCAATAAAATATGGCGTTGCATTTGGAGGTGTGATTTTAGTTGTAAATCACCTGGTAGGTAGCGTTGCCCCTGCAGCCCAAAAGATTATGACTGTCACAGGCGCCAATCTAACCGCTCTTGATGTTCCGTGGGGTTCGATTTCAGCAATTGTATGGTCGTGGGCGCCAGCGGTATTAATGTTTCCCTTGCAGATCCTGATCAATGCAGTGATGCTCTATTTTGGATGGACAAAATGCGCAAATGTAGATATGTGGAACGTTTTCCATAAAGGTACGATTGCCTGGGTTATCATCATGGTAACCGGTAACTATGCGCTTGCATTCATTGCTGCATCGTTATGGATCATCCTTGAGTTAAAGAGTGCTGATTTTACCAAGGAGCAGGTTTTCAATATCACCCGTGTACCAGGAGTTGCGGTGCCGCATAACCTTCTACTTGATTTCATTTGGCTTAGTCCGTTTGCTTGGATCATTGATAGAATACCGGGTTTAGATCGGATAAAGGTCACACCAACGGTGCTCAGAGACAAAATTGGAGTGTATGGTGAAAGTGCTTTCGTGGGTTTTGTAATGGGAGTCTTGCTGGGGATCATTGCCAAATATGATTTACAAGGTGTTTTGGGGCTGGGCATCAACTCGGCAATTGCATTTACATTATTCCCATTGGCTGCTGGCTTATTCATGGAAGCTTTAGCACCCTTTGCTGAAGGAGTTGGAGAATTCTTTCAAAAACGCTTCCCGGATCGTGAAATTTATATGGGAGTTGATGCGCCTGTGTTGTTTGGAGCTGCAAGTACATTTGTGGCAGCGATGGCACTTGCTCCTTTGTTGCTTGTTTTTGCTGTGATCCTACCGGGAAATACAACGATTCCTTTTGCCAGCATCATTCTCATTGCAGCAACTGTACAATGTGTTGTGCTTGGTCAAAATGATCTGATCAAAACCTTCCTACTTTCAGTCATTACTGGAATTGCTTACCTTTACAGCGCAACATATTTTGCACCATATCTGACAGCAATGGCAAAAGAAACACCAAGTATTGTACTTCCAACTGGAACTCAGTTGATTACAAGCCTTGATGTGAACAATGCCGGGACAGTGAGAATTATGCTAATTGAGATCATGAAAATATTTAGCGGAAAACTCATGCCTGGGATAATTATTCTTCCCGTTTTCATTGTTCTATATTTGTTCTATTTGAAGGAAATGAAACGGAGAGAAAAAAAGGCGATGGAAAATAGTGGAGGAATTGCGGTTGCGTCTGGTTTTGTGAAGGAAAGTAAAAAATAAGCAAACTAAAATTAGTATATTTTAAATAGTGAAATAACAAAAAATGGTGAGTCATCTGTTCCTGATATGGAAAAACATCAAAATTGAATAACAGATGACTCGCCAGTCTAATATTATAAACACAAAAGATGTTTATCAAAGAGGAGAAAAAATGACAGACCACACTCTTGTATTAAAAAATCAAATCATCGAAGCAGCGAATCTGGCATATGAAAATAAACTAGTGCTTGGCACTTCTGGAAATTTCAGCGTAAAAATTCCTGATAGCAATAAAATACTTATGACACCGACCAACCTCGCATATGATAAGATGAAGCCTGAGGATATTGTTACCATTGATACTTATGGAAAGATTAATGAAGGAGAACGCAAACCGTCTTTTGAAACCCCCGTTCACTGCGCCGTTTATCGGGCTTATCCGGAAGTAAGTGCTGTTATTCATACAGAACCCCAATACGTCATTAGTTTCAGTGTGGTTGGTCAAGAAGTTCCGGTTGTTACCCATGATCTTGCGATTCATTTGGGATCATCGGACAAACCAGTTCCTCTTTGCCCTTATCTACCCACTGGATCCGAGGAGTTTGCAAATGCCATGATAAAAGTTATGAAAGAGATTCCTGCAGTTGTATGGCCCCATCATGGTTTACTTACAGCTGCAAAGTCGATTATGGAAGCGTATGTATTAAGCCTAGTTATTGAAAAAAATGCTAAAGTATTTTTTTATGCGAGCCAAGTAGGTGAACCGAAAAAGTTCCCTAATAGTATGATCCCTAACGCATTGAAAAATGCTTAACGAAAAATGTTGTCCATTAAAATGGAAAAAGAAAGATGAAGTGTTGAGAAGCATCACTGAAACATATTTGAAAAAAGGAATATCAAAAAGGAGAACCTCCATAAAACAAAACAGGGATTGTTTTTTAAAAATAATATAAGAAATAATATTGCATACCTATAAAAAATGTTTAGTAGATGATTATCAATTGAATTTATGAATTATTTTAAGATGAATAAAAGAATAGAATTTTGCTTAGAAAAAGTATGGCAACTATTTTATTGAATTCTAGACAACGTGAAATCTTAATTACCCTCTTGAAATCGGATGATGAAATCAGAATTGATGCTTTAAGTAAACTAATAAATCTTAGCGAAAGGATAATCCGATACAATTTACCGAAAATCAAGTTGTGGCTTCAATGCAATGATGTAGCAGTCTTTTGCCAGAATGGTTCAACAATTCTCGTCGAAGCAAGTAAACCAATGAGGCAAGATTTGGTTGAAATCCTAATCCATTCGCAAAATAATGACATCATTCTAAGCAATGATCAGAGACAAAGAGTCCTTATCCTTGAACTTCTCATAAATCCTGAAACAACAACCTTGGAGAATTTAGCAAATTCTGTTTGTTGTGCTAAATCGACACTCATCAATGATTTAAAAAATGTAAAAAAATGGTTGAGACAATTTAATATTGATATTCTTGGAAAAGCAAATAAAGGCACAACTGCAATATATATAGAGAAGAACAGACGATTAGCTTTGGTACAAATGATTCTCATTGATCTTAGGCAAAATCTTTCAAATGGTCAATGGATAAACAAAGAATTCATCGAACAGAAAAAAGGAACACCGCAGATTTTACAGTTCTTGAAAACCACACAAATTGACTTTGCAAAAAAAATGGTTTACCGAGTTGAACAAGCAATCAGCAGTCAATTAACTTTTGAATCCCGAATTGAATTCCAACTATATCTGGCAATAATGATCTGTGCAACTCAGCATGGTATGTTTTTAGAAGAAGAAAGGGATTTGACAATATTAAAAACACGTGAATATAAAATTGCACAGACTATTCTTTATGAAATCCAATCCCATTTTAATATTTCAATTCCAATAACTGAGGCATTTTTAATATCAATTTTTATCCTTGGATCATCGCGTATTGTATCCTCAAACGATTCAGTAGAAAATACAAATCAACAAGGATTGGAGCTGCATGAAAGCTATATAATCGCTAGAAGAATTACCAGCGAAGCATCATTATATTTACATCCATGGTTGAGGTTTGATAAGCAATTGATAAAGGAGCTATCTGACCATTTAAAACCGATTCTTTATCGAATAAAATTTTGTTTAAAAGTTCAAAATGCATGGAATAAGGAAATCCAGCACAAATATTCGGATATATATAATATTATTAATAGAGTAATCAATTTCTTGGCTGAAGACATCAGATATGGTTTCCCAGATGAAGAAATTGGTAGTATTACATTGATTTTTGCAGCAGCACTTGAAAGAATATGTAAAGTACGTCATCGATATCGAAAAGCTTTGATTATTAATAACGATGATATTTCGATAAATTCTCTCATAGTGGCACGTCTTCAAAATGAATTCCCAAACCTTGAATTAATCCAAGGCACCCATTTTTTTGGGGAATCAAATGATTTGGATGAAGATTTAGATATTGTCATATCAACAAAGACAATACAAATTCCCAAACTCCCATGCATTACTGTGAGTCCATTCATAAATCGAAATGATATTGATGCAATAGAGAGAACTCTTCGTCAATTGGAAGAATGTCGAATTGAGTTTGAGTTTTCACATGAATACAAACCTTCTTTGATTGATATCCTAGAACCAAATAATATTGATATCAAAAAGAAATGTCAATCCAAAGAAGAGGTTGTAAATTTCGCAACTTCATCTTTGGTAGAGGGAGGAAAGATTACACCTGGTTATGTTACAGCTATTTCACATATGGTCCAAAATTTTGGTCCATATATTCTATGCGCTCCAGGAGTTGCCCTTCTACATGCTAAACCATCTGATGGGGTTAATCAATTGTGTATAGGCTTGTTGACTTTGAGCCAAGGAGTAGTTTTTGGTAATTCAGATTTTGATCCTGTTGACATTGTTTTTGTATTAGGAGCAATTGATAGCAACTCTCATTTAAATGCGTTAACAGAACTGATTGATCTGATTCAAAAAACAGATTTATCAAATCACCTACGAAAAGCGAAGAATAGTGCTGATGCCTATCATGCAATTTGGAATTACTCAAAAAAGTTTTCCGTTTTCGATGAAAAAGATATGTATGACAAGAGAAAAACTTATTAATTTACGAATATCATTAATTTGATGAAGATTTTGAAAGAAGATAAATAATAAACACGAAAATAATTTAAAATTAACTTGCAATGGATTTGCTAGTAGAGTTAATCATTTCATAATGAGGAAACATGTCCAAATATGTCATAGGGATTGATTTCGGCACGGAATCCGGGCGGGCAGTGGTGGTGGATGCGGCTACCGGCGAGGAAATCGCCAGCGGAGTATATGCCTACGCAAACGGAGTGATCGTTGAAAAACTCCCCGACAGCCAAATCCCCCTAGAACCCGATTGGGCGCTGCAGGACGCGCAAGATTACATCAGAACATTGCAGCAAGCTGTTCCACTGGCTTTAAAGCAGGCAGGGATTGCAGCGCAGGATGTGATCGGGATCGGGATCGATTTTACGGCCTGCACGATGCTGCCGGTCAAGAAGGACGGCACTCCCTTGTGCATGCTGCCGGAATGGCGCAAGCATCCGCATGCCTGGGTGAAGTTATGGAAACATCATGCCGCGCAAACCGAAGCGGATCAGATCAACCGCACGGCACAGGAAATGAAAGAAACCTGGCTGGAACGTTATGGCGGCAAAATCTCTTCTGAGTGGTTTTTTTCAAAGGTGCTGCAGATCATTCACGAGTCTCCCGAAATCTACCATGCAGCTGATCGATTGATCGAAGCGGCGGACTGGGCAGTGTGGCAATTGACCGGTGTGGAAACCCGCAACAGCTGCACGGCAGGTTATAAGGCTATTTGGTCAAAACGGGAAGGCTTTCCATCAAACGAGTACTTTAAAGCCCTGCACCCCCTCATGGAAAGGGTTGTGGATGAGAAGATGAGCCGCGACATCCGACCGGTGGGACAAAAAGCCGGCGAACTCACCAAACAAGCGGCGGAATGGATGAGATTGCAGGCGGGCACTGCCGTGGCAGTCGCTAACGTGGACGCGCATGTCGCCGTGCCAGCCGCCACCGTGACGGAAGCCGGACGACTGGTGATGATCATGGGAACCTCCACCTGCCACATGGTATTGGGAGAAAAAGAGCAGCTTGTGCCAGGGATTTGCGGGTACGTGGAGGACGGCATCATCCCAGGCTTTTTCGGATATGAAGCCGGGCAATCCTGCGTGGGCGACCATTTTGCATGGTTCGTGGAGCAATGCGTGCCCGCCCAGTATCATGAGGAAGCCAAACAGCGGGGGATCAGCGTTCACAGCCTGCTTGAAGAAAGGGCAGCTGCACTTAAAGCTGGAGAGAGCGGTTTGGTGGCTTTAGATTGGTGGAATGGCAACCGATCAGTGCTGGTAGACGCGGATTTGACAGGTTTGATTTTAGGCATGACGCTGGCAACCAAACCTGAAGAGATCTACCGGGCTCTGATCGAAGCTACCGCTTTCGGGACACGCGTGATCGTGGATGCTTTCCGAGAAAATGGGGTGCCGATCTATGAATTGGTGGCTTGCGGCGGCTTGCCGGAAAAGAACAAACTGCTGATGCAGATCTATGCGGATGTGATGGGAGTGCCATTCAGAGTGAGCGCTTCCAAACAGGCATCCGCTTTGGGAGCGGCCATGTTCGGGGCTGTGGCGGCTGGCAAAGCGGCAGGCGGGTACGATTCCATCTTTGAAGCGGCCAAACGCATGGCAAAACTAAAGGATGAACATTACAAACCGAACCTGCAAAACAAGGAAATATACGACCAAATCTTTCGAGAATATAAACAATTACACGATGTTTTCGGACGAGGGGAAAACAACGTGATGAAGCGTTTGAAGGCTTTGCGGGCGGAGGCGCTGAAAAAGGAATAGGAAAGCAACCAATGCTGCTCAAAGAAATCCGCGAAGAATTGGTCTATCTCAACCAGGCATTAGCCGCAAATAGGCTGGTGGTCTGGACAGGGGGAAATGTCAGCATTCGAGATAGCGAGAGCGGCTTAGTTGCCATTAAACCTTCGGGTGTTATGTTCAGCGATCTTACTGCAGAAAGCATGGTAGTAGTCGATCTGGAAGGCAATCAGCTTGAAGGTGAGATGCAGCCATCATCGGATACTGCCAGCCACTTATACATTTATCGCCAGCGCAAGGAAATTAATGGCATTGTGCATACGCACTCAAACTACGCGACAGCTTTCGCTGCGGTTCATAAACCTATTCCTGCAGTTTTAACAGCCATTGGAGATGAATTTGGAGGAGAGATTCCCTGCGGTGATTTTGCTCTGATTGGGGGAGAACAAATTGGGAAAGCAATTGTTAAGGCAATAGGGAATTGCCCAGCAGTACTATTAAAAAACCATGGTGTGTTCACTGTTGGAAAGAGCGGTAAAGCAGCATTAAAAGCAGCTATCATGGTGGAGGATGTAGCGAAAACAGCGTGGCTTGCCATGCAGCTTGGCAAACCAATTAAGATTTCAAAGGAGAATCTGAAAAAATTAAATAAACGGTATGTGAACATTTATGGACAACCATAATAAATAAGCACTTAAATGAAACTCCAGAATTGTAAATAGTCAATACAATTGAAGTGATAAATAAGAATTAAACTAAGATTTTATGAAGATCAATAGTCATTCTTTGATAAAAATCCTACACATAAAAAAATTGACATCTGAACAGCTTGTTGTATAATAGACACGGTTAATAAAAAAATTTGCCGGGAGGCTCATGTAAGAGAACTCTTCCAAAACTGATTTACTCACAGAAAAAAATGATTCGGCTGATGCGTAAATCAGCCGAGTTTTTTATGCGCTTCCCACCCTTCAGAAAGAAGGGAGGTGATTGAAACAGTGACTAGTGTAGTATTACGACCGAATGAATCGCAAGACCAGTTGTTACGACGCTTTCGCAAGAAAGTGGTCAGGTCTGGCATCCTGAGCACCGTTCGCAAGAAACGATGGTTCATCTCAAAGAGTGAAATGCGGCGAATGGAAGACAAGAAATCCGCGCGCAGGATGAAACGCCGGCAATATATTCGTCCTGACCGGTAAGATCTGTCTACCCAAGACAAGAAAGGAGTCTTAATGGGAAAAGAGGAGAAGATCCAGGTTGATGGAACCGTGATCGAAGCTCTGCCCGGCACGCAATTTCGCGTGAAACTGGATAACGGCCATGAAGTACTGGCTTATCTTTCCGGCAAAATGCGGCGCTATTATATTCGCATTCTACTGGGCGATCGCGTGAAAATGGAAATGTCACCGTATGATCTATCCCGCGCACGCATCACCTACCGGCAGAAGAAACCGCGTCTGCAAGGTGTGGAAGAAGAGACAACCGAATAAAAATCGTGAATCCCCGTTATAAAATGAGCGGGGATTTTCTTTTCGATTGTGCGTGGGAGAAGATCACAGGCGGTTATCGAAGGTGGTGAGGGCTTTCATGTAATTGGCGCGCTCAAAAGCGGCTGGCTGTGCCACCTTTTGCTGGCTAAGCACGCCGCGCATCTGGCGCACGGATTCATACGCATGCCGGCTGACCCAATCCTGGAATTCCCCCAGCAGGGAGACAGCACGGGGGATGCCTTTCTCAACCAGTTCCGAAGCGCTCAACACCACCGACGCGCCTGCCAGAATGGCTTTGGCCATATCCGTGGCGCTGTGCACGCCGCTGGTGAGCGCGATATCCAAATTGGTTCTGCCGAATAGAATTGCCGTCCAGCGCAGCGGCAGCAGCAGATCAGCAGAGGTGCTTAGATCCAATTTCGGCACAACTTCCAACTTTTCCACATCCAAATCAGGCTGGTAGAAGCGGTTGAAGAGCACCAACGCGCTTGCCCCAGCTTGCTCGACTTGCGCAACAAAATGCGGCAGGCTGCTGAACTGGGGGCTGAGCTTTACAGCCAAGGGGATGCTGATCTCCCGGCGGATATCGCGAATGACCTGCAGGTAGGCTTCTTCCAGCTGCTGGGCGCTGATATCGGCATCGGTGGGAATGAAATACAGGTTGAGCTCCAGGGCATCGGCGCCGGCCTGCTCGATCAGGCGGGCGTACTTGAGCCAGCCCCCGCTGGAGATGCCGTTCAGACTGCCAATCAGGGGAATCTCCACGCTCTCTTTGGCGGAGCGGATCAAATTGAGATATTTTTCCGGACCAAGGTTGTAATGACCAAGGTCGGGGAAGTAGGTGATGGCTTCCGGATAGGATTCTGTGCCGCGCGTAAGGAAATAATCCAGTTCCAGGCTTTCGTGGATGATCTCCTCTTCAAATAAAGAGAACAAGACCACAGCGCTTAGGCCGGCATCCTCCATTCGTTTAATGGAATCCAGTTGTTTGGAGAGAGAAGAGGAAGAAGCTACCAGCGGATTCTTCAGGGTTAAACCCATATATGTTGTGGATAGATCAGTCATCTTATACTCCTTTCCGATAAAACAACATGCGAATGCGGCTGCATTCGCATGTTTCCGGTTTATTCCGCAGGCTGCGCTTGCGGCGGTTGAACGGCAGCCATCTGGCTGTAACGCTGCCAGCGTTCGAGCGCATCTGACTGCGCCAGTTTGAGCAGCATTTCGGCACGTTCCTCATTGGACTGCACCAACATGCGGTAGCGGGTTTCGTTATAGGCAAAATCCTTGACCGGGATGCTGGGTTCTTTGTAATCCAGCTGCAGCGGATTCTTGCCTTCTTTAAGCAGATCAGGATTGTAGCGATAGATCGGCCAAACACCGGATTTGACAGCCAATTCCTGCTGCTGCAAACCAAGCTTCATGTCAATGCCATGGTTGATGCAGTGCGAGTAAGCGACGATGATGGAAGGCCCATCGTAAGCGTCCGCTTCACGGAAGGCGCGCAAGGTCTGCATGTCACTGGCACCCATGGCCACTTGAGCAGTATAGATATATCCATAGGTCATGGCGATCATGCCAAGGTCCTTGCGCGGCAGGCCTTTGCCGTTGGCAGCAAATTTGGCTACGGCAGCGCGCGGGGTGGCTTTGGAGGATTGACCACCGGTGTTGGAATACACGCCGGTATCCAGCACAAGCACGTTGACATTGCGCCCGCTGGCGAGCACATGATCCAAACCACCGTAGCCAATGTCATAAGCCCAACCATCGCCGCCGACAATCCAGACGCTCTTGCGTACCAACTGATCCGCCAGACTGAGCAGCTGCTTGGCCGCAGGTTCTTTGACTTCGGTCAATTTTTTCTTCAGCGCTGCAACGCGCACACGCTGGGCATTGATGCCGGTTTCATTGGATTGGTCGGCTCCAAGCAGCTCATCCGCCAGCTGGGAACCAATTTGAGCGGATAACTGCTTGACCAATTCGCGCGCATATTCAGCCTGCTTTTCCAGGGTCAGGCGCATGCCCAATCCGAACTCGGCGTTATCCTCGAACAACGAGTTTGACCAAGCCGGACCACGACCGTCGTTGTTGAAGGTGTAGGGGGTGGTGGGCAGGTTGGCGCCGTAAATAGAAGAACAGCCGGTGGCGTTGGCGATTACCGTGCGGTCGCCGAAAAGCTGGGTGAGCAGCTTCAGGTAGGGCGTTTCACCGCAGCCAGCGCAGGCGCCGGAGAACTCAAACAACGGGCGCAGCAGCTGGGAGTTTTTGACAGTATTGGCCTCAAAAGCGGTGCGGTCAGGATCGGGCAGATTCAAGAAGAACTGCCAGTTCTGGCTTTCGCTTTCGCGCAGCGGGGGCTGCGGCGACATATTGATGGCTTTGCGGCTGGGATCAGTTTTATCTTTGGCGGGGCAGTTCTGCACGCACAACCCGCAGCCAGTGCAATCTTCGGGTGAAACCTGTATGGTAAGCTTGGCGCCTGGAAATTCACGGAATTTGGCGTCCACCGATTTAAACGTTGGGGGAGCATCTTTTAGAAGCGCCTCGTCATATACTTTCATGCGAATGACAGCGTGCGGGCAGACAAAGGCGCATTTGCCGCATTGGATGCAGATATCGGGCTCCCAGACCGGGATTTCGAGGGCAATGTTGCGCTTTTCCCACTGGGTGGTGCCGGAGGGGAAAGTGCCGTCATTGGGCATCTTGCTGACGGGCAGATCATCGCCGTTCTTGCTTAGAATGGCACCCAGCACTTCCTTGACAAAATCCGGAGCGTCAGCTGGCACAGGCGGGCGGCGGGTGATGGTGCTGGATGCTTTTTCTGGGACTTTGACCTCAAACAGATTCTCGAGGGAAGAATCCACGGCGGCATAATTCTGATTGACGACTGCCTCTCCGCGTTTGCCATAGGTTTTCTTGATGTATTTCTTGATCTCGGCAATAGCTTCGTCTTTGGGCAGAATGCCGCTGATGGCGAAGAAGCAGGTCTGCATGATGGTATTGATGCGGCCGCCCATGCCGGCTTTGCTGGCCACTTCGTAGGCGTCAATCCCATAGAATTTCAGTTTTTTATCTATGATGGCGCTCTGCACTTCGACGGGCAGTTTTTCCCAAGTCTCATCTGGCCCGTATATGCTGTTCAAAAGGAAAACAGCGCCGGGTTGGGCGTATTTGAGCATATCGTACTGCTCCAGGAAAGTGAACTGGTGGCAGGCCACAAAATTGGCGTCGTTGAGACCGATCAGATAGGGCGCGCGGATGGGTTTGGGGCCAAAGCGCAGGTGGGAAATGGTCTGCGCGCCGGATTTCTTGGAATCGTACACAAAATAACCCTGGGCGAAATTGCCGGTTTCCTCTCCGATGATCTTGGTGGAGTTCTTGTTGGCGCCCACGGTGCCATCTGAACCCAAACCGAAGAAGACGCAGCGAACGGTATCATCGCTTTCGATGGAGAAGGATGGGTCATAATCCAGGCTGCTGTGGGTGAGGTCGTCATGGATGCCGATGGTAAAAGAATTCTTGGGCTGGTCTTGTTTGAGCTCATCCAAGACACCCTTGACCATGGCGGGATTGAATTCCTTGGATGAGAGCCCATAACGGCCGCCTACGACCTTTGGCTGACCACTGGCAAATGATAGGGTGCCCAACTTGAGGGCTTGCGTGATGGAGGTGACCACGTCTTTATAGAGCGGTTCGCCATCC
>Ga0209164_1003975_pt1 | contig 13625 bp, 13 predicted proteins | sample MTBNYHSulfiMetaG_FD_187458 | JGI IMG/M metagenome (GOLD analysis project Ga0209164, IMG submission 187458) | Enrichment culture microbial communities from rom New York Harbor, USA that are MTBE-degrading - MTBE-NYH (New York Harbor Sulfidogenic)... | ecosystem: Environmental > Aquatic > Marine >...
CCTCAACGAAGCCGGTGAGATCGGTCGGGTGGTGATTGTTGGGCTGGAGGCGGATTGCGGCCTGCACTGCGAGAAGCCGCTGAGCTTCGTGTCCAATCAGGGCGGCATCGTGGATAACGTGCGCGCCGCCACCCAAAAGCTGCTGGAACTCAACCCCCAGGCCGAATACGCCCTGGCAGTCTCCAGCGATATCCCCGCCATCGCCCCGGAGATGGTCGATTGGATCGCCGGGCTTGCCACCGCCGGAAGCCGACAGCTCTACTACACGGTGATCAGCCAGGAGCTCATGGAAAAGCGCTTCCCGGGCAGCAACCGCTCCTTCTATAAGCTCAAGGACATGGCGATCTGCGGCAGTGATATGCACGTCGTTTCCACTGCATTGGTCATGCGCCAGGAGGGCATTTTTGACCAGTTGGCCGGAAGCCGCAAGAACGCCTTCAATCAAGCCAGGATGATCGGCCTGGACACCCTGTTCTACATGGTCTTCCGCCGCCTCACCCTGACCGAGATGGCTCACCAGGTCTCCAAACGATTGGGGATCGACGGCACGGCCGTGCTCAGCCCTTACGCCGAGATCGGCATGGACGTGGATAAGCCCCATCAACTAGAGCTTTTGCGCGCCGACCTGGCCGCCAAGCATTCCCGATGAAATTGATCCCCGTCGCCAAGCTAGACGTCCAGTTCTCAGAACGACTACAAGTGGCCGAGAAACCCGGCCCGCTGCGCAGCCTGGCAATCCTGATCAGCCATTCGGGGGATTCGTGGTTCTGGCTGGCCGGTCTAGCGCTGCTGCTCTGGCGAGGCACAGCCTATTGGCAGGAAAAGGCCGGCATCCTGTTCGGCGGCATCATCGCCACCGCGCTGGTGGTCATGGTGCTCAAGTTCACCATTCGCCGCCGCCGCCCCACCGGAGAATGGGGCCAAATCTACCGGCGCACCGACCCGCACTCCTTCCCCTCCGGGCACGCCGCCCGGGCCTTGATGCTGGCGGTCGTCTCCCTCGGCATCGGCCCAAGCTGGCTTGGTTTCGTCTTGCTAGTATGGGCGCCGCTGGTGGGCCTGGCGCGCGTCGCCATGGGCCTGCACTATCTCTCTGACGTGCTGGCAGGCTGGCTGCTGGGCCTGGCAACCGGCTTGCTGACGCTCACGGTCATCGGGGCAATCTAGCCCCACGCTCCAATTCCCCACCCCTTAACGCAACTGAATAAGTGGATAATCGTATAAACTAGTGATAGTGTATTTTGCTGTATAGGAGAGAGTCATGCATCGCAAAGCGATTCTGGCCGTACTGGTTATGCTGGTCATGACCACGCTGGCCTGCGGCATCAACATCACCCTTCCGGAGAACGCCATCGAGGTCGGTCCCTTAGAAACTGAACCGATCTTCGTTTCCCTGCCAGGAGGGACCGATACAGCTAAGCTCAAACTCGATTTCGGCGTCGGCAAGCTGATCATCAACCCGGGCGCCGAAGAGGGTGTGCTGGTAAGCGGCACGGCCACTTACAATGTGGCGGAGTTCAAGCCCTCCATCACCACCAGCGGCAGCCAGGTGACCATCGATCAGGGCAGCTTCGACTACGAGATCACCGGCCTGCCCAATTTCAACGACCTGGAGAACGAGTGGGACTTGGTGCTGGGCAGCCAACCAATCGAGCTGGACATCAAGGCGGGCGCCTTCGACGGCGAATTCGAGCTAGGCGGCTTGGCGCTCGAATCCCTCAAGGTCTTCGGGGGCGCTTCCGACGTGGAACTGTACTTCTCAGCGCCCAATCTGACCCCAATGGAATCCCTGCGCTACACCGCCGGGGCCTCCAGCGTCCGGCTGTATCACCTGGCCAACGCCAATTTCACCTACATGGACTTCGACGTGGGCGTGGGCAACTACATGTTGGATTTCTCCGGCGAGCTACAGCGCGACGCCACCATCAATATCGACGCTGCCCTGAGCAACGTCACCATCATCGTGCCAGCGGGCGTGCCGGCTAGCGTGAACCTGGGCGGAGGCCTGACCAATGTGAGCACTCAAGGGACATGGAGCGGAGCGGAAAAGGACTTTAGCCAGCCGGGGAACGGGCCCAGCTTGACGATCAACATCGACCTGGGCGCCGGCAACCTGACCCTGAAGAACGAGTGATCTGCCGCTCAACTAACGAGTTTATAACGACAAAACCCCTGGAATGCCTTCCAGGGGTTTTACTTTGTGGCGGAGAGGGTGGGATTTGAACCCACGATGCCTCGCGGCATACGCGCTCTCCAGGCGCGCGCACTAGACCGGACTATGCGACCTCTCCAAATTTGACCTGCCAGAATCGGCGGCGAGATTATACCATAGGGCGCTTTTCAAACAATTCGCCGCCTCCAGCCGCTCAGCCTGGGAACATCTCTTCCAGCAGTTCAGGGGTGTGCTCCGCCACCATCTCGGACGACAGCCCATTGGCGTGGCAGATGGCGGCGTACAGATCGGCGCTGGGGCGCTTGTGGCGCGCCTGGGTTTCGACATCCAGTTCCCACAGGCCAAAGCGTTGCGTCCAGCCGCGCTCCCATTCGAAATTATCCACCAGGGACCAGTGGAAATAGCCCTTGATGGGGTAATTGAAATTGACCGCTCGCCAGAGCTGGTGAATGTGCTGGGCAAGATAGCGTGGCCGTAATTCGTCTGTGTCGTCTTCCACGCCGTTCTCGGTCACGATCACGGGCACGCCGAAAGCACGCGCCCAATCCAGGGCGCGGAAAAAGCCTTCCGGACAATTGGCGATGAAGCCGGTGGGGCTTAGCTCAGCGTCCTCGGGATAGAAACGGCGCGAGAACATCTCGTTCGCTGCTCGCGGATCGAAGGCCACCAGGTCTTCGGTGTAATACTGGAGCCCTAGAAAATCCTGCGTACCTTTGGCCTCCGGGAGAATTTGGCTCTTGGTCAGGAAGCGCAGCTTGCCATCGCGAGCAGCCGCGGGGAAGAAATCGTTGAACAGCCTCGAGGTCGTCCTGGCGGCCAGACGATCCAAGGGAAACCAGGCACGCGATGGCAGGAAGCCGCGGTAATTGATCGTCAAGCCGACGCGCGCCTCAGGCTGCACCTCGTGAACCGCATGGTAGGCGGCAGCGTGGGCGCGCACTAGGTTGCTCATCACCGTGAACGTGGTCTTCAAATCCTGGGCGCCAGGGGGGAACTCCCCCATCAAATAGCCGCTGACGGCAACCACATTGGGCTCGTTGATCGTGCACCACAGATTGATGTATTCTTTCAGCGCCTCCACCACCCGCCGCACATAAACGGCGAAGCGCTGGGCGATGGATTCATCCTCCCAGCCGCCCTCTTCGACGACCCACAGAGGGTCGGTGAAGTGGTGCAGGGTGACCATGGGGGTCATGCCGCGGTCGATCAAGCCGCGCAGTATCTCACGATAGTAATCGAGCGCCGCCTCGTCCCAGCGCTCAGGGGTCGGCTGCACCCGACTCCACTCGATAGAAAGGCGATGGGCGTTCTGCCCTGCCTCGGCAGCGCGGTCGAAATCCTCCTTCCAGCGCCCACCCCACCAGTCACAGGCCAGCCCAGAGCGCTGCCCGTGCACGATGCGGCCCTCTTCCTGCTCCCAGGCTGACCAGTTGTTATTCTCATTCTGCCCTTCCACCTGATGGGAAGAGGTGGCTGTTCCCCATAAGAAGCCGCGCGGAAATTGAAAAAACGCCTCAGCCATGATGATCCTTTACATGCAATGCCGTTGGTATTCGAGCTTTCCTCAATTATTGTATCCTTCCCATCAGGATTTGACAATTGGGAGCAGCAGCACGAGCAATTGTGGTATGCTTTAGCAGCTTAACACCCGATTCAAGAACCCCTGACGCAATGACACACACCGTCTACCTCAGCCTGGGCAGCAACGTTGGAGATCGCCTGGCCAATCTCAAAGCCGCCCTGGCCGCAATGCAGCCACAGGTCCAGTTGGTGGCCGAGTCACCGATCTATGAGACCGAACCGTGGGGCTACACGGAACAGGATGACTTCCTCAACCAGGTAGCCGAGATCAAGACCGAGCTCTCCCCTCCCGATCTGCTGGCCCACCTAAAGCAGATCGAGGCACAAATCGGGCGCCAGGCCACCTTCCGCTACGGGCCGCGCGAGATCGACATCGACATCTTGCTATATGACGATCTGGTGTACGAATCACCCAAATTGACCATCCCCCACCCCAACCTGGAGGAGCGCGCCTTCGTGCTCGTGCCTCTGGCCGATCTGGCCCCAGACCTCCGCCACCCCACGCTAAACCGCACGGTGAGCGAACTGCTATCCTACGTCGGGCGCGGAGGAGTAAGGCCCTACCAGAACGAATGAAACCCATCACCATCCACAACAAAACCTTCGATTGGGGCACCCGCAGCTACGTAATGGGCATCCTAAACCTCACCCCGGACAGCTTCTCCGGGGATGGCTTGTACGCCGCAGAGCAGCCGGTACAGGCCGCACTGGAACAGGCACGGCGCTTCGTGGAAGCCGGTGCCGACATCCTCGACGTGGGCGGGGAGAGCACCCGCCCGGGGGCAGCTATTGTGGGCGTCCAGGAGGAAAAAGCCCGCGTGCTACCGATCGTCAGCGCCCTGGTGGGGGAATTCGACCTGCCCATCTCGATCGACACTTACAAAGCCGAGGTAGCCCAGGCGGCATTGGAGGCTGGCGCCCACTTGGTCAACGACGTGTGGGGGCTGAAAGCCGATCCCGACCTGGCCGGATTGGTCGCCGAGTGGGGCGTGCCGGTGGTGCTGATGCACAACCGCAGCAAGCCGGCCAACGCCGAGGTTCAGGAAAGGCTCGGCGGGCATTACATCGGCATGGAATACGACGACCTATTGAAGGACGTCAAGCGCGAATTGATGGAGAGCGTCGCTTTGGCGCGCGCCGCTGGCGTGCCCGATGAACACATCTTGCTCGATCCCGGGATCGGCTTCGGCAAGACCGTGGAGCAGAATCTCGAACTGCTCGACCGGGTCGGCGAAATCCGCGACTTGGGCTTCCCGGTGCTGATCGGGCCTTCACGCAAATCTTTCATCGGCTACACCCTGGATGTGCCCCCCGACCAACGCGTGGAAGGCACCGCCGCCGCCGTGGCCGTCGGGATCGTGCGTGGCGCCGATATCGTGCGTGTGCACGATGTCGGGATGATGGCGCGCGTGGCGCGTATGACCGATGCGATTACACGTCGTTCGTAAGGGCGCTAAACACCACAACACCCCTCTCACATTTCAGATAAGATCAGCTATTTCGGTGGTAGCGAGAGAAAACCGGTCTTCCCCGCGCTTCTCTCCTGCTCGCTGTAGGGCTGCTTGCGCACCCAAAATACGCAATGCTCAGCCCCACTGACGGTGCACTGGGTCTCGAGGACAGGAAACTCCTCACCGCTCGTAATCCAAGCCAGTCCGCCCCGGATTAATCCGGCCAAATAATGGCAAGCCGGTTTGCTGGCACGCCGCCTCCCCCAGCATGCTGCCGAGTCCCGCACTCGCAGCTCAAAGCCATCCTCTAGCTCACCGTATTCCACCCTTTGATTAGTCGTTTCGTTGAGCACCTTGGCAATCGCCTGCAAGCCCAGCGAGCACTTCTTCTCCAGCGGGAGTTCCCGAAAAGCGCTCGATTGCGTCCCGGCGATCACAGGGAGTTCGCCATAGCTGGGCACAAAACTGGCCTTCGCGGCTTGATGCGCCAGCACCACCAGGCCTTGCTGCCCGTAGATGTTCTCAAGAGCCTCGTTCAAGGCGCTGAAATCGAGGAAGGCGAAGCCTTTTTCGTGAGTGTTGGGCAAAGCAGCCAGCATATCGGGCAAGATTTGCGCCTGGCGCAGCAGCGCCAAAACACCGTTCTCCCCCAAGGTTTGGCGCAAGGCAGAGATGAACTCCAAGGCAGCTTTGTTGGAGTAAAACTTAGAGTAGCGCTTTTGCAGGTCGTGATGGTCCATTTTTACGCGCGCACCCCTCCACGTTAATGCTGTCGAAACTCTCTTGCACGACCAGATTATACCGTGCCGCCGAAACGATTACGCAAAGCGTACAGACGAGCGGGGCAAGATGGTAGGAGTGATTCGCTCGGCGCTCCCCCACTAACCGTTTTCCATCACAATTTTGAGCATTATGCTCTGCCGGCCAAGGTCTTCTCCATAACGACGCCATCCTCACCCCCCTCATAGTAGCGCCGCCACACCTGAACCTGGTGGTAGCCAAAGCGTTCGTACAAGGCAATGGCCGCCTGATTCGAGGCTCGCACCGTCAATTTCACCTTGGCAGTTTCAAGCTGGGCTTCCCCGGCAGCCAGCAAACGCCTTCCTACGCCGCGCCGGCGATGATCGGGATGCACGCCGATTGTGGCGATCCAGGCTTCGTTCTGCCGGCGGCGAATATCCACAGCGATGAAACCGATCAATTGCTCGCCGTTGAGTGCCTTTAGCCGCACCACGCTCGGCAGGGTGAGTACGCCGATCACATCTAACAGCGGCCAGGCGTCCTCGGGGAAGCATATCCGCTCGAGTTCGTGCACCGCCCTAAAGTCTCGCCAGGTAGCCGGCAAGATCGTTGCAGGGCTACCTGGCTTCTCATTGGAAGGGGAGTGTTTCTCTTCCAGTTCTAGCCCTCTTCTTCTCCCTTGCGCCCGCTAAGGAAATCACTCAGCAGGCTGGTGAATTCCATCGGGAAGATGTACTTGGTGGCCGGATTGGCGCCGATGTTCTTCAAGGTCTCGAAATACTGCAAGGTCATGGTCTTGCTATCGATGGCCTTGGCCTCAGCGAATATCTTCTCCAGCGCCGTGGCATAGCCCTCGGCACGCAGCACCTGCGCTTGGCGTTCGCCCTCGGCCTCCAGGATAGCCGACTGCTTGGCGCCCTCCGCCCGGAGTATCGCCGCTTGCTTATCACCGTCGGCGATGTTGACGGCGGCCTCTTTCTGGCCGGTCGAAGCGGTCACCTGGGCGCGGCGATCGCGCTCGGCAGACATCTGCCTGTTCATGGCGTCCTGGATTTCGCGCGGCGGGATGATCTCGCGGATCTCGACATTGGTCACCTTGACCCCCCAGCGTTCGGTGACCTCGTCCAGCCTGGTGCGCAGCATGTTGTTGATGTGCTCGCGCTCCGAGAGCGCATCGTCGAGAGGAATACCACCGATCACGGCCCGCAAAGTGGTGGTCGCCATGCCTTGGGCAGCAGCCTCAAAATTGCCCACTTGCAGCACGCTATCCATGGGATCGAGGATCTTGTAATACCAGATGAAATCCACCGAGATGGCGGCGTTATCCTTGGTGATCGAGGTCTGGTGAGGGATCTCACGCACCTGTTCGCGCAGATCCACACGCTGCCCGCGATCCAAAACGGGGATCAGAATAACAACACCGGGGCCTTTAGCACCGATCGCCCTGCCGAGACGAAAAACCACCAAGCGTTGATATTCGGGAACGATGCGGATAGCGCTGGCTAGCAAGAACAGCGCCGCCACAATAACCGCACCAATCAAGCACAGCAAGGTACTGCTCAAATCAGTCACTTGTGTCATCAGAGAAAACATCTCTACCTCCTGCAAACGCTCGCTATTTAAATATCCAGACTATCAGGTCTGGATTTCTTCTACTTCCAGCACTAAACCCTCCCGCCCGATCACGCGCACGCGTGCGCCGGAGGGGATCAGGGTTTTGCTGCGCGCCGTCCACGTCTCGCCCAGCACGTACACCGAACCGTCTTGGTGCACCTCGGTGCGCGCTTCCCCCATTGCACCGACCAGGCTGGCTAGGTCGTGGGAGGGAGCCAAAGCCTCCGCCTCCAGCATCTTGCTGGCCATCAGCCAGAGCAATCCACCGGCCAGGATCGATACCACTACCGCCAAAGCAGGATGAACTGCCGGCTGCCACCAGGCCTCGCCACGGAACAGAAAGGCTGACCCAACCACCAGGGCCAGCGCCGAGATCGCCAGGTTGGCTTTGTGGCGAGTCTTGCGAAGTGTCAACAAAAAGGGGAAAACGCCCAGGAGCAGAACGATCAAGGCCCACCAATTAACCGGAAGATTGTAGACCTGCCAGCCAGCCACCACCAGGGCGAACAAGGCGACGATCTCGAACACGCCTGTCCCTGGCGTCAGCACGGCAAAAACGGCCAACAGGAACCCGGTCACCAGGAAAAGATAAGCCAAATTGGGATTCAGGAAAACGTCCATTTCTCTCTCCCGAAAGTGCTCGCGCAGCAGCCGGAAACGCTGTCAACCAATTATACCTTGTGGCGCCTGGAAACATCTTAGAGCATGGTAAGATTCGACCCGTGAACATCCAAAGCACACTATTATGCAGCTAACCATCGCCCTCTCACAGATCAACACCCACCTGGGCGACGTCGACGCCAATCTCGAGAAGCACCTGGCGAACATCAAGGAAGCGCGCGGCGCCGGGGCAGACCTGCTGCTGTTCCCCGAGCTTTCGCTCACCGGTTATCTGTTGCAAGACCTGGTGCCCACCCTCGCCCACCGCCCCAGCCAGGAAGACCCTGCCTTCGGCCCCCTGCTCAAGGCCAGCAAGGACATCGACCTGGTGATCGGTTTCGTGGATGAGGATAACCGCCACCGCTTCTACATCGCCGCCGCTTATCTCTCCCAGGGTGAGGTGCTGCACGTGCACCGCAAAGTCTACCTGCCGACCTACGGCATGTTCGACGAAGGGCGCTTTTTCGCCTGGGGCGACCGCGTGCAAGCCTTCGACACGCGCTTCGGGCGTGTCGGCATGCTGATCTGCGAGGACTTCTGGCACGCCTCTCCACCCTACCTTCTCTGGCTGGACGGCGCTGACCTGTTCCTGTTCACCTCGGCCTCACCGGGGCGCGGCCTGACGAGCGAGGATCGCCTCAGCGTGGCCCGCTGGGTGGAGCACATCAACCAGGCCTACGCCAGCCTGTTCACCTCCTTTGTAGCCCACACCAACCGGGTGGGATTCGAGGACGGCATCAATTTCTGGGGCGGCGCCACCGTTTACGACCCCAATGGCGTGCTGCTTGCCCGCGGGCCCTACCATGAGGAAAGCCTCACCGTGGCCGAGGTCGACCTGAACCAACTGCACCGCACCCGCGCCCGACTGCCCCTATTGCGAGACGAGCGCACCGCCTTGACACGCCGCGAACTCGCCCGTATCCTGGCGGATAAGGAAAACGATCACCCATGAGCGATTTGACGATCAACACCGACTTGGCCCGCAAGATCCTAACCAGCTTCATCCACACCGAACTAAGCCGGGCGGGATTCTCGAAGGCAGTGATCGGCCTTTCCGGTGGCGTTGATTCTTCCCTGGGCACCTATCTGGCGGCTGAAGCGCTTGGCCCTGAGGACGTGCTGGCCGTGCGCATGCCCTACCGGACATCCTCCCCCGACTCGTTGGAGCACGCCCAGATGGTGATTGAGGCCACCGGCGTGGAATCCCTCACCGTAGACATCACCCCGATGGTCGAACCGCTCTTCGAGCGCTTCCCGGAGATGGGTGAGATACGTAAGGGCAATATCATGGCCCGCCAGCGCATGATCGCGCTGTACGACCAATCCGCCGCCTTCGATGGGCTGGTGGTGGGCACCGGCAACAAGACAGAGATACTGCTGGGTTACTCCACTTTGTACGGCGATTCGGCCTGCGCTATCAACCCCCTAGGCGACCTCTACAAAACACAGGTGCGCCAAATGGCCGCCGCCGTAGGGGTGCCGGAGGAGATCATCGCAAAGCCACCCACCGCCGATCTGTGGGCGGGACAGACCGACGAGGGCGAATTGGGCTTCACCTACGAGGAGGTCGATAAGCTGCTCTACTTGTTGGTGGACCGCCGCTACCGGCCGGAAGAGTGCCTCGAGGCGGGCTTCAGCGCTGAATTCGTACACCAGGTCGTGCGGCGCATCCAGCGCTCCCACTTCAAGCGCCTGATGCCGCCCATCGCCAAGCTCAGCGACCGTACAGTGGGCTACGACTTCCTGTACTTGCGCGATTGGGGCACCTAACCCTATCCCCCTAAAGCTAATCCGCTAACTCATGTAGGCTTTCCCACTCCTGCAGAGCAGCCTGTAGATCGCTTTCCAGGCGTCCGTAGGCCCTGGAAAGGCCCTCCACCTCTGCCCGGTCTTTCGGCGGGTTTTCAAGACGGTTTGCGATGGCGCCCAGCTCGGCCTCCAGGGCAGTGATGCGCTCCTCGAGTGCCTGCAAGCGCTGCCAGCGGCGCCACTGGGACTCGCCCCGCTCACGCTTCGTCGCCGCCACCCGATCCGGAGAGCTCCCAAACTTGACGCCGGCACCCTCCTCTGCCAGGCGAGTCTCCTTCTCAGCACTGTATTGGCTGTAGCCCCCATGAAAAACCGAGAGCGTTCGGCTGCCGGGATCGATCTCCCAAATCTGTGTCGCTAAGGCATCCACCAGGTAGCGGTCGTGCGTGATCAGCAGCACCGTGCCTTGATACTCGCTCAACATCGCCTGGATGACTTCCTGCGAGGGGATGTCGAGATGGTTGGTGGGCTCGTCGAGCAGCAGGAAATTGGTATCGGTGAGCGCCAGCTTGGCCAACGCCAGCCGGCTGCGCTCCCCGCCCGAAAGCACGGCCACCTTCTTGAAATGCTCATCCCCTGAAAAGAGGAAGCGCCCCAGGTAGCTTCGCACCTCGCCCATCAGCATATCGGGGCGAGTGCGCTCGATTTCCTCCATCAGCGTCAGTTCGGGGTCAAGGCCCTCGTGACCCTGGGAGGAATAACCCACCTCGAGGCTGGCCCCCAGCTTGAGTTCGCCCGCCAAGGGGGATAGCTGGCCGAGGATGGTGCGCAGGAAAGTAGTTTTCCCGGCCCCGTTAGGTCCCAGCAGGGCGGCGAATTCACAACGGCGAAGCTCCAGCTTATCTACGGTGAACAGCGGTTTGCCCGGATAGCCAATCTCCAGCGCCTTGGCGCGCAGCACGATCTCCCCGCTGCGCGTTTTGGCCTGCATGCTCACGTGCAGGTTGGGCAACTGGTCTCGGGGGGCCTCCAATGCCTTGAGCCGCTGGGCGGCCTCCTCCACGCGCATCGCTCGCCCGGCGGTGCCGATCTCGCTCCACTTCTTCCCCTCCACGCCTGCAAAGCCGTGCTCCTCGATGGCGCGTATCTGGCGGCTCAAGCGGCTGAGCTTGCCCTTGGCCTGCTGGGTGCGTTGTCCGGCGATGTTGCGGCGAATGTAATCCAGCTCCTTGTACAGGCGCTCAAGCTCGGCTTCGGCGAATTGGCGGCGCTGTTCCCAGCGTTCGACGCGCTGCTTTAGATAGGCGCTGTAATTGCCGCGATAGCGCTCGAAGCCCCCTGGCCGCATCTCCAGGATCGTATCTGCCACCTTATCCAGCAAATAGCGGTCGTGTGAGACCAGCAGAACGGCCCCTTTCCAATCATTCAAGTAGCCTTCGAGCCACTCGATAGCCTTGACGTCGAGGTGGTTGGTCGGCTCGTCCAATACCAACAAGTCAGGGGCTTCAAGCAGTACGCGCGCCAGCAGGGCACGCGTGCGTTGGCCACCGGAAAGCACCCTCAGAGGCTGATGGTGGTCGCCCTCCTCGAAACCCAGCCCGCTCAGCACCTGGCGGATGCGGGTATCGTAATGGTAGCCGCCAGCTCTCTCGAAAGCCTCCTGTAGCGCCCCGTAGCGTTGGAGCAGGTCTTCGTCACCTTGGGCCTTCGCCATCTCGTTCTCAAGCTGGGCGAGCTTGGCTTCCTGGGCGCGCAGCGGCGCAAAGGCGGCTTGGCATTCCTCCCACAGGGTCCTATCGCCCGTCAGATCGGCTCCCTGAGGCAAATAGCCCAGGCGCGTTCCCCTGGCACGCCGCACCTCGCCCGAGGTGGGCAACTCCTCGCCGACCAATATGCGCAGCAAGGTGGTCTTGCCCACGCCGTTGATCCCCACCAGGGCGATGCGGGCAGCAGCGGGCACGTCGAAGGACACGCCAGAAAAGACATCGCGCGTGCCGTAGGACTTTGACAGGTTGGCTACAGTGATCAATGACAAGGCAAGATTCCACTTCGTAAATTGCAGTCTGATGGGCAAAAAGGCCCAGAGAGTATTCGAAAAGACATTTTACCCCAGCTAAGACCGATCTTACCCTCCATGATATAATCTGCCACTGTCGAGCTAAAATAGGTTTCTTGAGATTTAGAGGCAATGAAGCGACTTAAACGTATCTGGAACAGAACTGGTCCATCCGGTCAACCGGATTGGTTGATGCGCGGCCTGCTGGTGGCTTTCGTGCTGGCCGCCGGAGTCACCGCCATCCTGGCCTTCAGAACCGTACGGGAACTGGTGCTCTCCACTACAGCGATCGAAATACCCGGCGCGCCCGTGCTGCCGGAGAGCAACCCCAACCCGGAAGGTGATGTAGAGAGCACCCCCAGCGCTGATGAGCCGATCGGCGGAGGCAGCGGGCCGGAATTGGAGCCCTGGGACGGCTCCAGCCGGGTCAACATCCTGGTGATGGGCGGAGATTTCGGCATTGGACGAGATCGTGACGGCCCACCCCACTCCGACACCATGATCGTGCTCACCATCGACCCCAACAGCAAGACGGCCGGCATGCTATCGCTGCCACGTGACCTATGGGTGGATATCCCCACTTTCGGCCACGGCAAGATCAACACCGCCTATTTCTGGGGTGAGGGCGCCCAGCTACCCGGGGGTGGGGCTGGCCTAGCCGTGGATACCGTCGAGCAATTCCTGGGCATCACTATCCATTACTACGTGCTGGTCGATTTTTCCGCCTTTATTGGTTTCATCGACGAGATCGGCGGGGCCAAGGTCGACGTTCCAGAACCGATCCTGGTCGACCCCATCTACGGCCCGCCCAGGACATTGGAAGTCGGGATACAAACCCTCCCCGGCGACCTGGCGCTAGCCTACGCACGTGCTCGCAACACCGAGGGCGGTGATTTCGACCGCGCCGTGCGGCAGCAACAAGTGCTGATCGCAGTTCGCAATCAACTATTGAGAAGCGACGTACAGGCACACATCCTGGCAAACGGCCTCAGGATCTTCCAAGAGCTTTCCAGTGGCATCACCACCAATATTACCTTCAATGAGGCACTCAAACTCGGCCTGCTGGCCAAAGACATCGATCTGGACAACATCAAGCGCGGCGTGATCGCCCCGCCGGAGCAGGTCATCCTGGATAAATCGCCCGATGGGCTCGATATCCTCAAGCCAGTCACCGAAAAAATCCGCGAACTGCGGGACGAGATCTTCTCCACGGGCGTGGCGGTTGGCCCCACCATCATCGGCGACGACCCGGCGCAACTGATGCAGGCCGAGGCCGCCGCAGTGGGCATCTACAACGGCACCCTGACGGAGGGGCTGGCAGGAGCTACCGGCGATTATCTCACGCTGCAAGGGGTGAACGTTGTCGAGGTCGGCAACGCCCTGTTAACCGACGCCACCACCATCATCGACTACACCGGCAATCCCTATACGGTGCAATTCCTGGTGGATTTGATGCAAATCAGCAACACCAAGATCTACAACCGCTACGATCCCGACAGCACGATAGATGTCGAGGTGATTATCGGGCCGGATTGGGCTATACCTCAATAAAGATTCTGAACAACGCCCGGCAGCTTGGCTGCCGGGTTTTTGATTCGCC
>Ga0209164_1003976_pt1 | contig 13619 bp, 14 predicted proteins | sample MTBNYHSulfiMetaG_FD_187458 | JGI IMG/M metagenome (GOLD analysis project Ga0209164, IMG submission 187458) | Enrichment culture microbial communities from rom New York Harbor, USA that are MTBE-degrading - MTBE-NYH (New York Harbor Sulfidogenic)... | ecosystem: Environmental > Aquatic > Marine >...
TGAGGCCTATCCATGCTCCGCAAACGCGATTTTCTCTGGCTGCTGGCCTACCCGCTCTACCAGATCGTGGGCACGCTGCGTCACGAAGGCGCCCACGCCCTGGCGGCGCTGATGGCGGGCGGACACATCACCGAGTTCGTCTTCTGGCCCACCTTCCGGGAGGGCAGCGGAATGTACTGGGGCTACGTGCAGTGGCAGGGGGCGCACAGCTGGTCCACCCTGGCGGCGCCCTACTTCGCCGACCTGGTCACCTTCGGCATCTTCTTCGCCCTATGTATGGGCCTGCGCTTCAAGCACCGCTGGCTGTGGCTCAACGCCGTCATCCTCGGCATGCTCTCCCCCTTGATCAACTCAGCCTACAATTACTTCAACCACAGCCCCAACGGCGATGTCGTCCGCTTGCTGGCCGCCTTGCCTAATTGGCCCGTGCACGCTTACTTCGCGGTCACCCTGCTGCTGTACGCCGTCGGGATCTACGCCACCCTCAAGTATGCCCCCACACAAAATAGATAGAAAAGCCATATCTAGTCTGAAAGTAGGGTGGGGTTTGAAACCCCACCTACAGCTTTCCGTTGGGGAACACGCCTCATACCCAAATTAAAAACGTAGGGGCGGGTTTGAAACCCGCCCCTACTAGCGTGCACATTGCAGACCGCTTGCAAAAAGTGTATACTGAATCTGGCCCGAAGTGGGGACACATAGACGATTGAACTGTTCCCACAGCGCTGCGGTTTCAGAACGATCCAGAACCAGAAATCACCCTGCGCGTGTTGTCGCAGGAGCAAGGTATCGGTGGAAGGTTTCCTGCAAAACTCTTCTGCCCCCAAAGGAGGGCGATATGAATGACATCTACTTCTGTTTCTGTTGTGGCGGCCCGGTGATCTTCAGATGGAAGCCTCCCCAGATCTACCACCTGGGAACCGGCTGGCCGTGCTGGCGTATGCAGCAGGAAGGCCGTTGCAAGGGCAGCGGCTACGCGTTGATCCCTCGAGTGAGACCGCCTGCAGAGCGCCAGGAGATCATCGAGGGAATCCTGGATCTTTACGAGTTATACGAAGAAAGCGGGGATTTTCAAGAGATTCTCCGTTACATCATCAATCTCTTGAAATCGGACAAGAAGGACTGCATCAGAGATGTGCTGGCCCACATCGGTGAACACAACGATGAAACCAGCCGAAGGCTCGTAGACAGGATTACTGCCACCCGACAATGGAAGACTCTCGTCCGCGATGTAGAGAATAAGTACATGTTCGTAAAGTCCATTTCGATGAAGTGCACGCCTATCGGAAAACGGCCCGGCTGGTTCACGATCACCACTAGAGTGGCGGTCATCGGAAATGAGGGAAAGCCTGTGCCTCCCACATCCGTCAGGATCACCATTAGAAGGCCCAATCACGCCACCAAGGACTACTCCAGCCGCACAGATGCTTTGGGGATAGCCGAGTTCGAGATTCGCTCCAGGCAAATCGGCACGTACAAAGCAACCGTCAAGAGTGTGCGTCAGGTTGGCTGGCGCCGGTACGACGCGGCGCGCAACCAGATGAACGACTGCACTTGTGAGGTGCCTTAGGTGTTCACAAAGGGACGGGGAGCAAGACATACTTCTTTTCACACTAAGCCGACTCAAAACCAATCGTAGGGTGGGGTTTGAAACCCCACCTACAGCTTTCCGTTGGGGAACACGCCTTATACCCAAATTAAAAACGTAGGGGCGGGTTTGAAACCCGCCCCTACGACTTTCGAGCGAAATCTATCTAGTCTTGCAACATCTCCCGCAGCACGGTGTGCAGGATGCCGCCGTTGCGGTAATACTGCACGTCAACTGCCGTATCCAGCCGCGTGCGCACCTTGTAGGTGATCTCGCCGCCGTCCTCTTTCTCGGCTCGCACGGTCAACTCGGCGTTGGGAGGCATGTCGTCGCGCAACCCCTCGATATGGTAAACCTCGCGCCCCGTCAAACCCAGGCTCTCGGGGGTATCGCCCTCTTCAAACTGCAAAGGCAGCACACCCATCCCCAGCAGGTTAGAGCGGTGGATGCGCTCGTAGGAGACCGCCAGCACCGCCTTGACCCCCAGCAGCAGGGTGCCCTTGGCGGCCCAATCGCGGCTCGAGCCGGTGCCGTATTGCTCGCCAGCGATCACGATCAGCGGAGTGCCCTCTTCCTTGTACTTCATGGCGGCGTCATAGATGAACATCCCCTCGCCATCCGAGAAGTGCACGGTGCGGCCGCCCTCCACACCGGGAACCAGTTGGTTCTTCAGGCGGATGTTGCCGAAGGTGCCGCGCGTCATCACCCGGTCGTTGCCGCGGCGCGAGCCAAAGGAGTTGAAATCGCGCACCTTGACGCCCTGGGCCTGCAAATACTGGCCCGCCGGGTCGTCGGCCGGGATCGCTCCAGCCGGGGAGATGTGATCGGTGGTCAGCGAATCCCCCAGCTTGACCAATACGCGCGCGCCGTGGATATCTGCCACGGGGGGAAGCTCGGGCGTCAAATCGACGAAGAAAGGCGGCTCCTGGATGTAGGTCGAATCGGGATCCCACTCGTAAAGCTCGCCCTCGCCCCCCTTGATGTTGTTCCAAGTGGGGTTGCCGGTGAACACGTTGGCGTAGCGCCGCTCGAACATCTCCGGCCCGATGGTCGCGTGGATGGTCTCCATGATCTCCTGGTTGCTCGGCCAGATATCCCGCAGGTAGACCAGCCCCCCCTCCTTCCCCTCGCCCAGAGGCTCGTTCACCAGATCGATGTCCACAGTGCCTGCCAGGGCATAGGCCACCACCAGCGGCGGGGAGGCCAGGTAGTTGGCCAGCGAATAGGGGTGGATGCGGCCCTCGAAGTTGCGGTTGCCGGAGAGCACCGCCGCGGCGACCAGGTCCTCGCTGGTGATGGCTTTGACCACTTCACCCGGCAAGGGGCCGGAGTTGCCGATGCAGGTCGTGCAGCCGTAGCCCACCAGGTTGAAGCCCAATTCGGCCAGCGGCTCGAGCAGACCAGCGCCTTCCAAGTATTCGGTCACCACTGTCGAGCCTGGTGCCAGGCTGGTCTTGACGTAGGGCTTGACCTTCAGCCCCTTCTCGACGGCCTTCTTGGCCAGCAAGCCGGCGCCGACCATCACGGAGGGGTTTGAGGTGTTGGTGCACGAGGTGATAGCGGCGATCACCAGGGCGCCGTGACCCATCTCGGCCCTCGCCCCATTGGTGCCGAAGACCGCTCGCTTATCCAGCTCATCGGGCTGCAATTCGAAGCCCTTCTTGGCCTTGGGCGCCACCAGCACCTCGTGAAAGGCGCGCTTCATCTGGCTCAAGGGCACCCGCTCGTAGGGCAGCTTGGGGCCCGCCAAGCTAGGCTCGACCTCCCCCAAGTCGAGCTCAAGCATGTCGCTGAAGATCGGGTCGGGCGTATCGGCAGTGCGGAATAGCCGCTGCGCCTTGCAGTAGGCCTCCACCAAGTCCACCAGCTCCTCGGGGCGTCCGGTGAGGCGCAGGTAGCGCAGCGTTTCCGCGTCGGTGGGGAAGAAGGTCACCGTGGCGCCGTTCTCGGGGGACATGTTGGCGATCGTCGCCCGGTCTGCCAGGGACATTGAATCCAGGCCGGGGCCATAGAACTCGACGAACTTGCCCACCACACCCTTTCGGCGTAGCATCTGGGTGATCGTCAGGGTGAGATCGGTGGCGGTCACGCCCTCGGAGAGCGCGCCGTGCAGCTTGAAGCCGACCACTTCGGGGATGAGCATGTCGATGGCCTGGCCGAGCATGGCGGCCTCGGCCTCGATGCCGCCCACGCCCCATCCGACCACTCCCAGGCCGTTAATCATCGTGGTGTGCGAATCGGCGCCCACCAGGGTATCGGGGAAGGCGGTCATCTCCCCATCCACCTCTTCGGTGAGCACCACCTGGCCCAGGAATTCGAGATTGACCTGGTGCACAATGCCGGTGGCGGGAGGCACTACCCGGAAGTTATCGAAAGCTTTCTGCCCCCAGTGCAGGAACTCGTAGCGCTCGCGGTTGCGCTGGAACTCGATCTCTGCATTGCGCTGCAGGGCGTCGGGGGTGGCGAAGAAATCGACCTGCACGGAGTGGTCGATGACCAGATCGACCGGCACCACCGGGTTGATTTTCTCCGGGTCGCCGCCCAAACGGGCCATCGCCGCCCGCATGGCGGCCAGATCGACGATGGCGGGCACACCGGTGAAATCCTGCATCACCACGCGGCCGGGGCGAAAGGCCATCGCCGGGCGCGTTTTGGCCTTGGGCTTCCAGCCAGCCAAGTTGAGCACGTCCTGGCGAGCGGTTTCGCTCCCATCGCTATGCCGCAGCGCCCCCTCCAGCAAGATGCGGATAGAAAAAGGCAGACGGTCTAATTGCGTATGACCGTCGGCCTCGAGCTTATCCAAACGATAGATCTTATATTCCCCGCGAGCGGTTTTTAGTTTGTCGCCTGCGCCAAAGGGGGCATCGGGCATGAGGCACTCCTGAAAAAGATTACCGGTAATTTGCAAAAGGGATTTCTATTATAGTCGCGAGCGGGGCAGCTATCAATGGCGTTTTTCAGCGCCCCTTCCACTCGGCATCGCGCTTAGCCAGGAAAGCTTCCATGCCCTCTTTCTGATCCTGGCTGGCGAACAGCAGGTAGAAATCGTGGCGCTCGGCGGCCAAGCCGTCGCGCAAGGGCGCCTCGAAGGCATAGTTGACCATGCGCTTGCCCAGCCGTAGGGCGAGCGGGGCACGCTTGGCGATCTCAGCCGCCAGCGACAGGGCCTTATCGAGATATTCCTCCACCGGCACCACCTTGTTGACCAGGCCGAAATTCAGCGCCTCCTCGGCGGTCAGGGTGCGGTTGTTGAGCACCATCTCCATGGCGAGGGCCTTGCCTACCGCTCGGGTCAGGCGCTGGGTGCCGCCGGCGCCGGGGATGACGCCCAGGTTGATCTCCGGCTGGCCGAAGCGGGCGCGTTCTGAAGCCACGATCATGTCGCAGGACATAGCCAGCTCGTTGCCGCCCCCCAGGCACCAGCCGGAAACCGCCGCGACGATCGGTTTGCGGATCGCCAAGATGCGGTCGAAGGTGTCGATTTGCTGCCCGATGAGCATGTCCACCGTCGAGGCCTCCGACATCTCCTTGATATCGGCCCCCGCCGCGAAGACCTTCTCGCTGCCGGTGATCACCATGGCGCCGATGCCCCCATCGGCATCGAAGGCCTCCAGGGCCTCCATCAGCTCGCGTAGCAAGGTGCTGCTGAGGGCGTTGTAGGCCTCCGGGCGGTTGAGGCGGATCAGGCCGACGCGCTCGTGGGTTTCGGTGAGGATGGTTTCATAATCGGACATGGGAGTGCTCCTAAAAAGAGTGTGTGTTCAATTGGCTATTGAGGGATTATGGGTGCTAGGGGGATTATACGATAGAAAAAGGGGCCGCCCGGCAGCCCTCTAGCGCTGCCGGGCAGATGGAAATTTACCAGGTCAGAAGAGCAGAAGCTCAGTTGAAGGCTTGGTATTTGGAGGTGTCGATTCCAGCAAGCTCGAAGAGGGTGCGGATTCTATCCATCTCTTCGTCCTGCGGGCCGGAGCCCATCCCAAAGTAGCCCAGCCCGACGTAGCCATTCCGCGTCGGGTTATCCGTGATCGTCCAGATGGCGAACTGCTTGATTCGAAAGGTCTCGATCTGGAATTCGATCAGATTGAGCAGTTTCACCAGGTCCTCAGGGGTCCCCTCCAGGCTGACCGTAAAGGAGTCCTCCTCATCAGGTTCACCCAACCGCATGTTGGCGCAAGCCACCTCCGCATCGACGAGCTCTTTGGCCCCCAAAGCCCGCAAGATGACACTGACCTCACGAATCACCACCATGTTTTGCGTGCCAGAAGAATGGGCCAGGAAGATAGTCCCCACCGGGATGGTCACTTCCAGCGGATCGGGGTCGAGCAGCTCCAGGGCCAGTTTGATCCACTCCAAGCCGTCGCCGGTGACATCCACGAGGATGAATCCATTCTTCACCGCCTCGGCCAGGGTCATGGAGGGGGGCGGGCCAGATAGCGTTATGGTAGGGGTTTCGGTCGGCCGTGCCGCCCAGGTCGCTAGGGCAACAGCCTCCATAGTCTGCGTGATCCTTTCCGCGAAGGTTAGCGTCGGCGTGGAGGTGCGGGTGGGGCGCGCTTCCTCGGTGGCCCGAGCGATGGCCCTGGCGGTGCGCGTCGCCTTGGCGGAGGGCGTCATGCTGTAAACCACCGATAGGCCCGCACACAACAGGCACATGACTAACAGCCCTACCCACAGAACGGTCACCGGATTGCGCTGTTTTTTCATCGTCTCATCTCCATAATAGCTATGCACTCAGCGGATTACCAGGCGTGTCACCGAGCGGCTTTCGCTGACCTCCTCGACCAGCCTGACCGATTTGAGCAAGGGGAAAATAGCGCTCAATACCAGGGTCGGTATCCAGGCGATGAGCGAACTCAGCGAAGTCAGGGTGAAGAACATGCCTGCCGCGATCAACAAGGCGAAGTAGGGCCGGTAACGCCCCATGATGTTTTCAACCATGCCCTGCATGGTGCTCTGGAATTGCTCCCGGAATTGGGCCTGCGCCGCCGGGCGCTCGCTCTCCGGCAATTGTCCGACGATTTGCTGCTCAAGCTGTCCGGCGATGGCGTCCAGATAAGCCTCCGGGATGGTAAAGCCCTCCTGCTCGATGTGCTCGCTCAGGCCGAGGTACAGGCTCCCGCAAGCCAGGAAGATCAGCGCCATGAAGAGCACGTTCTGCGCCAGGCCCAGCGGGCGCGTAGAGAAGCTCAGGCGCTCGCTTTGCTCCCTAGCCACGTTCACAGCATAGAACCAGGCGCCCGCCACATAAACCAGCACCAAGGCGCCGTTCTTCAGCCCCACACCCCAGCCCAGCCAAATGAACAGCCCGGAGATGGCCAGGACGATCATCCCCGCCCACACCGGGCGCACCAGAGCGGCCACCAGACCGGCCGAGGCCGCCAGCAAACACAGCGCCAGGGCAAAATACCCCAGCACACCCAGCAACTCCCAGGATGGGTCGAGCAGCATACCGGCAGATTCGCTGACCTGCCCGCAGACCACGCCGAAATAATATCCCGCCGCCAGCACGGGCAGGCTGATGACGGCCGACTTAATCACGCGGCTCATAGCTTCACCTCCGCAGATTTAGAAAAAACCGCCGAGAACACTCAGCGGCCTAGCTTGAATAACCACAGGAATTGTATGAACTCAGTTCAGTCTGAATCCGCCAGGGACGTCATCCGTGGCTGCGACGATTCGAGTGTGCAGCCCCATTATATAGCGCCAAGTTGCGGAAATCAACACAAGTGTAGTGAGGTTTGCCCAGGTTCACTCCCCTTCAGAGAGCAAATCCCAATCTTCAAAGGTCACCACATCCTGACACACCGGGAAGTCATCGGGGTTCTCGTTGTAGTTGAGGGCCAGGTTGAAGTAGGGGGAGGGGTCGAGCGTGTTGTCGATGTCCAGTTCGTTGAGGAACTGCCCACTGCCATCGTCCTTGACGATGGAAAAGTGCAGGTGCAGACCAGTGGGGTTGTCAGGATCGCCGGAGTAATCGCCCTGGTAGCCCAAAAAGGTGCCCGCCTCCACAAAGACCTCCTCCGTGCCGGGAGGGAAGGCCTTCGAGATGAAGCCGTTGCCCTGCTCATCGGCCATGTGGGTGTAGTAGGTCCAGATCTGGCGGCCGGGCTCCAGCGGGTCGCTGGGCAGACGGATGATCACGGAAGAGCGCCAATCGGGCAGGCGCGAGAGGTAGCCGGGATAGGCGGCGTAGACCGGGGTGACGCCCAGTTCCGTGCCAGGGAAGACGTCGATCCCTTGGTGGCGATGGCCTAGGCGATAGGATTGATCCCACAGGCCGAAGACGACGCCCGTGGTAGGGAAGGCGAAAGGCGCATCCCCACAGCGCTGGCCAGGCTGTATCACGTATTGCGCCAGGATGTCTGGGTCCTTCCGGTAGAGCGCCAGTTTGGCCCAGCGCGCCGAGCTGCCGGACGAGAAAAAGGCCCGGTAGAGGAAGAACCCCGCCACGAGCAGCACCACCGCGGCGATGCCCGCCAACCCCCACCACGGCGAACGCTTTTTCTTAGTAAGCGGGATTGGGGTAAAGGACATGGTTAGCTAACGCAGGCGGAGAGAATGACCATGGGGGCCAGGGTCACCCCGCCGCCTCCTGGCGGTAGCGGCGCAGGTTCTCGGCGTCGTCCTCGTGATGGTTGGCCAGCAGCAAGGTGACCTTCCCGCCAGTGATGCGCTGCAATACCCTGCCGGCGGCTTGCCCCTCGGCAGAGGCCATGGCTTGCAGCGCAGCCTCGTGCGACTCGAAGAAGAACTCGTGGATGCGCGTCACTGGCAGTTCGCCCGCCAGGCGCCGATCGACGTGGCTGGAGGACTCCCGCAGCAGGCCAGGCATATTCTCGGCATGTTTCAGGAACTCGGGCCAGCCCTGGTCGAAGGTCGACCAGCCCTCTTGCAGCCCAATTAGAACCACTAGCTTGTACATCCAAACTCCTCTCCGGGGGCACATTATACCCGCCGAGGCCGGCCAGCCATAGACCACTTTTGTGGTATGATTCTCGCAGGCATGGACGATAAGATCACCATCATCGAAGGGCCTCCGCCGACTTTCGAACTGATCCCCGGTGGCTGGGTCACCGGGATCATCGACAGCCCCTCCCCCACCAACGTGGCGATCACCCGCTTGCGGGCTTTCAACGGCGCCGAGTTGCTTGAGCGCTGCCACCGGGCCTGGCGGCACATGGAGCCCATCCACCTCGAGTTCCGCAGCGAGGACGGCCTCACCCGCCAGGTGCCCATCGTGGCCGCCCGCCACACCCAGATGCCGGAAGGGGACATGCTCCACCTGTGGGTGCACCTGCCAGAAGACGACATCGAGTTCGAATTCGATTTCCTCGATGAGGACGACGAGGAGGACTTCGATGATGTCGATCCCTTCGACTTGATTTAGCCTCACGCTCAATTTTTAGACACTCAAACGCTGCCCTCGAGGCAGCGTTTTTCTGTATCCTGCGCCCCCTTCCATGCTAAACTTGCACATACCAGCCTGAAAACATGCAAGGAGTGACCGATGACCGAGCAAGCCGTGTTATTGGATAGCAAGGATGGGGTGCTGACCATCACGCTCAATCGCCCCAAAGCCAACGCCTTCAACCGCCAGTTGACACACGCCGTGAGGGACGGCTTCGAGCAGGCCGAGCGCGACTCCGCCATCCGCTGCGTGGTGCTCACCGCAGACGGCAAGCTGTTCAGCGCCGGGCAAGACGTGGAAGAGCTGCGGGAGGTGGGGGATATCTCACTGCGCCAGCACCTGGAGGACACCTACAACCCCCTGATCCTGCAAATCCGCCAGCTCAAGAAGCCCACCTTGGCGGCCATCAACGGTGCGGTAGCCGGGGCCGCTCTGGGCATCGTCCTGGCCTGCGACCTGCGCATTGCCAGCGACAATACACGCTTTATCGTCGGATTTCTGGGCATCGGCCTGGTGCCCGATTCAGCCGTCTCGCGGCTGCTGCCCACCCTGATCGGGCTGGGAAGGGCCTCGGAAGCCGCCTTCTTCAACCAGCCCATCGACGCCGAGCAAGCCCTGGCCTGGGGATTGGTCAACAAGGTGGTATCGGCGGGCAAGCTGAAAGCCGCCACAAAGGAATGGGCTCAGAAGCTGGCGCACGGACCGGTGGCCGCCATGGGGCTAACCAAGCAGGCCTTCAATTACGCCGTGCTGCCCGGTCTGGAGGCCATCCTGGATTACGAAGCTCAATTGCAGGAGGTTGCTGCCCGCGGAGCCGAGCACCAGGAAGGCTTAGCAGCCTTCTCAGAGAAGCGCCAGCCGGATTTCATTCAGCCCAGCGAGTAAATAATGGTTGTCCCCACAAAAAGTAGGGGCGGGTTTGAAACCCGCCCCTACGACGTTTAATTGCAATGGTCACTGGAAAAGCCGCTACAATCCCCCACGGATCAAGATCATCCCTGCCGCCAAGATGGTGAACAGGAGCACGGCCGCCAGCGCCGAGCGGGTGAAATCGCTGCTCTCGCGCCGGTTCTCCAGCCTATGCTCCTCGCCTATCGTCTTCAGGTCGAAGATCGGCCCACCAAACCAGGCCACCAGCAGCCCGCCGACCAGCCCGCCAAAGTGCCCCCAGTTATCGATGCCCGGCGACAGGCCGATCATGAAGTTGATCAGGGCAATGTAGATGATGTTGCGGTAAGCGTGGCGGGCGCGCGGCCCGAATATGCGCTGGTTCTGGTAGGCGAACACCCCTTGGGCAGCCAGCAGCCCGAAGACCGCCGTGGAAGCGCCCAGCGAGGCGGCGTCGGTCAGGGCGAACGAGGCCACCACACCGGAGAAGCCGCTCACCAGGTACAAGGCCAGGAATTGCCAGTGGCCGTAGAAGCGCTCGACTTCGCCGCCAATCACGTACAAGGCATACATGTTGAAGCCGATGTGCAGGAGCGAGCCGTGCAGGAAGACCGGGGTGATGAAGCGCCACCACTCGCCAGCGGCGATCAGGGAATTGATCTTGGCTCCCAATTGCGCCGGCAGGTCGTAGCCCAGCCAATATTGTGAGCCCATCTGCAAGAGATAGATTAGCACCGTCACGCCCAGGAGGGCATAGCATACCAGCGGGCGGGCGGTGGGCATGCGCACTGCCACCCGCTTGGGCTGGATGCGGGGCGGCGGCACGGCGGGTGGCGTTTCGGGGAGATTTTCCTCGGGTGGGGTGGGGAATTGTTCGTCGGTCACAAATTTACCTTACGGGGATGCACACGATGGTGCTCGGCACGGATAATCGACAAGATGGCCTCTAGGGCCTCGTCGATGCGGTCATCGGGGTTGACGACCACGTAATCAAATTCGCCTACGCGCTTGAACTCCTCGCGGGCGGTGGCGATACGCACCTTGAGGTCTTCGGGCTTTTCAGTCTTGCGCTGCTCCAGGCGGCGGACCAACTCGTCCTCATCGGTGGTGGTCAGGAAGATCAGCACCGCCTCCGGCACCAGCTCACGCACCCTGGCCGCCCCCTGCACGTCGAGGCGCATGAGCACGTCCTTGCCGCTCTCCAGCGCCTGTTGCACCTGGGCCTTGGGCACACCCTTGAAATCATTGTATACCTTGGCGTGCTCGAGTAACTCGCCCTTTTCCTTCATCTCAAAGTATTGCTCATGTGAGATGAAAATGTAGTCCACCCCCTCGACCTCGCCGGGGCGCGGCGGCCGGGTGTTGACGGTGACCACGAAATGGAAGGGCATGTCGCAGTTCTTGAGTCGCTGCAGCACGGTGTCTTTCCCCACGCCGGAGGGGCCGGAGATCACGATCAGCAGCGGTTCGGGCTGGCGCCCAAAAACTTGGGGCTCTTCGCTCATGGTTTGCACGCTCGGTATCACATCGCTGGTTGAAGCACAGCGCTATTATATAACGAATGTGCCTCACCTCGGACTTAGTATAATGACCGCACAGCACGACGTAGTGAGGACCAATGCCCAATTACAGTTACACCTGCCGCCAATGCAATCAGCGCTTCACGGAAACGCTCTCCTACGAAGATTACGAGCGCGCCGAGGTTCGCTGCCCACATTGCGGCAGTGACCAAATTCAGCGCCTCATCGGGCGGGTGCGCTTTGCCCGCTCCGGAGAGAGCCGCCTGGATAACCTGAGCGACCCCGCCGCGCTGGAGGGCATCGAGGACGACCCGCGCGCCATGGCGCGCATGCTACGACAGATGGGCAGCGAGATGGGGGAGGAGGCCAGACCGGAGTTCGATGAGGTGGTCAACCGGCTGGAGGCCGGGCAAAGCCCGGAGGAGATCGAGAAAGACCTTCCGGAACTTGGAGAGGGTATGGGGGACTTCTAAACACCTGTAAATCAGTCGAACTGGTCCGACTGGTCCGACTAGTCAGACGAGTTAGACTAGTTAGACTAGTTAGACTAGTTAGACCATTTAGACGTTTTTTGCTTTTAGATGTTCGAGAACGATTTCGCGCAAATCAGCCTGGACTTCACTTGGGGAACGTGCCGCGTCGATGGTCACCCAACGCTCCGGCTCCTCGGCAATCAGCTTGTGGTAACCCTCCCGCACCCGGTTGTGGAAAGCCAGGTCGTAATCATCCAGGCGGTTCCATTCATCGCCCTCGCCAGTGCGACGCTTCAATCCCTCTCGCGCATCAATATCCAGATACAGGGTCAGGTCGGGCTTGAGGCCTCCGGTGGCGAACTCGACGATGCGGCGCAACTGCTTTAGATCGATCTGGTGGCCGTAACCCTGGTAGGCCAAGGTCGAGTCGGCATAGCGGTCGCACAGCACCACCTTGCCTGCTTCCAATGCTGGCATAATCACCTGGCGCACCAATTGGGCGCGCGAGGCCTGGAACAGCAAGATCTCAGTGGTAGGGAACATGGCCTTGTTCTTCAAGTCCATGATCACCTGGCGGACTTGGTCGCCAATCTCGGTTCCCCCCGGCTCACGCGTCACCACCAGCTCGTAACCCGCTTGGCGGATGGCTTCCGCCAGGTCGGGCACCTGGGTGGTTTTCCCGCTGCCGTCTGGGCCTTCCAGTGTGATAAACATCATTCCCGATAGATGCGCACTCGGCGGTTGGGCTCTTTGCCGTAAGAGTGGGAGATCAAATTGGCCTGGCGCGCCAGCTGGTGCTGTAAGCGGCGCACGTAAGAGTTGGCCGGGCGCATCTCCACCCAGCGCTCCCCATTGAGCACGGCGTCGATCGCCGATTGGGTATCGTCAAGCACCCCAGCGACGTCACTGTCGTCCACACTCGCCAACGGCAGATCGAACAGGTTGGTGAGAAAGCGCTCCATCTGGTTGACCGTGTTGGCCCGCAGCACGTAAACCGGCATGCCGCGCTGTTCAGCATCAACGATGGTGCGCTGCCGCTTGCGATAATAGCTGCGCAGGGTGACCAGCACCTCGGCCTTGCCCACATCGCGCTCGATCACGATCGGCACGCCCAGGCGCTTGGAGGCATTTTCTAGACGGTTGCGGGCCACGCCGTAGGGGTAAATGTGAACCGGCTTCAGCGCGCCGCGCTCGGCGTCGCCCGAGGCGGTCACGAAGCTTTGCGTGGGCTGCTCGACGGCTTGTGGAGCAGGGACTTCGCCATTGATCTGCTGGCGTCGCGGGCCTTGCGTGCCGTGAGAACTGCGCACCCTGGCGCGTGCGCCGCTGCCCTTCTCGATGTGCACCTCGCCTTCCTCATCGCGGGTGCGGATCTCAGGCTGCAAGGGAGCGCCGCGCAGCAAGGCATCCACTGCCTCGGCCACGTCGGGCAGCACCGCCACCCGGTCGCGCGTCTGCATCTCGATCAGCACATCAAAAGTGGGGGGGGCGCGGCGTTCGAGCACGGTCTTCTGGGTGCGGCGGCGGCGGGCCTCCTCATCGGAGAGCGTCACCGATTCGATGCCGCCCACCAGGTCGGAGAGCGTGGGGTTGAGCAACAGGTTCTCGAGGGTGTTACCGTGGGCGGTGCCGATCAGCTGCACGCCGCGCTCGGCGATGGTGCGCGCCGCGGCGGCTTCCAGCTCACGGCCGATCTCGTCGATCACGATCACTTCCGGGCTGTGGTTCTCCACCGCCTC
>Ga0209164_1003977_pt1 | contig 13616 bp, 9 predicted proteins | sample MTBNYHSulfiMetaG_FD_187458 | JGI IMG/M metagenome (GOLD analysis project Ga0209164, IMG submission 187458) | Enrichment culture microbial communities from rom New York Harbor, USA that are MTBE-degrading - MTBE-NYH (New York Harbor Sulfidogenic)... | ecosystem: Environmental > Aquatic > Marine >...
CATTAACCGGCAACTCTATGCTCTAAGCTCGACCATCGGCCAAGCAAAGACGGAGGTGGCTGCTGCGCGCGTACACGAGATAAATCCCGACTGCGCGGTGGAGACGCTGAGGTGTTTCCTCGACGAAGCGACGGCTGACAGCGTTCTGGCAGGCCCACCGGATCTTGTGATCGATGCCATTGATTCGGTCAGCCCCAAGGCGCATCTGCTGTCGGAAGTGATCAGGCGAGGTATTCCTGCGATCTCGAGCATGGGTGCGGCACTTCGTACCAACCCTTCCATGGTCCGCTGCGGGCCGCTTTCATCGGTGCGAAACTGTCCTCTGGCGCGCCTGATACGCAAGCGTCTTCGCAAGCGGGGCCTCCCGGTGGAGGTCCAGTGTGTCTACTCAACCGAGCCGGTCGATAGTCTGCCTGAGGATGCGATCAGTGATACGGGAGATATATCGGAGGAGACGCTTCGTCGCGGCCGCCGGCGCCGGACACTCGGCAGCCTTCCTACACTGACCGGCATCTTCGGGCTTACGGCTGCCAATCTTGCCATTCGGATGCTTGTGGGCAGCCATTGGATGCGCAGAGCAACAAATGAGTAGTGTTCTGCACGGAATTGCTGCTCCATGCTGGAGGGCAATCAGACAAGCTTCATGGCAATGCACCTCTTGACGAGGTCGACCACGTTGTCAACGCCGAGTTTCTTCATCAGGTGACTTCTGTGGTCCTCGACAGTCCTGACGGAACGACCTATCATGAAAGCGATATGCTTGTTGCCATGTCCCTGGATGATGTGCTTCAGAATGACCTTCTCCATCTTTGAGAGTTCCACGGCAACTTCCGACCACTCCCTGTCGGCATCGCTGAGCGCATCGCTGATCGCATCAAGCAGGACCTGTCCATCGAAGGGCTTCTCAATGAAATGTGATGCTCCCTTCTTCACTGCCGTCACGGCTGCGGCGACATTCCCGTGTCCCGTGACCATTATCACGGGCAGGCCGGGGCGGATCTCTCTGGCCTGCGTAAGGACTTCCATGCCATCCATTTCAGGCATGATGAGATCGCACAGAAGGATATCACACATCCTTGTCCTGAGGTCGTCAAGACACTGTTTCGGGTCGGTATATGCCGTACACAGAAACTTCTGGCCGCCAAGCAGGGTACGAATCGCCTCAGCTTCGGCAGCATCATCATCCAAGACGAAAACATTCCTCATCGATGCGGCTGCTCGCAGTTTGCGAGGCCCTATCCTGGCTGTCTTCGTCCTGTACTCATTATTTGTGGACGGCTGAGCTACCAGCCCGCCCCCGCCATCCGGCGCGTCACCGAATGTGTCCATACTGCACCCCGTCAAGAACAGTCCTCCGCGACTAATTGTCTCTCAAGCGGGTCGATTCCGCAACTGTGGATAATACTGGGTTTGCTGTCGGGCTGCCCAGAAATCCCCCTTTTCGGCTGCCACCTTCAGACACGGAACAAAAAGGGGACAGATTTATTATAATCTGTCCCCAGTGAGCATGCAACCACTTCTCCGCACCTCCTCCGTTCTGCATATTGACAGCAATAATCCACTGTCCCTGCGCTAGATCCGCTTTCGCCTCATAAGCGCAGAAGCTCCCAGGCCAAGCAGAGTCACTGTAGCCGGCTCAGGCACGGGGACCATGCTCACGTCTGACCTGCCGGTGAAGGACTGGTAGAAGCTCGTGATACCTACTGACAGTCTGAATTCCATCATGAAGATGTCACCTGCATTACCGAAGTCCGGCATGAGCGTTCCTGAGACCACCTGGAATGTGCCGCCACCCGCCAGGATGTTCGAGTTTACACTCGTCTCATCCAGACTCAGAGCAAGCAGACTGCAGGTCAGCAGGTCTGTGGCGCCCTGGCTCCAGTAGAGCTGGCCGCCGGCAAAATCGCCGCCAGCCTGGTTGCCGCCGGATCGCTCATTCACCAGCAGTATACTGCTGAATACAACCGTCCCGTTGTACGACGTATGAGTGGTGTCAAGGTATTCGACGTCAATGACCGCCGTGTCATTGACAGCCAGCGTTCCGACGCCACCTGTGTACACATACGAGGTATCGAGATCATCAGCGCTTATCGACTTGATAGCGGCTGATGCGGGCGGGGCGAGTATCAGCAGTACTGCCCCCATGAAGAGGAGAAACATCACCTTCACATCAGTACCCTCCTTCCAAAAAGGAACTATGTGACATATGGGATTCCCATCTCCGGCAACAAGCCTGAGCGAGTGACCCATGGGATTACGAACTTACCAGAGACCATCACTTCCAAAACGCTTCTCCACAACCTCATGTCCCTCCAAGAGTCATTGGAAAGATTGTACGCGAATACAGCCCCCAGGCTCAATCGTGGACACTACTGGATTTGCGGCAGTGTTTTCCACTACTCCTAAGAGAGGATATTATTGGCGGTATACTTCAGCCGCGAGTAAGCAGCAACGACTGTTGCGGAGGTATGTTGGCCGACCGTTCAAATCGCAGATCAGGCTGGATATGTCACAACGAACGTGGTCCCTTTTCCGAGCTCGCTCTCGACATTGATGCTGCCGCCCCGGTCCTGGAGCAACCGGCGTAATATGCTCAGGCCAAGGCCTGTTCCGGTGTTCCTGGGTTTGGTGGAGAAGAAGGGTTCGAATACTCTCGCCAAGTTCTCTTTGGGTATCCCTCGACAGTCGTCTACAAAGCGGAGCTCAACGTTGTCGTCTTTCAGGCAGCCCGTTATCTCAAGCCGCTCCTGCTTCCGGCTATCGCCAGCCTGCATGGCATTCTGCACCATGATGAACATTAGCTGCTCTGCGGCATTGACACTTCCGAGCCGAACCAGCAGATCGGGCACCTCACCGCCGATCATTATCTGCAGCCTGGCCCGATGGGCGGACTCGAGGAAGACCCGCTTCACACGGGCCGGCACCTGTCGAATCTCGTCTGGTTCATCATCATTCTCTGATGCAGGTCTGGACATCTCCCGATACCTGCGCACAATATCGGCTGCCCGATCTATCTCGCGGATAATCGCCTTGGCCTGCTTTACCTCCTGACCGTTCGAATCAGACTGCGCCAGACTGACAAGCATCGCCTGTGCGGTCAAGCGCATAACTGACAGAGGCGTACATACCTCATGCGCCATGCTCGCCCCAACATACCCGACCGCCGCCAGCCGCTCGACTATCGCCATTTTCTCACGTATTTCTGCAAGCTCAATCTCGGCTTTCAGACGGTCTGAGATATCATTGATTACAGCCACGCGAACCTGCCGACCCCTGTAATGAGTGTTAACGCCACGGGTCTCTATGGGGAACTTTGTTCCATCCTTCCGGACGGCAGTAGCCAGAGTGCTGACTCCGTCTGTGCTGCGGTAGTGGCTGGTCAGCATTTCGATCCACTCAGGGGCAACTGTGAGAGCTCGGATGTCCTTGCCGATCACTTCGTCCGGCGTGTAGCCGAACATCTCGTAGAACCTGGGATTGGCTTCCAGCAGTATGCCGTCATCGTGCATGAAGATGGCCTCCATCGCCAGATTGGTGAGCATCCGACGTCTCTGCTCGCTCTCCTGAAGGGTCAATTCCGTCATCTTCGCCTCGGTGATGTCGTTCGAGAAGAGTACCGCCCCGCTTACCTCGCCGTCAACACCGACCATAGGGTTGATGTTCCAGTGGACCCAGCGCTGTCCGATGGGCAGAGAGGCTTCTTGTACGGTTTCAACAGGACGTCTATAGGCAATCGACTCTTTGATGCAGTCCTCCAGCAGCTTTGCAAGAGGTAGATGGATCGCCTCCGTTGGCAGTTTTCCAACAATATCTTCCTGCTTCAGCATCACGCGTTCTAAGCCACGAGTGTTCACGAACGTAAACCTGGCATCGGAATCGAACCCGGCCACTACAAGGCCCGAGCTCTCCACCAGAGTACGGAGATTCGCCTCGCTTTGCTGCAGTTTCTTCTGTGCCAGTCGCTGTTCCGTGATGTTTCTTACAAAAGTGGCCACTTCAACCTGGCCATCCGGATTCCTGAGGAGACTCCAGCGCGACCACAACCATTGCGTACCATCGGGCAGCGGCACCTCATATTCCTGTTCCATATCAGACGCCGTTTCTAGAATCATGTGTATGTCGCGTGTGAACACTTTGCTTAATTCGGGATGCAGTATCTCTGTTGCATGCCTGCCGACGATATCTTCTGCCGAGACCCCGAGATAGGCCAGACCCAGAGAGTTCATGTACAGCAGTTTCCCGTCGGTATCCCATCTGGCAGCCATAAGCCCGGCGCTCTCAACCAGCTGGCGAAAGCTGGTCTCACTTCGCTGCAACTGGATCCCGGCGAGTTTCTCCTTGGTTATGTCGTGGGCAAAAATGATGACGCAGTCGGGCCTGCCTTCGGCATCTTTCATCAGATTGTAGCGCGACCAGAACCAGCGCATTCCATCGCGGGAGGGTATCTCCACCTCCATCTCGATATCCTTGCCCTTCTCGACCGCCCTCCGTACACCGCTCATGAACGCCTCTCCCCCTCCCGGCCCCCATACCTCAATAATATGTCGTCCGACACAATTCTCGAATCTGCGGCCTCTGTACTGCCAGGCCATATCATTTATGTACCGAATTATGCCATCGAGGCTGCAGCGAATCACGATGAACCCGGCGTAGTTTACCAGATGACGAAACTGCTCCTCACTGGTGCGAAGCTGGAGCTCGGCCTGTTTTGTCTCGGTGATATCGTGCATGAACGTGGTGATATACCTGGCCTTACCCTGGCCGTCCCTGCTGAGGCAGCGATGTGTGTGAAGCCACCTCGGGCCCGACGGTGTCGTGACGATATGTTCAGAATCACAGTTCAGTCCCGTATCAAGCATCTGGTGGATCTCGACAGCGACTCTGTCGCCAAGCTCTGGACCGAGGACTTCCTGAACTGTCTTGCCTGGCACACTATCCTGGTCACAGCCAAAGAATGCCGCGAACGCCCGATTGACATAGATGTACCGACAATCACAGTCGATGGAACTCGCCAGCAGGCCGCAGTTCTCCACGAAGTCGCGATACTTGTGCTCGCTCTCGTGAAGACGCCTGACTTGTGCGGCGGCTCGTCTGCGTGTCTCCCGCAGCGAATTGCTCACGTACCCGACCAGAGCACTCGTCAGGACCATGACCCCCATTTGTCCATAGAGCCTGGGCTGGAATTCAAAAACGTAGAGCGGCGGTACGATGAAGAAATCAGTCACAAGCGCAGCCAGAACGCTCATCAGAATCGCGGGCCCCATACCTGCGAACACAGCTACTATGGTCGCCACCATGAATAGAGGTATGTATGGTACTCCCTTGCCGATCAGTGGAGTCATGGCATACCGCAGGCCAATCGCCAGCGGCACTGCCAGTACAGCGCACAGGTAACGAACAAAGTCCCTCATACGACCTCCCATGCGATGGATGGACTCTCTTTGACATGGCCATATGCGTTGTCCGGCAGTGTCATCTCCAAGACAGATCGGCCATGGTGACTTTGGCTCTGACGGCGCAGGAAATGATCATCTTGCGGAGGGCAAATAGCGAGTGAAACTGCGATGCGAGTATTGCCGGGATTGGCATACAGCAATCTGCAAGGGTAAACACCCCCGGCTGCCGACTCGCAGGATGTTCGCATGATATGACCTGTCCCCGGGCAGGGCTGAAACCTGTGGGAGACCACGCACTAAATGCCACGCGAACCCACCGGGGACCGACCCCGACGGTCGGTTACAGCCCAGAAACCGGGTGACTATTATACGTGGATAGATACAGATTTGCAAGAGGCTGCCTTGACTGGATAGCGTCAAGTATTATGTGTAAGATTGATTTTATGCCATCTGAGGAGTTGTCCGAAGACGGCTCTGGCGGCGGCTGGGTCGGTTCTGGGAATAGTTTTAGCCTAAACGCGCAAGACGCCTGCGCAGACCGGCTACTTGACGCGACTCTGCCGTATGTGGATCGTCGGCTTGATGAACAGGAAGTTATCGTTGATGAGCTTGCCGTCAGAGCCGTCCGTCACCACGAGCGTCAGGAACCGGTCTTTGCCCGATATCCTTATGCGAACGTCCTCGGGCTCATCACTCGCGCTGGTCGTCGATGTCTCAAAACGCTTCTTCCCGTCGACCAGCACATACATATTCACCCATCCCGCTTCCTCCGGCTGACCGTCATAGAACGCCATACCGCAACGGCACGAGAACATCGTAATGTCTACTGAATTCTTCTGACGTATCTCATCGAGGTCGAATGTGATGCCCGAGTTGGAATGCATGTAGAGCGACGGAGCCGGTGACCAGCTTCGCCCGGCAAGATGGAGTTTCACCGGATTGCCGCCCTGGTCTATAACTTGTGAGCTATTGAAGATATCCGAATTATAGCTGCCGCTGGTGGGATGGAACTCCTTGAACACAATGCCGGTAGTGCTTATTACGCAGCCGTCGCGAGCAGCGCCGGGCACGAATACGCCGTCTACTATGGGCGCAGGACAGGCAAGATACGCGCCCGAGGATGCCGTATCCTCGCGGAACATGAATCCATCCTTGATGGTGCCGTCTGCCAGGCTTATGGAAACACCGATCCGGCCGGTGCCGAAGCCGTCGCCGCCGCCGAGTATATCCACCAGGTCGAGGAACTTAGGCGCGCTGCTCGACTTTTCAGGCACTGAAGTTTGCTCAGGCTCAGGTTTGACCTTCACAACGAACGCAGCCAGTGGGTCGGCTTCCGATGAGGCAGATGTCACCATGTCGCCTTGGGTATCAACCTCGCCCGATTGGCCTGCCGAAAGCATCTGCCCCGGCTGAGCCTCAGTCTGTCCCGTCAAGGCGACAAGCTCCACCACACCCTTGAGGACGGTCACCTTCGTGCGGCCGTCCGGCAGAATCGTGACAATGAATTCCGTGCCATAGTCTGTTATGATTGCATTGGGCGTCCGAACCACAAAACCGAGCCCGTCATTCGCCGTGATGGACGATGTGACCGTGCCAGAGGCAAGATAGACTTCTCTGTTGCTCTCGATTGTAAGCTCTGTACCGCCTTCGAGAGTGATCTCTGCGCCCTTGCGTACCTCGATGGTTGCAGAGCCTTCAAGCAGTTTGAGCTCGCTTGCAGGCAGCTCAGAACCCGGCTTCGTTGCCAGACTTGTGGCCCACTTCGCCCCGCTGACTGCAACAAGCTTCACAAATGACGTCGCAGGCTCATAGAACGGCCTGACATACAGATACCCCAGCAGCAGGATGAGAATCGAAGCTGCCACGGCCGCTGCATATATCGGAAGCCTTGAAGGCCTCCGCAGAACGATATTCGGCTGCTCTTCCGCTACGGGCTCCTGTTTGGGATGTTCGACCGCTACGCCCGGGGCATGTGATTCGTCCTCGGCGAGTGCGCCCCAGAGCTTCGGGTCGAGAGCTTCTGTGGCTGTTTCCCCCGGTTGTCCGCCAGCCGCAACACCCGAACGCAGAGCTATGCATGTTGTGATGAATTCGCGGTAGTATTCGCGCGCAGCCGCGTCATTCTTCAGACGCTCATTCAGAACAGCGAACTGCTCGTGCGATATGCTCCCGTCAAGAGCAAGTATTATCAGCTCACCAAGTTCCCATGGAGTGTTCGTGTCTTTCATGTTGCACTCTCCATGGCCATTACCCTGCGTATGCAGAAAATGAGGGCGTTGTGGACTCTTGCGAGGCTCTTGTGGATGCTCTGTGCAGAGCGGCCCAGAAGCTCGCTGATGTTCTTGAATGTCAGGCCTTTGCCGTATCGTAGTTTGATGAGATTCATATCCTTCTCGTCAAGGTTGCGGAGGCACCTGCGAACAGCTTCCGTGCGCGAATCCATATGCTGCAGCATCTCAGGCGCCTCGGCCTGGAGCACGTTAAGCACTTCGTCGGAGAACTGAACATGCGAGGTTGCGTATTTCTTGCGATAGTTGAGCACCTTGTAGCGCGCGATGGTGATGCCCCAGGCGACAAAGTCGCTGCCGGGTCGGTATTCATCAAATCGTCGCCACATCACCATCGTTGTCTCCTGCAGGAGGTCTTCGGCATCGGTCTGGTTCGGGACCAGCGTCAGGATGAAGGCAAGCAGCCGGCGCTGGTTGGGCATCAGGAGCGTGAGAAAAGACTCGGTCCTGCTGCTGCCGTCGGGTGCTGTGTTCATCCCGAAATCATCAGCCATAGCGGTTTTTCTGCCAAAAAAGCCGTTTTTGCGGGCCCTTGGCCCTGAAAGTAATATCGACAGAACCCATATTATCAACAGGACAAAGCAGAGGTAACATCAAATGTAAGATTTGCGCACGAAATGTGGCGGATTTGGCGGGTGCCGTGCCCCGCCGAAATGCGTAACTCCATATATGGCAAGGACTTAAATTCAGGGCCTTCTTTCCAGGGTGACAAGAGCGAACTGCAACTCTTTTCCCCACAAGCACTTAGCCTTTGTCGCAAATGGCGGGGCATGGGGAACCGTGCCTGGTACCGTTTCTGGCACCTGAACGGCCGGGTATATGGGTTTACGGGCAGGGAGTATGAGACGAACACGGGGCTTTACTACTACCGCGCCCGCTACTATAATCCAGCCATAGGCAGGTTCCTCCAGCTCGACCCGATCGGCTACTATGACAGCCTGAACCTCTACCAGTACTGCGGGAATAATCCGGTCAACTGGATCGACCCGTCGGGATTATGGACGGAGGAAGGGCACAGGAATCTCGGCACAATTGGCGGTGGCGGCGAGAAGGACAAATTTGACTATGCTGCTCTCGACGAGAGGCATCCGGCTCATGAGAGCTGGCGGTCCAACAGGCGACATTTCCGAGACTTGGCGGACGCATACCGCGATGCGAGGCGTGCCGCCGAGGAGCACGACAAGACGGCATTCGAAGAGCACATGCACGAAATGCAGGTCTGGTATGCACACCGAGGAAGGGGATGGAATGGATGGCATCCCCTGGGATACCCAGACGACCCCAATCACTCCGATAACAAGAAGCGGTATGACCGGGCGGATAGGATGACCGAGAGAATGGAGGAGTATTGGCGCAAGCACAACCCATGACCCCAGACCATAGTGGCGGAGGCTATACTATGCGAACTCTGAAATTGGTAGTAGCGATCATCGCAGGGACTGGTTTTGCTGAGGTAATGATGTGGATAGCCCGGTTCGTGGACGAAGGCATTGGCCTGGTGACCGAGGCGCAAGCCGGCGGGATAGTTTTCTGGGCGCTGGTGACTGTGAGTGTGCCGACGGCCAGTTGGATCGGCGTTGCGGTCGCGAGGCGGGCGCTGGCGACGGATATGAAATACGGGTGGCGTGCGAAGGTTGGGCAACTATGCGCAGGCATGCTCGCGGTGTTTGTTTTTATAGCTGCGTTATATCTGCTGCCGGCAGTGACGTTTAGTGTGTTCGCCAAACTCATGCCAGTTGAACACTTACCCGTGTGCCACATATGGCTCCCTATGTTTGTCACCGTGATGATTGTGGCTGCCCAGTTCTACTCGCAGCGATTGCACCGGGCTCAGTGACCTTGTTGGGTTCAATCATCCGTGTCTCTGCTCCCAAGAACGTGGCAGGGTCGGGCGGTAAGATGGGCGATAGGGAGAGGGGGCAGGAACATGTTGCCCGTGCGAAGAAGATACGCGAAATAAAGCGGTGAGTGGCGAGGGAAGAAAGTACCGGGCAATAGGGATTGAGGACTCTCCAATCGACTTATCTCGGGTTAATGTCCTAAAGAACACTCCGGCCATCGCTAACTCGCTATAGACTAACGACTTATGACTTGTCCTACCCTCTGCGCTAGGACACTTTGGCCACCGTTCCCGCGTCACTGCGACATTTCTCCGCGCCTTTGCGCAGACCTAATCACGGCAATCAGCGTCTGGTCTGAGGGATGATGAAATACGGCTGGTTGGAAAGTGTCGCATTCAGACCGGGATAGAGCCACGCATCACCCTCTTTATCACGCAGAACAAAGTAGTATATCAGCGGATAGACGGAATCTGTGTATTCTGCGGGAATCTCCGCGCGATATCGGCTGCCCTCAGCGGCCATTTCCACCACGCGATATTCATCCGACTGGTCGAGATGCCGGTAGTATAGAGCAGCCGAAGATACTCCTTTCGCAGAAATCTCCAGCGACACCCGCTCACCCAGCCGGAATGAAGCAGGCGGCGTATGCCTGCAATCCGGCCGTGACGGACTTGTTCCTATCCCATATCCGGGATGGGCAGCCACTTCGCTCCACTTCGACGCAGAAACCGAAGGCGCCGGCAGCGTTTCCTTTGATTTAGCCTCCATGTCAGCCAGGTCCCTATCTATCGCTGCGAGCCTGTCGGCCCAGTTGCCGCGAAGCACCTCTCTCGGATGGAATGTGATATCCGCAACATAGGCTTTGCCGCCCAAATCGGCAACTCCGGCCCACGCATCACGGCTCTGGCGATAATAGCGCAGGGCATCGCCAATGGCATCCTTGTCACCAGTTTTCTGATAGAACGCATACGCAACACCCGCAATGAGCTTGGCAGAGAAGTATTCCGCGATGCCGGCCTGAATCGTGGTGTCAATGACCAGCCGTCGGAAGGCGGAATCATCGGGATCGGCCACTTTCTTCTGTGCGCCTGCGACAGCCGATCTGACATCTCGTGACAGATTCTCAAGCCACTGCGAGACCTGGAACGGCGAATACTTTCCACTTCTTCGGGCGCTTATCAGTTCATCTGCGTACTCCTGACAGCCGGCGAACAGGGCCGGGTCAAACGGACTTACCTGCGCGAAGCGATTCTCCTCGACGATGGGTATATTTGTGTGAATCTCGGGGTAGTACTGGTGCATCGAGGCTGCGGGCATATGCGCATTAGTTATCAGGGGAAGGACGCGGCTGGCAGAGGAAACGGCAATCTCGCAATCTGCGGAGGCGGCTCCAAAGTCGCCGGCAAGATGCCTGTGCCACACTTCGCGTGGCGTGTCGGGGTTATATAACATGCGGCCCCAAAGGCGATAGGTGTAAAGATACTTCTCCCAGCTGCCGCCGGATGGGTGCAGTGATGCGTCGGCATAGCCGTCGCGGGTGCCGGCGACGCCGCTGCCGCTACTGCCTTTGAAGGATAAAGGCTCCCAGAGCTCGAGGCCGAGGCTGCCGGATATATGGGCATACCTGCCGAAGCCGGAGGCCAGAGCCGGGTCGCCCCACAGGAGCAGACGCTGGGTGCCGGGCCAGATACGGAAGACAACGCCATATCGCCTGTCTTCGCGGAGGTAATCGGCGTATCCGTAGCGGGTGAAGAGCCGAATCCGCTCAAGGCTGGCGCCAGGCTCGGGCCTCTTCCATTCGCCGGCCTGGATGGCAGCCTGATGGTAAGGAAGGCCCATATGCTCAGCAGAGTATTTCGGCGAGACGTGTACCGGCATGCCGGTCTCAAGGGCGATGTTAATGAGATTGAAATCGATGCCCTTGCTGTGAATATCTATGAGGCGTTTTCTCCCAGCGCGGACGACGCCGTCGAAAACAGTCCGCCAGAAATCATGCGAGCCCTGCGGAATGCCACTTTCGCTGTGGCAGCGGAAAGTGATGCCATCGATATTAGGGCAACTTTCCAGCAGTTTTTGCAGAGCATCGCGGCAATAGGCTGCGTGAGTTTCAGGCGTAAGGCCCTCGATGGGATAGTTGACATCCGGACTGTCGCGGAAGTCATACGCGTGGGTCCAGAGGCCAAGCTGAAAGTGCATGCCACGTCTGGTTGTCTCGTCGGCAATAAATCGGAGCATTTCGAGGTTGTGATCGCGCTCGTTGTCAGAAAGGCCTGCCGCGCGGACCTTGTAGCCTGGCACTGCAAGAAAGAATGGATACGGGAAATAGAAATACGAGTCGCGGACGCGCCTTGGCGAGTTATATCCTATGCCGAAGGTCATTGCGAAGCGGTTGATGCGCTGAGTGGCGAGCATGGTGAGATACCGCCGCCAGAACGATTTGTCATAATACCATGACTTATCCTCGATGTCGCTGCTGAAGAGCCTGCCAATGCTGCGAACGGGATTGGCCGGCTGCTCGACAATGCGATATGGCTTTTGAAGTTCGGCGAGCGGATCGGCCGCGTGTTGCACTCGATCCAGCAGCTCCAGCACAGCATATGTCAGCCCACGCACATCGGAGCCTGTTGCCAGCAGCACGTGGTGACTGTCGAGCCTGCCAGTGACCAGGCCGGTCGCTTCGGCAACATCCGGGATGCTCAAACCGTCCGGCCGCAGAACATCCTGTGCCGGGGCTGAGTCTTTTCCAGCAACCAGAATGCACAAAGTCTGCTGGGCAATCTCGTTGAGCGAAGAGTGGAGGCGAACCTCGACGCCGTGAGTCTTCAGCGCACTTTGCAGTTCTCCGACAGCCGAGCGCACGGGCGGTTGCGTGCACAGGCTGTCAGCCGGGTCAGATACGATCTGTATCATAGGCAATTCACCGGTTTTTTGAGGCGATTTCTTCATATCGCATGCACCTTTTGTTTACTAGACGTTCGATCTGACATTATTCTGCAGGGTCGGGGCTTGTGCAAGCTGTTTTGGCGGTTCGCCCACGGAGTATGTAGCGTATAAGAGAGGAAGTTTGGCTCATAGCCACAGTGTTCGCAGAGCAAGGTACGCCGGCGCCCGACTTCGCTCCTTATATAAGTAAGGGCCGACTCCTGAACCTCGACTGATGTCGCGGTTCGTGAGCGAAATACATGGATGGCGAGTGTGGAGAAGCGATGATAACAGGCGGCTATGAAGTCAGGTTCGCGCCGAAGGGGCCTGGCTGGAAGAGGTGAATCTCGTTGGTGTCAAAGTAAAGCCTTGTTTGCGAGCCTTTCTGGGGTGGTACGGAACCAGCGCGGCGATCAAGCCAGGCAGCAACAGAATGCGAAGAGGCGTCGGCGGTATGCATAAGGATGCGATCGCCGACTGGCTCCAGACGGGTGACCGTGACATCGAGATATGGCCCTTTGACGCCGTCGGGCTGCAGCGAGAGTTTTTCAGGACGGATACCGAAAACTATACGCTGGCGCGCTGTAGCGGCTGGTCGACGAGTCAGCTCGATACTGGCCCCACCTGACGAGATGAAGAGAGTCTGGCCATCGGATGGCAGGAGTTCTCCATTGATGAAGTTCATCGCGGGTGAGCCAAGGAAGGACGCTACGAAGCGATTGGCGGGCTGGTCATAGAGCTCCAGCGGCGGCCCGACCTGCTGCAGGCGGCCTTCACAGATGACAGCTATGCGATCGCCCAGGGTCATGGCCTCGAACTGGTCGTGGGTGACATAGACCTGCGTGGTACCGACCTGCTTTTGAAGTCGGCGGATATCGGCGCGGGCTGCAGAGCGGAGGGCGGGGTCAAGGCTGCTGAGGGGCTCATCGAGCAGGCAGACTGCCGGCCTGCGGACGAGGGCCTTGGCAAGGGCGACCCTTTGGGCCTGGCCGCCGGAGAGCGTCGACGGCGTGCGTTTCAGCAGGTCGCTGATGCCCAGCATATCGGCCACATCGCGAACGAGCTGCGCGATCTTTTCTTTGGGAATACCTCGCATCTTCAGTGGGAATCCGATATTGCCGGAGACGGTCATGTGCGGATAGATCGCGGGATGCTGGAACACCATTGCG
>Ga0209164_1003979_pt1 | contig 13609 bp, 8 predicted proteins | sample MTBNYHSulfiMetaG_FD_187458 | JGI IMG/M metagenome (GOLD analysis project Ga0209164, IMG submission 187458) | Enrichment culture microbial communities from rom New York Harbor, USA that are MTBE-degrading - MTBE-NYH (New York Harbor Sulfidogenic)... | ecosystem: Environmental > Aquatic > Marine >...
GGGTTCCCGTGCCAATGTTCCAGATCTCGAAACCCGTGGAACCTGTAATACCCGCTGTGACAGAGCCGAAATCATGCGATGTTGGGTTGTACGAGAGCACTGGGTTTGTGGATCCGGACATTCCGTAGGTTTTGAAACAGAAATCATATGCAGGGAACTCTGACCAACTGCCACCACTTGATGTACTGAACCAAAGTGCTCCGTTTGTATATGGTGTGCCAGAGCCATAGGCCCAGCAATAGCAATTACTACTTGTTCCACTCGATGTCCTGAGAACGAGATAATAAGTAGAACCAGGTGTGACTGCAATATCATTGAAATCAAATTCTATCCAGTCGGTGCTTGTTGGTATCTGAGATGCAGGTTTTGACAGACTTGCAAGGTCAGTGCCAGTGAGAGAACTCCGGACAGATAAAATGACGTTACTTGGCGGAGATCCAATTTTACGGATATACACCTCTGCACGAGTCAATGAATTAACACTTGGTTTGAATGATTGCCCGCCCCAGCGATGAGCATACACTGTGATATCGGTGTTCATCTGGGTCTGCTGCTGGTCGAGTTGCTCGATGGATTCTTGAACGACAAGGGGATGGTAATCACCAGGTCCATAGGGGAGATTTGTGTCACCAAGGCCATCTCCATCCGTATCCGCACCATCGTAATCATCCCAATAATTTCCACCAAGATAGGGGCCACCGATGATATTTGTTCCTGGTGTTTTCGTGATGTTCCAGGTATTGTTTCCATTATCATAAGCATTAATCGTGTTGTTGCGTATCAGATTATTATAACAGAGATTATTAGAAGAAGAATTGAACGATATTCCGATTCCGATACCATCAGATCCATTTGGGCTTGATCCACTTCCTTCACCGCCTACTCCCCCAGTTATGTTAGCTACAATGTTACTACTGATATTGATTAATGAGGAATTAATTAAATTAATTCCATATCCATGAGCACCAACACCACCAGGAAAATCAGCATATTCGTACAATACCGAGCCACCATCTCCTCCAACAATACTAAGAATATTATTTGATTCAATATCATTTGATGATGAAGATTGTAAGAAAATACCACTGCAAAAACCACCAGGTCCACCAACTGATGGTTCAGATACATCCTGACCTTTTCCACCAGTCATATTTTTAATGGTATTATGAGAAATGTTATCAACTGACGACGATTCAAGATAGATTCCCCTTGATATTCCACCTGAACCCAACCAGGTACCAGCTATTCCAAATTCACCAGATCCACCGCAAATACCATTAATTGTATTCTGTAGGATATCATACGCGGAAGAATGATCTATAAAAATTCCTGTTGCATTACCACCAGAACCCGCATCCCATCCATTGCCACCAGATATATTTTTTATTGTGTTAAATTTAATGTAATTCATCGCACATAATTGGAAAGTTATTCCTGTTCCAAGACCACCGGGGCCACCCCAGGTAAAACTGCCTCCCCCATTATTCCCCTTAATACATTGAAAAATATTTGTTTCAATATAATTTTGTGATGAGTATTGGAGATAGATACCTGCTGCTTGGCCCCCTAGATTCCCCATGGTATGCCCAGATCCGCCTGTACCTCCTGAAATATTCGAAAATGTATTGTTTATAATTATATTTGATAGCGATGATGTTCCATAGATACCTTCCCCAAAACCACCATTTCCAAAATATCCGACTCCACCATTACCCCCAGTAATATTGAAAAAATGATTATCTAATATTTTACTATTGCTTGTATTTTTAATGATGATTCCTATTCCGGAACCTCCTGCTCCTCCACCTCTCGTTTCATCGCTACCACGTCCGCTTCCACCTGAAATATATGAAAGGTTATTATTTGTAATATTACTAAAATTTGAAAATTGAAGATATATACCTGTACCTACTCCGCCATCTCCACTATCACCCCCAGAAAAATCTGTTTCACCATCACCACCAGAAACATGGTTGATGTTGTTATGAGAGAAATTACAGAATAAAGTGAAATAGAGATACATTCCTGTTCCATTTCCACCTGGACCGCCATCAGAAAATCCTTGTCCACCGATTCCACCAGAGATATTGGAAATAATGTTCTGGGTTAAGTTTTTATAATTTGATTTATATAAATATATACCGATTCCATTTCCTCCAGCACCACCAATACCACTACCGCCATCTGAAATAGATTCACCACCATTGCCGCCTAGGACAGTGAAGATTTTATTATCGGTTATTATACTCCCATTTGATGAATGTAAACAGAACCCAAACCCATTTCCACCAGAACTCCCATTAAATCCCACAGAGATAATGCTAATAGCAGAACCGCCCTTACCACCAACAATAGTTGATATATTGTTTGTTACAATATTGTTTGATGGAGAATAATTTAGGAAGACACCATTGCTTGTACCACCATGGCCACCTTCTGTTGTATCCCGTCCATCTCCTCCTTTTCCACCAAAAATATCAGATAAAATGTTATAGGTAATGTTATTAGTAGTCGATGATTGGAGGTATATCCCAGTTGCAATACCACCCTGACCCGGATGAGCAAAAGATTCTTCTGCATTTCCGCCGTGTAAATTAATAATTGCATTTTGAAAGATAATATTCGCTGAAGAATTGTTTAGATATATTCCTGTTCCGTTACCACCAAAACCGCTCCGTGAATTACCCTGGGTTCCAGTACCACCAAAAATGTTACCTATTGTGTTATGACCAATATAATTTACAAAACATGAGTGTAAGAATATCCCAGTTCCGTTACCACCAGAACCACTTCTTGATAAACTACCACCCCCACGATTACCTACGATATTATTGAGCATATTTGACATAATATAATTCTGTGAAGAGAATTGAAGGTGGATGCCTTCCGCTGGACCCCCTAGACTATAATCAGCATCATAATTATCATTTCCTCCTTTACCCCCGGAAATATTTGAAAAAGAGTTGTTCGTAATCTCATTTAATGTTGACCATAAACCATATATTCCACTTCCGATGCCCCCGCTTCCACCATATCCAACTCCACCTTTGCCACCAGTAATATTAAAAAATTCATTTTCTGAGAAAATACTATAGCCCAAATTCTCTGAATAAATACCGATACCAAAGCCTCCATCTCCGCCTTCATGTGCATAGCTATCATCACTCCCTCCTTGTCCACCTTGTATATAAGAAAAAATATTACCAATTATATTGTTATAATTCGAGCTCTTTATGAACAATGCAGAAGCAAATCCTCCAGTTCCTGCTAGATGAGAATCATAACCTCCTTGGCCTCCTGTAATATTCTGTATTTTATTATTACAAAACGTATTATTTGAAGAAAATATGAGGATACCACTTCTATAGGTTCCATTTAATCCTGATTCATCTGGGTCCCATTCGTATCCGCTGCTGATAGTAAAATTCTGAATAGAAGTATTATCTTCAGTAACATTGAATCCACCAATGACAATAGTCTCTGTGTTATTTTCACCTTCCAATATCACAGATTTGATGACATTTATCTGCTCTTCATACGTTCCATTATACACATACACAGTTCCATGTACAGCTACACCATTGATTCCATTCCGAATGCAATCAAAATGATCATAACCCCACCCGGGTGTTGACTGAGAGTAGTCATCGTCAATCCAGACAACAGAGGGGGCTATTGTTTTCGTTAGGGGATGATAATCACCAGGTCCATAGGGGAGATTTGTATCACCTAGACCATCTCCATCAATATCTGTGCCATCATAGTCATCCCAGAAGTTACCTCCAAGATATGGTCCACCAATAATATTGGTCCCAAGTGTTTTCGTGATATTCCATGTATTACCCCCGGATGTATCATTAAAATTCGATCCATTGTTACTGAAAAAGTTATTATAAATCAGATTATTCGTCGAGGGTCCATACCAATAAAATAAAATACAAACTCCTGTTCCATTATGTGTTTCCCATCCTTCAGTTGATAATCCTTCTATCCCTCCAGTACAATTATGAATTATATTTTGTGTGATATTATTATCATTGGATTCTTGCCAAAGATAAATTCCTGCACCATCGCCACCATCGCCACCTTCACCCCAACTATGTCCATTTCCACCAGATAAATTACTGATATTATTCTGAGAGATAAAGTTATTTGAAGAAGAAGTTAATGAGATGCCTAAACCATCACCACCAAATGCAGCACGTCCTTCGGTACCATTTGCACCTATTATGTTTTGAATTGTATTCAAAGTTATGTTATTCGATGCAGAATTTTCGATGTCAACTCCCACTCCGTTTCCACCACTTACTTCTCCAACAAGATTTTGGATTATATTTCTGTTAATCTCATTTTGTGATGATGATGATAGTTGGATACCTTTTCCAGAACCATATCTTCCTACTCCACCCTTCATGTTGTCGATGGAATTCAGAGTAATGATATTTAATGTGGAAGAATAGAGAGCGATGGCGATTCCGTCTCCAGTTCCAGGATCATCTAGATATTTAAATACTGGTTTACCGCCCCCCCTTATATTTGAAAAAGTATTAGATGAAATCTGGCTTAGTGAAGAAGATCTTAGAGTTATACCGATTCCATCACCACTAACCCCTTGGATTAATTCCTGTCCGGCACTTCCACCAGCAATATTTGAAAAAATATTATAGCTAATATTACAATTATTCGAAGAATTCGCATAAATACCGCCTGCAAAACCACCTGATCCAGTATAGAATGCTCCGTTTCCTCCTGCAATGCATAAGAATGTATTATGAGCGATAACGATATTATCAGAAAATTGAAGGTAAACACCTATTCCACTTTTACCGATACCATCATAAATTACTCCTTCGCCACCAAATAAATAACTAAAGATATTTTGAGAGATATTACAAGATATTGAAGCATTCAGATAGATACCTGTAACATCTCCAGCACTACTTTGGTTCCCATCATCACCAAGCTCAGAATACAAACCCTTTTGACCAATAATATCTACGATGATATTTTGAGAAAAGTTACAATTTGAAGCAGACTCCACATAGATACCCGATTTGTTGGCTCCATCCCCCCCTGGTCCATCAGGATCCCATTCATAACCACCGGTAATTCTAAAATTTTTAATTATAGTATTATTTTCTGTAACTTTAAAACCACCAATAATGACCGTGCTAGTATTGCTCTGGCCAACCAAGATAACTGACTGAGTGACATTTATCTGTTCTCGATAGGTCCCATTGTAAACATAAATTGTATCACCAAGAGATGCCCCGTTGATAACATGCTGGATTTTATCGTAAGGATAAACATAACGTGTTGTTGGATCTGCAGCAGCTGTATCTATATAAAAAATACCTAAAATTGTTATCATCAGCATTATAAATGCGATAAATAGTGCTATTTTTCTCATATTTGTATTCCTCCCCTGTAAAAACAGGTAAATTTGTTATCCAATGATTTAATTTAAATGTTTTGGAAAATATAAAAATGAGAAAAAATGATAAATATCATTACTTTATGACTCTTCAATCAGTATAGTCTTTTTATCATTCTTTCATAGAAATATGGGTAAAATTAATCCCTTTTTCTTAAGGTATATATAGGTTAAATTTGGCTTTATCAACCGATGAAATACCAAATATCAGAAGAAACAATCGCAAAGATTAAAGAATTGGAAAAAACTGGAATGTCGAAGAGACGAATCTCAGAGGCACTTGTTATCCCCATATGTATTGTGCAGAAATACACTGAAAAAAAATGGAAAAAGAGGATTCCAGATGAACTGAGAGAATTAATCCGTTCTTTATACAAAAAAGGTGACAAAACAAAAATTGAAATTACAAAGGAATTAATTTCTGAGGGTTATAATATATCTTATGATAACGTACTATTCCATACAAAAGATCTCTCCCGACCAAGGAATTCACCATCAAAACAATTGATAGAAAAAATGAGAACTGAAGTGCAAAATGGAAAAACTAAACGACAAGTTGCACTTGAAATGCAGATACCATATCCCACCTTACGATATTATACCATGCTTATACCGAGCCACTCAAGGAAACACTTAATAAAATCTTCTAATGATTCTTTAGAAAAATCATCAAAATCTTCTCGTTGTCTCCTAACAGATGAAATTATTCAACATATAAGGGAAAGCGTAAAGGAAGGAAAATCAAGATATCAGATGATGCAAGAGACAAATGTTTCTTTTGGTACTATCAAAAGAATAACCGCTGATTTGCCGTTTTTATCACTGGGATGGCCGGGTTTAAGAGGAAAAACCTTAGAAATCATTCAACAGGTGGTAAAGAATGGATATATTATTCTGCCTACATATAACAAGTTTAACAAAAGTCATAATACAACTTTACGAAAATACTTCCCTACAGTTCAAAAAAGAGTGATCCATTGGGGAAATAAATATCTAACAATTGTTTTTCTCGAAGAAAGAGGAATTGAGGCGATGTGGGTGGTTTTAGAACAAATAAACAAAACTAGAATGATTAGTGATAAGAAGTATCGTGAACTGATAGATATTTTTATTCCAGGGAAAAACAGGAGGGAAAAAAAAAGAAACCTTTTAAAATATAGATAAACGCGTATTTTTCAATTTTTATTAGATCTCCCCTCCTGATACTCACATAAAAATACATTTTTTTAAAGGCGCCTTTCTCCTTATAAAAACTTTTTTCCCTCATAGATATTTACTTTCGGAACAACTCGTCTGAAAGTAAATTATTTATACAAACCAACGATTTACACTACGAAGGAGAAGGAGAGGAAGGGATAAACCCCATGAGACTCAGCAGAGAATTCGCTGAAAAATTCTCAGAGATATTTTTAAAAGACACCATGGCTGACTTTTTCAAAATGAACGAGGATAGCCAATAATACCTCTCTTCTTATTTTTTAATCATAATGCATTTTGAGGTGGCAATATTTTTAATCAATGGTCTTATTTCGAGTCATATGAAGGTTCTTGCAATCGCTGATATCCATGGGTCTCAATATCGGATGAATCTTGTCTTAAAAAACGTTACAACCTATCACCCTGACCTGGTTGTTCTATGCGGAGATATCACGCAGTTTGGGCCAGGGGAGCTTGCGACAACACTGCTTAACCAGATACCGGTTCAGACCCTTGCGGTACCAGGCAATATAGATACATTTGATGTCGATGAAGGCATTACGAATAGCAACGCGACGAATCTTCACCAAAGACGGGTCGTCGTCCAGGGGATACCGTTCATTGGAATCGGACGAGAAATCCCAACACCTCTTAAGGATATGATGATTGTCGATGGGGAGACGCAGAAACCTTTACAGAAGATTGTTGATTCGACAAGCGTGCTCGTGACCCATTATCCACCGTTCAAGCTTCAGGATAAGATCTTCATAGGAACCCACGGGGGAAGTAAGGAACTGCGTAGCCTTATTAATACCAGCAAACCGCTCCTTGTCCTCTGCGGTCATATCCATGAGGACCCCGGGGTGATACAGACAGAGAAGACAACCGTTGTGAACTGCAGCCTTGGGAAACGAACAGAGGGAGCGATCGTGGAGATAGACAAGACGGTCACGGTCACCATCCTTGATTAATATTCTCTGAAATAAAAGGGAGTAGCCCCGAACGGATTCGAACCGATGTCACGAGAGCCAGAGTCTCGTATGATTGACCGCTAAACTACGGGGCTATGAGATTTGTTTTTCTTTTGTTGTATGTCGTATGCGAGTGGAGGGAATTTGTCGTTCTTTATGAAATTTTCTGTTTCTTCTAAAAAAATATTTATCTACCTAGAAAATTACTTTTTCTACGGTTTGGTTGGTGTGACGTATACACGTTGATATTATCGGTGGAGGCATCGGTGGCCTAAGCACTGCACTCTCAATAAAAGACCATAATCCATCAATCGAGGTCGTGGTTCACGAAAAATACAAGGAGATCGGGTATAACCATGAGGGGCGACGGTGCGGGGAGGCTCACTCGGTTGAGCGTGAATGGACCAAATGGAAACCAACTGATGCAAGTATCTTTAACACAATCCTTCATGCGGATGTCACCATCGGAAAGCATCGGTATACTGCCCAGCGGCCTGCGAATGTTGCCTTTATCCTTAACCGTCAGGAGTTCATCTGCCAACTGGCACGGGATGCAGAGAAACGAGGGGTCATTCTTCAGACAAACGATAAAATACGATCGATTGAGAATCTCGATGGGGACGTGATTGTCGATGCTTCAGGATGTCCTAGCATGGTGAAACGAGAACTAAGCCTCGGGGCAGGATATATCGGTACGACCTATCAACAGAGCATTGAGCATGCAAACTGTTTTATGTGCGATACCATACAGATTATCTTTGTCCCGTCTTGTGGGTATTTCTGGATTTTCCCGCGGAACCCTCAGAAAAAAGAGGTAAATGTCGGTGTTGGGTTCTTAGGTACGTTTCATTATGACCTCCGGAAAATCCTTAACACGTTTAAAGAGGAACAGCAGATAACGGGAACGGTCAACTACATGGTAGGCGGGTTGATTCCACTTGGGCTTCAACCACCGTTCTTGTTTAGAAATATCCTTTTTGTCGGTGATGCCGGTGTCGGGGCATTTCCTCTGACAGGGCAAGGGATCTACCGGGCATTATTAAGCGGTGATATCGCAGGACGCTGTATCGCACAAAACACCCTAAAAAAATATCCACGTATCATCCGCAAGGAATTCACACACTGGAACATGATTGGGTCGACATTTATCAGGATGAACCTTGTGCTTCAAAAGATTAATCCGGCATTGTTTTTGACAACAATGAATCTTTTAGTACGACAAGGAAAACAGCTTCGCCTGTTTACCCCCTGACCCTGTCCGTTGATTAGAACAACAAAGAAAGCGAGGTTGTAAGAACGGTTCAAATTTTTTCGTATTTCCTTTGAACATTTCCGACAAAAATCTCCTCTTCCTTCGTGAATGCTAGAAAGAGATTGGTAGAAAGATATATAAAGGACAGTAATATATTTTATTCATCTCATAATTTTGAGGAGGCTTTAAAAAAATGAAAAAGCAAATATATAAGAAAAGTATCGTCGTAGGACTTCTCGTCCTGTTTTTTGGAGCAAGTGTCATCCCCGCCGCTTTTAGCATGACCCAACCATCAAAAAGTGAACCACTCTCACCAAACCGAGGTTTTTTAATGATCCCGGATTCCCTAGCAAAATCTGTCGGCATGTACAATCCAGCTGATGGGACGTACCTAGGTGACATCATCGTAGATGCAACCCACTTCTCAACACCAATTAATGCGGTGAAAGGACCTGATGGGAACATCTATGTTTCTGATCAAGTCGCTGATTCTGTGTTTGTCTATGCACCTAATGGATCCTATCTATATACCTATGCAGATGCGACCGATGGACTTGATAACATCCGTGGCATTGACTTCCGCGGAGGCGAGTTGTTCGTCTCAAAGGGTGGCACAGGAGGAACAGGTGGTAAATGTATCGCTAGGTTCTCTGGTCCTCATGTCCGTCTGCCTGATTTCATCCCAAGTACTAGTGGTATCGACCCCTTTGACATTTTATTCCTACCTGATGGCAGATGCTTGATCGCTGATATCGAAGGAACCACGGACAATATCCGTTTGTACTATGCAAATGGCACTCTGCAGCAAGTACTCTTCGCCGTGAATTTTCCTGAACAAGTACAATTTGATAGTCTTTCGCCTGGTGCGTTCTTGACTGCTGCATTTTCAGCAAATGTAATCCAAGATTTTGAGCTGACCGGCACCATCGTTCAGACTACGCCGTACAGCGGTGGACGAGGGGTGTACCGTCTTGGCAATGGTAACATACTTGCGACCTCAGGCGCTGGGATCCAAGAGATACAACCAGGTACTGGAACAATTATCCAGACAGAAAAAACAGGCTCAGGACGGTTTATTGAGTTCTTTGCAACTGGGGCGAACCAACCTCCGTACACACCAAGTGACCCTAACCCAGCCAATGGTACAACCAATGTTCCGTTAAACAAAATTCTCAGCTGGACTGGTGGCGACCCAGACCCGGGTGATATTGTCGCCTATGACGTCTATTTTGGGACCACAAGTCCACCGCCGAAAATCGTCAATAATCAGACAACAACCTCCTACGCTCCTGCCGGAATGACATACAACGAGCAGTACTATTGGAAGATCGTTGCATGGGATAATGGAGGACTTTCCGCAGAAGGACCAATCTGGGAATTCTCCACGGTAACAGACACGGTACCACCGACCAGTACTCATGAACTAGCAGGAACCATAGGGAACGACGATTGGTATACCAGCTGCGTGACCATCACGGTCGAGGCAACCGATGATGCGTCTGGCGTCGATGCTATTTTCTTAAAGGTAGACGACGGGGACTATGTCGAGTACACCGAACCAGTGGAGATATGCACAGACGGGGAGCATGAGTTCTGGTACTACGCAGTCGACACAGCAGGTAACATAGAAGAGGAAAACGGCCCGTTCAGTTTTAAGCTTGACAAGACCGCACCCGTGTTCGACGAGTATACCTTCACCCCACTTAATGCGCTGAAAAACAAATGGTTGTGCACAGCAGTGGTCAGCGATGCGACAAGTGGGATCGTCAAGGTGGATTTCTACGTCGATGAAGCCTTGGTTGGCACGGTCACAACATCGCCTTACGAGTTCGAATACAGTGGCAAGCCAAAGACAAGCTCACAAGCAATCGCTTTTGATGCCGCTGGCAACTCGGCGATGAGTGAGGTTGCAAACTTTATTGAATTTAGCGGCCAGCAACAAAGCTATTACCCCTACACGCAGATCCTGCATATACAGTATTTCCAAGGATAATAACAACGACAAAAATGGAGTGAGCAGTGATTATCACTCCGTTCTCATTTCTTTTTTTCAATTGCACATAAAGGGAAAAGGAGTAGGCCAAGTCGAACCCTTCAAAATCAACAGGAGAGAATCGGAAGTAAAATATCTTAAAGTCAAACATTATCATTTCGAAGATTGACAATATCTAGTTTATTATACAAAATTTATAATACTTTTTGTAATGCACTATTTATTCTGCAGGAAATTTAAGATATTCTGCTATTACAAAAACAAGATTTGTATTTTTGTATTATGCTCTTTTTATTAATTTATGAGGACCTCATCCATATTTCATAACATATGCTCTCATCGGTGAAAACTCACTTCTTTAGTAAAAATTTTAAGATAGGAATCACCCAGATATGCTTGTCACCGGCCTCATAGTGCGCTTCAAGAGTCGAAGTAATAACGTATCCTTCATTGACCTTGTAGTAATCCATGAATTTCAGCAGACTTTTTGTTTCAATTTTCCCCTGTTTGATCTCAATAGGAATTATTTTTTTATCATCAACCTGTATGATGTCCACTTCATTTTTATACGAATCTCTCCAGAAATATTCGGCATTGAGTTGTGTGACAACAAACCATTCAAGGACTTTCGACTGTGATGTCGGCTCCTCTTTGAAGAGAAGGTCAACGGAAAGTATCGTGGGATAGTATTTTTTTAGTTTCCGCTCTATTTTTCTTTTATTTTTCGAAAAATTGTATAACTTGCATATGAGAAACGATGCTTCGAGATAACGTAGGTAAACGGCGAGTGTCTGTCGTGAGATGTGAATATCGCTAGCAAGGTCAGAGAGTTCAACAATTTGTCCAGGTTCTTCCATGAATATCGAAAGAATCGACTCAAGTATGGCACTGTCCCGTATGTTGACTAACCCGGGGATGTCTCTGTAGACTACTTTTTCCACGATGCTTTCTTTGATATATTTTTTTATAATTTCTTTATCAGTTATTGTCAGAAGCTCGGGGAAACCCTGGGTCCGCTGATACTCAGAAAGATGTATTTCGAGTTCTTTTTGATACAGTTTGGTGTTATCATAATGAACGTTTTTGAATCTGAGATATTCGTTGAAAGAGAGCGGTGATAAGATGAATTCAAAGAGACGCCCGGCAAGTGTGGCGCGTGATTTTTTCTTTATGAACAGTGATTCTGAGCCCGAGATAATGATTTTCACATTATTTTTATAGGTGTCATAGAGCCGCTTGATTTGTTCATCCCAGTTCTCTAGCTTTTGGATTTCATCGAAGAGGAAGAGATAGTTGCCTTCTTTGAGGTTTTTTCCAAGGATACGTTCGTATTCGTCAAGAAGCGTTCGTATGTCGATATCTCTGAATTCATCAAAGGAGAAGTAAAGCAGGGTACGCGGATCATTACCTTGGCGGATTGCGTCTTGAAGAATTTTTAACATGAGTGTGGTTTTTCCGACTCGTCGAAGACCGGTGATTGCAATGATTTGTGGTAGCGGAAGGAATTTTTTTAAGCGTGCATGGAGTTCTCGATCTTTATATTCGATGGTTGTGGGACCTTTCCACCACGGGTTGGATTCGATGAGAATATCATGGATAGTTGGCATGTTTACTTAACCTAGATTCTGTTTTATGTTAAATGTAATTAACACAGATTATTTAAACCTTGCTGTGAAAAAAAACAACCACATCAAGATTTGATAGAGAAAAATTCAAAAAAACAACACGAAGTGATGTATCATTGAAACCGACAATACCTTCATCTATAAAAGAGGTGAGTGGGCCAGGCCGGAATCGAACAGGCGATCTCCGCGTTGTAAGCGCGACGTCATAACCACTAGACCACTGGCCCATTTCTTTATTTTTGCTCGGAATAGAAACCATGAAATAACCAGGGGGTTAAAAGGATTTTTCATAAAGAACCAAGTCTGGTTTTTGGTCAAAGTTAATCTAAGATTAAATCTATTTTTTTATCCGTCACTTTCTTATACTTGCATAGACATTAATTTCAGCATGCTTACTTCCAACCAGATCATAAGAACCTTAAACATTCACCGAAAAGAAATTCAGCGATTCGGAGTAAAACGGATTGGTTTATTTGGATCATTTCGTACGAACAATCAACACCAGAAAAGCGATATCGATATTATTGTTGAATTTAGTAAAGGGAAAAAAACGTTTGACAATTACATGGATTTGAAGTTTTTTTTAGAAAAATCATTCGGAAGACCTGTTGACCTCGTGATAAAAGAAGCGGTAAAACAGGATTTGAAACCCGCCATTTTAAAGAGCGTTCGATATGCCACGGGATAGTACGGTATATTTTAAGGACATTCTTCAGGCAATAAAGAGAATTGAGGAATATACAAAAGGACTGTCATTTGAGGAGTTTTGTAAAAAGCAACTCATTCAAGACGCAGTGATACGTAATCTTGAGATCATCGGTGAGGCAGTAAAACATATCCCTGAAGAAGTACAAAAGAAACATCCCTCAGTAGAATGGAGGAAAATCGCGGGTTTGCGGGACATACTGATTCATGCGTATTTTGGTGTTGACCGTGATATTGTCTGGGATATTGTGGACAATAAGATTCCGGAATTAAAAGAGCAGATAACATTAATTTTAAAAAAAAGAAAATGAAATAGGGGTTCCACCCCTATAACCCCGTTCCGCCTTCGTTCCTCGGCAAGCCCCGTTCGGTCTTGCCGTATCTCACTCGGCGGCAAACCCTGGTAACTTTTGCTGACGATCATCAACAACC
>Ga0209164_1003980_pt1 | contig 13603 bp, 12 predicted proteins | sample MTBNYHSulfiMetaG_FD_187458 | JGI IMG/M metagenome (GOLD analysis project Ga0209164, IMG submission 187458) | Enrichment culture microbial communities from rom New York Harbor, USA that are MTBE-degrading - MTBE-NYH (New York Harbor Sulfidogenic)... | ecosystem: Environmental > Aquatic > Marine >...
CCCCCGGTTTAGATGACACTAGTAGTTCTTACGACACGTTCACGGTGGTTCACTTGTATTCGTCTCCTCTGGTACTCACCTGACGGGTTCGCTGTCCCGCCTTTTCCCGTAACATTCACTACCATGGCTCTTTACCACAGCAGCTTACGGTGGTTTGAAGCCTCCACCTGCATGACGGCTTCGAGGGGCCCTCCCTCATCTTCGACTAAGCATGGCTTGAAGTCTCCTTCTTCGCCTTCTTGGCACACTGCAACTTGGAACTAACAACTTACAACTGATCTTTCAGTACAAGGCGGTTCTTCCAGCTACAAGCGTTTCTCTCATAAGATTCGATCTTTCTGCTTCGACAGAGTTATATAATTGATTGAACAGTCAGGGAAAGAGGTTAGAAGTATAATTTTGAGCGCCGAGTTCTTCAAGAGGGAATGTAGACTTAAGACTCGCCAATGGTTCTTTATAGAGGTTGTGTTGAGTTGTGCGAAAAGAGATTCGAAATCGGTCTTAATGAAGAGGCAGGGTAGAAGGAATTTTCCGAAGGGAATAGTCCTTACTGGATAGATTGAGTCTATGATATTCGAGTCGCAGTCGGCGGAAGATTTGTTTGCATCGGCGGAGTTCCACGAAGGAGGAGTATCTAAATGATGGGAAATCTGAAACGGCAGGCAATCATTGTGTGCGTAGTTCTTATCCTGACATCGCTCACTTTTTCTGTTACTACCTTTCATCCCGTAATCCAGGAGCTTCAAGAGATTATAGAAGAGGATCCGGTTCTTTTCATGCTCTTCAACGAGATGTTCGAACAGATTCCGTCGACATCGGAATTTCAAACGGATCCGACAGGAAATCCCCAGATAAGAAGCTACAGGCAAATGCTGAACGTGATGAACGAAGTTCTGACTCAGGCACCGGAGTTCAACAAGAGTGAGCTAGTTGGATTTCCCATCAACGCGGTGATCAACTGGGCAATGGGAACCCCTTCGGGAACGACCGCTTTCTTGAATGAGAAAGTTAATAAACAGCTGAAGAAGATCCTCAGCCAGTGGGCTGTCTTTCTCGGCTCTCCCGACTCAAGATATGTGCTGAGCGAGGATCCCGAGAAGGGCTGGTTTGGACGGGATGCTATGAAAGCCATGCCCAACTTTGCAGAAGATTTCCAGTGTGACCCGGACCTCCCCTATTATGGCTTCACCTCCTGGGATGATTTCTTCACCCGACAGTATCGTGAAGGCAGGCGCCCTGTGGAATGTCCCGACGACGATTCGGTGATTGTAAACGCCTGCGAATCTGCTCCATACAAGATCGCGACCGACATTCAACTCCAAGATCGCTTCTGGATAAAGGAACAGCCGTATTCTCTCTCGCACATACTTGCAGGCGATCCTTTAACCGGGCTCTTCGAGGGTGGAACGATTTACCAGGCCTTTTTGAGCGCTCTGAGCTATCATCGATGGCACAGCCCGGTCAGCGGGCGGATCGTAAAGACTCGCCTGATCGACGGTTCCTATTATGCCTCTGCTCTTTCAGCAGGCTTTGATTCCGCAAGTCCCAATGAGTCTCAGGCTTATATCGCGCAAGTGGCTTCCAGGGCTTTGATTTTCATAGAGGCAGACAGTCCAGATATCGGGCTGATGTGTATTGTATTTGTCGGTATGGCGGAAGTATCTTCGAATGAGATAACTGTTTATGAAGGCCAGCATGTGGAGAAGGGCGATCAGCTGGGCATGTTCCACTTTGGAGGATCGACTCATGTGCTAATCTTCAGGCCGGGGGTCAATCTAGAGTTCGATTTGCGCGGCCAAACGCCGGGTCCGGACTCAGTAAATATTCCTGTTCGATCGAAAATCGCGACTGTCGAAGTAGAATGAGCATCTGACTACAAGAAAGTCATTGATAATGGTTGAGCAAGAAGAGGGATTTCATTTTCTTCGTCTTGTCGATTAGAAGAGAAAGCAATACCTCTATTGAAGTATCAGGGTGTGTTTCAGCGTGTTTCAAATAAGGCGTATGTGGTAGATTTGCGGTGATAGTGTACTCACAATCAATACGCAACAAGCTGCTTGCAGCTTTTCGTTCTCACCACTGAAGCTGGACTCTCTGATGTACATTTCAGTAGTCTCATTGAGTTTGGCTTATTGTATGCTTCCCCGCGCTACGCTAGCTTAAAGAGAAGGAACGACTCTTCTACAGATTCTTATATAGACGACGCTTCATACATTCTATACCATGACTGATGAACAAGTACTGGCATATAGAAATTGGGGAAATCCGATCGCTTGTCTTGTCCAGTCTTTCGTTCCAGTATATTCTTGAATGAGATTTCTAAAGACCATTACGAGTGTATAAATTCGAGAACAATACCACAGAATTGATTTCTCGAAGCATCATTCGATCATGTCGTGTACTTTATCTGATATTGCTTTTAGCTGATCGTTGTTCACTTCTGGAGAGAGAAGCACAAATTGCCTGCTGAATTCCTCCAACATCGTTACAGATATCGAGAACATATTTTGGAATTCCGGATTCCCAGGTTTGAAAGCAAGAGCCTTGAAGTCTGCCCTTCCTCCCAGTAATACTCCGATAGCCAGCACGGAATTCATCTGCACTTCCGCTGACTGATCTTTCAGCCCAACGATGAGCATCGTTCCGGTTGTCTTTCCAAGAAGAGCCAATTCTCCCGGAATGAATTCACGGAAGCGTTCATTGTTCTTCCAGAGTGACGCGTGGGTAATCAAGGTGTCCTGCAAATTACCAATCATGATACCTAGTACCTCAAAACTCTCAGCTCGAACGGCCGACGACTGATCTTTTGAGTATGTCTCAAGCAATCCAACCAAGGTATTCAGCGTAGCAAACCCTTGACTTACGCCAGTCATATTGCCCTGCTCCATCCCTTCAACAATACTCTCTAGATTTTGCTTCATCTCGTCCAGTGTTTGAGGCAGCTGAGCCCACAGAGCCTGCGTGAATGCTACTATCAGAACTATCGCCAGAAGAAAGCGTGCCTTACTACTCATTGAGTAACACCTCCAATTCACTTTGTGATTTCTACGGTTGGGTTGCACATGAGAGAATTACTACATATGAACGATAAGTTTGACAAAGGCTGGAATTGAATAATGTGGGTGAACACGAATTGAAATATAACCTTGAATCAAGTAAGAATAACAAACTACGCATTAGATCTGGACTGTGATCCACACCGTTTCTTGGTACAACCAAATTCCTTTTTGCCGAGACATCCTAATCGGTTCGTCTTCAATGTAGTCAGTCGATATACCAAGTAGAGTTTCCCCATTTTAGCACAAGCGAAGCTATCAGCACAGAAAAGTCAAGAGTAGTACATAGAAAGCGGCATCGTGAAGTGTCTCTCTTGTGGCGAAGATTATGATAGAGGTCTTTTCGCACTTATTTGATACACATGAAAGATGTCGATTGCACTGAAGAACTGAGCCATCCTGCAGGAATCATCCCCACAAGAAGGCATTTCTTCAGATAGAGCCGAAAGGTTAATGATCAGCAGAATTAGGAGTAGTGACAGTATACAGACGGGTTCAGCTGCAAATCGCAATGGCCGTGCTGACATCGCAAAAGAGGTAACGTGAATGTCTTTAGTTACTCGATCCATTAATATCCCCTTTATCTACCAACGATTACGCGGCCGTCAGAGGTTGTTTAAGCGAAGATAGCTGTGAGTTCATACTCGCAAACCTAGCATCAGTAGTAACAAAGGCAAATCACTTGCAAATCTCGGAGATAGCAGTAGTCGCTAATACCATCCCAATCTGTCTTCACCCTGCCGTAGTCGCTATTGTCAACAACGACACGTAGCTCTTTCTGGGGAACGCACCCCAAGACCTATTCTGAACCATCAATTGGTTGTCATGGGTTCGTTATACGCAACTGTCTCGATTCTTGTTAATAAGGAAGTTCATGTACTGCTCGTCAGTCATTAACCACACCTCAACATCATAACTGCGAATCGTTAGTGCGCAGATATCAATGGCAATTTGGGCTGCCCCGGCTATCTCGGTCGAATAATCGATTCCAATGGTAGTTTGCCAATGCCCCTCATCGATAGTGCATGAACCCAAACAAGTTGGAGACTTTTCAATCAAATATCCACGAGGAGCTGCACACCCTGATAACAGGATATCAACCACGATCAGTATTCCTAGAAGATACTTTGCCCTCCTTTGCAAGCGTAAGGCTTCCTTTTGCTGCTAGACTCCATGCTCTCATAAGCAGCCGTTGATGTCATCCAACTGAAATCAAAGCACCGTTACTCAGAATGAACATCATCATATACAGAGCTGTTTTTTCAGTTAAGGCAAGTCATTTTTCAGGTCTCACATTTTTGATACATCATGATACGTAAGGAGAGGTCCTTCGTGGGTCAAGTAGTGAAAGAGAAGGCGGGGTTTGAGCACAGGCCTTGTTAGGCAAAGCTATTCACCCAACCCACTTTCCGGAGAGTTCCCCTCAAGCGGATCATCCTCTGCCTACCGCATTGACTATGGAGCCGTTGAAACCACGCTTGAGCGGAGGAGTGTGATTCCTTGAATCAAATTTTGAAACGACTAGCCCGTTTGAAATTAAACGATGTTTCACTCTTCTCGTTATTTTGTATGATCCATGTACTCTTTTTACAACCAAGAACCGCTCTAAGTAAAGGAGAGGACGGCAAAAAAGTCATCAAAACATATCAGGGGACTTGCAAAAGACTTGGAGGAACAACCGATCCCGCTGAAAAAAGCACTACTTGTCAAGATGAGATTATTGCGATGAACTCATGACTACTCTTAAGAAACGGACCGAGGCTTATGATTCAGTCTAGTCTTGAACCCTACCAGGCAGAAAGGAAGTGCAAGAAACCGGCTCCCGCTAATATTTCCTTTGCTGAAAACCGGTTTTATATTAGAGCAGAGTCCTTACTTCTCTTCGGTGTTACTTATGGTTCCATCTGCATGGTACTCCATCAGGCGAACTTCTGTGAGCTGCTCACCGGATTCGATAACCACAAAGCACCTTTCCAGACCGATCAGATTTTCGTCAATCCAGGTACCGCTGTTGGCGTATACTTTTTCCTTTTCATAACCTTCTACATATCGATCTATGACGGGTACGTGCGAATGCCCGAAAACGACCACATCAACGGTCGTATCCAGATCAAAGTACTGCTTAACAGCCTGTTTATCAAAGAATTTATGATCAACAGCACCAACTGTCGCTTCGGAATAAGGATTCTTAGTGGCCACTCTGTTGTTCTGCTGAACTACGTCCCAACGTCTTTGAGCGTTCGCATATAACACGGCGCTTATCGAGCCATCATCCCGGACTGTAGGAAGCAAATCACTCAGCGAAAAACTGTTGTCGTATCCATTTACACCGACGTATATTACTTTTTCATCGAAATCGGCTTTGATTCGAAAGATTGTCATAGCCCACAGCCAAACATTGTAGTAAGTGTAGGCTTCAAGCTGATCCACATCTTCTTTTGAAGGAGCTTCAATCTTAGGGAAATCCTTCTGCGGCGCAGATTTTCCTTCCGCAACGGATGTTGATGCAATGCGGGTGAAGAAATAACCAGGGGGCAAAAACGAGGGATAATCGCCGGTTATTTCCTTATTGGACAAAGTGTCGGGCGCGCAGAAAGAATCGTATCGATGACCATGCTCAATGACAATTTCGGAGCGCATACCCGTACGATAGGTTCCCAGACCTTCAACATCGCGCGCCTGGACAATTCCTGGAATCAGTTTCGCAAGCGTTTCTTCGTCCAAGAGAAGGTCGTGATTACCCGGAACATAGGCTACCGTAATGCCGCTCTTGATAATCTTCTCAAAAGCTGCAACAATCGAAGCGTTATTTTCCGCAACCCGCTCGAAGAAAGCTCCCAAATCGTTGTGTGGCTCATACGATATCGGCACAAACCACTCGTCCAGCAGATCGCCTGCAATAACAAGCTCGTCGATGTCGCTTATCACTAATCGTTCCAGGAAATCGGCTATCAGGTCTTTGTTCTTCACCGTCTCGGAAAAACTGTCATCGACTCCCAGATGAAAATCACTCACAACAATTATCCTATAAGCTTCATGAGAGGATTCTGTATCCCATAAAGGCAGCGGTTCGATCTCTCTTGTCAAACCGGCAGAGATCATCATTGATGAAATCACCACCAAGACAAGTGTCAAAGCTAATCCTTTCTTAGATCCTTTCATAGAAATTCCTCCTTATTTGTTAGGCCTAGAGTTCCTGGAGACAAAAGAGAAACCGCTTATGAGCAAAATCAACGCTATCAACCCTCTATGAGCCTCCAACTTTTGATATAATCGGTAGTTTATAATTCAGCAATCATTACACTGCAAATAGAGGCCAGTTACGTGCCAAATCAACCGTGACTTGTTCTGCGAAATGTCACTTATTCTGATTGCTGTTCCAATTAGATGGGTTTTACTCCTTTTTGACACCATAATGGTGACCACAGAGACTTCCTTTGTAGACAGTCCAGGACCAATCCCGGAAGCACCCTTCACACACCTCATTGACAATGGAGCCTTCTATACCCAATAAAGCTCATCACTAAGTACACCATGATATTTGGAGTCAATCGTCTTGTTACTTAGTTTCGGAACAGTCATCATTATCAGACATTGAGGTCTCGTGCAATATCAAACCCTATGAAGGATAAGAGATGATAGTCTAAGCCTGAATCTTGTTCGGATAGGATTGCCGGGCCTTCATTCAAGGGATAGTTTTAATCCTGTTCTCTGATTAGCGTTCCGATTCGAGTACCGTCTTCATCCAGAATCGCATACTTGCCTTCGGGAAGTTCTTCAAACTTCACAGTCCTCCAGTCGGAGTTCCCAATTTGGTTGATGCGCTTTCTCTTATTTCCAGTTGGGTTTGGCTTGGATGAATAACCTTCCCCGGATTTTTCTCTCCAGTCGAGTTTCTTCTGTATTGTCCATTCGTCAATGAAGTATCTCTTGCCAAGTCTTGACGCCTTAAGGATACCATCGTTAATCCATTTTCTAATCGTCCAGGGTGTGCAGTCGAGAATCTTTGAGACTTCCTTCGTGTCGTAATATTTCGTTCCACCCATCTCTACCATTTCTTTCCCTCCTATTCAAATGCAAACTCACATATTCTATTATACTCTAATCTACACTAATTCTTGTATGACATTAAGCGTTCTCATGAAGGGAAAATCAGGAGTTGGAGTTGCGAATAGCATAATCAATTCTTATTGATCTATTAATCAACTGGTTTCTACAATGGATTGGTTTCTAGAGCGGCAAGTGATATCATAATTTTAACGCCTTTTATTTTCACGAAAGCACCTTCTATTCTTTGCCGCCCATCAGAGGCGGCTTCTATTTTTTCACTTTTGGTTGTTGCATGTGTCCTTTTGAGCCGAACAAAAAGACGTGAGTTGTGATCTGCGAATACAAATTGAAAACGAAATCGATACGAGTGATTAAGAAAGAATACAAGTTGCTCTGGGAGTATGGAGTTGAGGGAAAGAATCTCAGAATTTGAAGCCAGACATGATTATTGTAGAACAGACTCTTACGATCTCGGGGTCGTAAAGCTTTCCAGCATTTCTGTTAATCTCTTCAAGTGCCGCTTCGAAGCCCAGAGCAGCCCTGTATGGTCTGTGAGAACTCATTGCTTCGAAGACATCGGCAACCATTATTATCTTTGCTTCCAGCAGAATCTCTCCATCTTTCAAATGCCTGGGATAACCGGAACCGTCAAGACGCTCGTGATGCTGATACACTATTTCCGCAACCGGCCAGGGTAGGTCAACCTTATGAAGGATTTCGTATGCCGTTTCAGGGTGTCTTTTTATCATCTCGAACTCAATATCGCTCAAAACTCCGGGCTTAGAGAGAATCTCTGTGGGGACTATAATCTTTCCAATATCATGAACCATAGCCGATACCCTTATGGATTCAAGTGTATACTCGTCAAGTCTCATAGCCTCACCTATTTCCAGGGAAAGCTTTGACACATTCTTCTCATGGAACTGAGTATACGGATCCTTGAGATTCAGCATATCGGAAAGCACAGTAACTATTGAATGAAATGCGCTCTTAAGATCCTCGCTCGCTTTCTGACGCTCTGTTACGTCCCGGGCAATTCCTTCAATCGCGATTAGTTGACCGTTATCATCGTAAACAGGTACGTTCATCTGCTCGCACCAGATGACATCTCCACTCTTCTTTATCCATCTCAGCAGAATTGGAGCTTCGACAACTTGATTTGCGAGACCGTTAAGTATTTCCCGATCTTCCGGATGCACCAGTTCGAAGCCAAGATTCGGATTTGAGTAATGATCTTCAGGAGTGTAACCGGTAATTTTCGTTGCCGAGGGACTCACATACGAGAATCTCCGCTCCGGAAAAAGCTCATACCTGTAAACCAGATCGTTGGCCTTCTCTGCAATGAGTCTGAACTTCTTCTCACTTTCTTCCAGAGCCCTTTCCGCTTCGGCCCTTAGCACTGCCTCTTTCTTTCTATTAATCGCCTCTTTGGCTGCGAAGGGAAGCCTGGTCATGTGCTCTTTTATTACGTAGTCTGCCGCACCTGCCTTCATGCAGTTGACTGCTGTCTCTTCATTCATAGATCCTGTAAGAATCACTATCGGCGTCTCGGGAGCATATTCCAGGGCAAGGGCTATTACCTCCATACCATTGAAAAGCGGCATCATGTAATCGGATACTATCAGGTCAGGCTTGAAGTCCTCGAGCGCATCGAGAAAATCCTTTTTGCTATCGACCTTCCGAAATTCCAGCGAATCGCACCAATCTGCAAGTCCTCTAGTGATCTCCAGCTTTGCAAGCTCTGCATCACTTTCCAGATCCTCCACGAGAAGTATTTTGATCGTTGCAGAATGGGGCTCATTATCTGCCGGAATTTTGGTCATAACCACCTCCATACAACACAATAAATAATAGCACGCCAGGCGCCTCATATTGAAAAGGTAATACTTCTAATTCTTTTGTTAATCGGTAAGACAGTCCTGGATACACTTTCTCTGATCGACCGATTTCAAATGCCAAAAGGCTATACTAATTTTGAGGAGTACTTGAAGCGATTCTTACTGGAGGAAATTCGATGGGAAGAGAAGCGTTCACCGCGCTATTGAATAATGCGGCGTTGCTTATTACTATGGTTGTCGTGTACAGCGCTTTCTATTCCAAATCAATTCCGAGCCGTCTGGCTTTCAGGCAGATTATCTCCGGCCTTCTTCTGGGTTTGGTGACGTTGGCCGTAATGATGAACTCCTGGCAGCTTTCACCCGGGGTAGTATTTGACACGAGAACAGTTGTCTTAGGTTTAGTCGGGCTTTTTTTCGGCCTTCTCCCTTCTGCAATCGCCGCCTCTATGGCAGTTGTTTTGCGGCTGGCAATGGGGGGCGAAGGCGCCCTTCCTGGAATCGGCACGATTCTCAGTTCGGTTACCGTTGGGCTTTTCTGGAGATATATTGTGAAGAAGAGGGTCGGGGATCATTCTCTTCTTGAGTTATACTTGCTCGGAGTTGTTGTTCACAGCTTCATGTTGATCTGTATGCTCTTCCTGCCTCAGCAGAGCAGAGATACTTTCTTCTCGATGACTGCCCTGCCCGTAATGATTATCTATCCTTTGGCGACAATGGTCATCGGATGGGCAATTACCGACCAGATCGCGAGGCAGAGAGGAAAGGCGGCCGAGAAAGAGCTTGTTGTAATGAGCGAGAGACTGGCCACAATAGTGAAAACTTCGCCAATTGCTATAGTCTCGATAGACCTGGATTACAACGTAACTGGATGGAACGAGGCAGCCGAGGAAATCTTCGGTTGGAAAGAATCGGAAGTAATTGGAAAACCCCTTCCATATATAGAAGAGAACAATAGGGAAGAGCATTGGAAGATGAATGAAGAAACTCTCGGAGGTTCGCCCGTCAGGGGAACACGATTCATTAGGCACACGAAGTATGGAAGGGAAGTGGTCGTGAAGGTCTATAACGCTCCGATCCACGATGAAAAGGGGAATCTTGCGGGTCTATTCGGAATCCTTGAGGACGTGACTGAACAGAGTAAGATAGAGCTGGCCCTTAATGAAAGCGAGCTTCTTTTCAGGCAGTTGTATTTAAACATGAATATCGGCGTGGCGATCTACAGAGTGGTCAATGACGGTGATGACATCGTTTTTCAAGATATGAATCCGGCCGGTTGCAGGATAACGGGTGTCAGCAGCGAGGAGATACTTGGAAGAAGCGTCAGAGCAATCTTCCCGGGTGTAATGGAGCTGGGGCTTTACGAAAGGATACTCGATGTCTGGAGGAGCGGGTATTCGCAGCATCACCCTGTGAAAGAGTACCACGATGGAAGGCTGACATTCTGGGCCGAGAATTTCATCTATAAGCACAAGGCCAATGAGATTGTAGTAGTATTTGAAGATGTAACTCAGCGAGAAATGACACTGGAAGAACTGGAAACGAGAGTTAAAAAGAGAACGAAGGAGCTTGAGGAAGCAAACAGTGAACTCGAGGCTTTCGCTTACTCGGTTTCTCATGACCTGAAGGCTCCCTTGAGAGCCATAAGAGGATTTTCAAAGATAGTATTCGATCGTTACTCGTCTCTTCTCCCGGAAGAAGGCAGTCGCTATCTCGGATTCATTGTTAAGGCTGGAGAGGACATGTCGGAACTGATCACCGGACTTCTTGAATACTCTAGGGTTGGGAAAGCATCGCTGAGGCGAGAAGTAGTGTCTTTGCGGGATCTTGTGAGCGATTGCATCTCTACGCTTGGAAGCAGAGTAGTTGAGGAAGAAGCAGAAATAAAGGTCATCTCAGATCTGCCTAAGGTCTATGCCGATCGCTCGCTGCTAAGAAGGGCGTTGACTAATCTCCTTCAAAACTCGCTCACTTATCACAAGAGTGGAGAGCATCCCGAGATAAGAATCTATTCAAATGAGCAAAACGGCTTTGTAAACCTGACTGTCGAAGACAATGGTATCGGTATAGAAAAAAAGTTTCATGAAAGGATATTCAATATATTCCAGAGATTGCACACAGGAGAAGAATATCCCGGAACCGGAATCGGACTGGCAATTGTCAAGAAATCAATTGCTCTAATGGGAGGAGAAGTATCTCTCGAGTCTGAACCAGATAAAGGCGCAAGATTCACAATTAGAATTGAGGGGGCAAAGACTTGAAGAGAGCCATAATACTTTTGGTTGAAGATAATTTGATGGATGTTGAGCTGACACTTGACTCTTTCAGACAGGTAGGACTTGCGAACCGAATTGAGATTGCAAAGACCGGAGAAACAGCGCTCGACTATGTGTTTGGAAGAGGGTCATTCGAAGATAGAGAGGCATTCCCTGTGCCTGATCTTGTACTGCTGGATCTTGAACTTCCAGGGATTTCAGGACATGAGGTTCTTCAGGAAATGAAAAAAAATGAATTGACGAAGAGAATACCTGTTGTTATTCTGACTTCTTCTCGCGAAGAAGGAGATAGAGCTATCTGCTATGATAGCGGAGTAAATTCCTATCTAGTCAAGCCGGTTGATTTCGATGAGTTCCTCGTGGTAGCCAGGGCCATCGGCGATTACTGGCTTACGATCAACGTTGGTCCCCCAGAAGCACAATAGTCAATAGTGTTAAGTGGTACCGTTTCGTGTATTGGAAAATAACGAGAGCAGGGTATAGAGTGTAGGATCTAGGGTTCCGTGAACAGATGCGATTGACCAATTCATTATTGTCAGTGTTCCCGAGAACGTCATGCCAGCGATCCGGGATCTGGGCTTCACGCAGAAAAACGGGACGTCAGTAGCTTGTCAGTCCCGATTCTTGCTTCGTGCTTATGATCTCCTCTTGTCCTTTCTCTACTGAGAACCCGACCTATAGCGGCCAAATGAGAGTTATGTCTTACATGTCTCGTATCGGGATATAGATGTCAACTACCTTCTTCCCTTCAGCTGAGCTTTCAATATCTGGATAGAGTTCAAACGATGGTCTGTCGTCAGGCACATATCCGCTTTCCGGCAGCCATGAACCGTATACCCAGTCCCATGCCCCGGCATATTCTGTGGTGTCAAGCTCAAAGCGGGCCACCGCATACTCTCCGGCAGGAACAACCATTTTTCCGATTTCACCTTCAGCCTTCGTATCTTCAGGCACTGTGATGCAGACACTCAATCTCAGTTTGTCCTCTTCTGTCACTTCAGGGTTGTCGTGGTAGATTATCAGGAACTTTGCCCCTTTCCTCTCAATAAGCCCTCTCGGCCCGGCCCATGAGCAAAGTCTGTTGAAAAGTGTTTCAAAGAGTTTCTCATCGCCAGCATAAGGTCCTATGTAGCGTACGTACGCGACCGTGCTCTCTTCAAAGTTCATGATGTCGACTTTCTCAGCTTTCTTTCCCATATTCATCCTCCTCGAAAAACTGTCGATGCTATGATTGTATAGTCGTGAGAAAGATGATGACCGTTCTATGTTGCAGTCACTCATACCCAGATTGCTTTCAAATTCTCCAAGATTGCTATCTTTTGATTTCTTCTTCTTCCATTCTAGAGGACTCATTCCAAAACGCTTCTTGAAGCTTCTGCCTAGAGAAGACCCATTGGCAAAACCACACTCGTCCGCCACTTCAACAACAGTCTTCTTTGGATCATTCGCAAGCAGGACGGCCGCCTTTCCGATCCTCAGTCTCCAGACAAACTGCGACAGAGTCTCTCCAACGAAGACATAGAAAATTCTGTGAAAGTGATACTTCGAAAACCCGGCGACATTAGCCAGTTCCTCAAGGGTAAGGGGTTCCGATAGATTGTTCTCAATGTAATCCATTACCTCATTTATTCTCGACATGTACAAACCGTGCAAAATCCTGTCAGATGAGTTGTCGGTCATTCTGTCTCATTCCTTTCGAAATGCACCGTTTGCGGACAGCCTTCGCAAATGGAATTAGTTAGAGGACACTGAAGGCAATCGCTGCCGCAAAGAGAGATAATCAAGGAGCCTTCAGTTTTCCCCTTTGGAAAAACGCTTTCACCTGAAATCTTTGAGAGCTCAAATACCTCTACGGACTCCAGACCCAAAGTGTTGACCGGGTTTTTCTCTGCCCTCTCTAGCCGCCACTTATGATCCACCTGAAGTCTGAAGTTCACCCAGAGAGACTCCTCCGAACTGGAATAGACAAAAACATATGGGCAGTTCTCGAATGACTTCAGAACCCCGCATCTATTGCTTCCCTTTTCGGTGAGTAAGTAGTTCATGCTTTTCACATGATCACCCCATTTCCATCTTGATAATGAAATATACAGCATCAAAAGCGGAATTGCAGGGATTTTGTGACCTATAAGAATGAATCCGAAGACTTTATTCTGAATCTTTTGCATGAGAGCAGTATTAATTTGAAGGAATACCATCATCTCCTTCAATAATCATAAGACAGATCATGCTATTTCGATCTGAACGATACTCTAACTAGCCCTTACTTAATTATTATGCCCTGTTAAAAACAAATACTTATTTTTATAGAAGAAATAATTATAGTGATCGAAGATATTTTTATTTATGTACTTGACTTTTTATTATTTTATGTGATATATTATGA
>Ga0209164_1003981_pt1 | contig 13591 bp, 12 predicted proteins | sample MTBNYHSulfiMetaG_FD_187458 | JGI IMG/M metagenome (GOLD analysis project Ga0209164, IMG submission 187458) | Enrichment culture microbial communities from rom New York Harbor, USA that are MTBE-degrading - MTBE-NYH (New York Harbor Sulfidogenic)... | ecosystem: Environmental > Aquatic > Marine >...
TACATGTACGAGGGAGCGCAGCACGCCTTCAACAACGACACCAACGAGGCCCGCTACCACAGGGAGGCGGCCGAGCTGGCCTGGTCGCGCACCGTGGACTTCTTCAGGAGGCACCTGGAGGGATGAGGCCGACGGCGAGGCGGGCGTGCACCTCGGCGGGGGTGGTGCGGTCCCCTCCCGTCACTTCCTCCCGAACTCCTCCACCGCCAGGCAGGTGAGGGTCTCCGTCACGCCGGGGATGGGCTGGATGGTTTCCGCCAGGAGGCGTCCCAGGTGGTTGATGTCCTTTGCCTCCATGATGGCGACCGCATCGTAGGGTCCGAAGGTCATGTTGGCTTCGGTGACGCTCTCCACCCGGCGCAGATGGCGGACCACTTCGCTGATGGCGCCGACCCGGGCGTTGATGAGGATGTAGGCTTTCATGTTCGCTGCCTCCGTTCTCGTGACAGGTGTGTCGCCGCGGGGTGGCTCGCTGGCCCCACCTCAACGGGCCGACGCGGTGGACCCGGAGCCGCCGGGAGCGACGGACTTCCTTCCGCCCAGGAACACCGACCAGTAGACCGCCGCCACCAGCACCGTCCCCCCGATGATGTTCCCGAGGGTCACCGGGACCAGGTTGTCCGCCAGGAAGGAGCCCCAGGTGAGCCCTCCCAGCTCCAGGCCCGAGGCGGCGGCGAACGAGGGGTCGAAGGCCTTGATGAGGAGGCCCATGGGGATGAAGTACATGTTGGCTACGCAGTGCTCGAACCCGGCGGCCACGAAGGCCGAGATGGGGAAGATGATGGCGGCGATCTTGTCCACGGTGCTCCGGGCGCTGTAGGTGAGCCATACCGCCATGCAGACCAGGGCGTTGCAGAGGATCCCCAGGGCGAAGGCCTGCCAGAAGTCCAGTCCCACCTTGGCGTTGGCGATGTTCAGGGCCGTGGCTCCCACCGACCCCCCACCGAAGGTGTGCTGCCGGCTGGCCAGCATGAGGACGGCCGTCCCCAGGGCGCCCACGAGGTTGCCCAGGTAGACGATGATCCAGTTCCGGATCATGCTCCGGGTGGTGACCTTCCGGCTGGCCCAGGCCATGGCGATGAGGTTGTTCCCGGTGAAGAGCTCCGCCCCTCCCACCACCACCAGGATCAGCCCCAGGGAGAAGACCACGCCGCTCAGGAGCCTCGACACGCCGTAGGGCCATTCGGTTCCCGTGCCGGCGCTGACGGTGGTGGCGAAGACGGCTCCCAGGGCAATGTACGCGCCGGCCAGGACGGCCAGGGAGAACATGCTGAACGTGGGCGCCTCCGCCTTGCTCACCCCCACGTACTCGGCCCGCCGTGCCATCTCGGCCGGGAGGAGGGCGTCGATCCTGGGCTCGGTCGTCGTCATCGTCTGTCCACCTCCGTTGGGTCAGCGTAGGTTCTTCCCGGTGCCCCGGGGCCCCTGAATGGAAGAGGGGCGCGGGACCCATGGTCTCGGGGATCATTGTGGTCCGGCGTCCCGCCTGGAGGCAAGCCCGTGTTCGATCCCGTCCTGAGCCCGCCGCAAGACAGGGCCCTCCACCCACCTCCCGTGCCCCGGGCACTCCGGGTCCGGGCGGGCCTCGGGCTCCTGGCCCTGGGAGCCATGGGTGCCCTGGGGACGGGAGCCTGCCAAGCCGGGCAGGGGAAGGAGAGCCCATCCGCCGCCCAGCTCGCTCGGCTGCCCTGGGACTCGGTGGTGACTCTGGCCCGGGGTACGGAGGTCACCTGGCGGATGTGGAGGGGGGATCCCTCCATCAACGCCTACGTGGACGATTGGGTGGCCCCCAGGCTCCGGGAGCGCTTCGGCATCCGCCTCAGGGCGGTGGAGGGACGGGGCCCGGAGCTGGTGAACCAGTTCGTGGTGGAGAGGGAGGCGGGGGCCGCGGGTGGGGCCGACCTGGTGTGGATCAACGGTGAGACCTTCCACAACCTCATGGCGGAGGGGCTTCTCCAGGGGCCGTGGGCGGGCGCGCTTCCGTCTGCGGCGTGGGTGGACAGCGCATCGGCCATCGTCATGCGGGATTTCGAGCAGGACCTGGGGGGATTCGAGTCGCCTTGGGGCCGGGTCCAGTTCGCCCTCATCTACGACAGCCTGCGGACTCCGGATCCCCCCGGGACCGTGGAGGAGCTGGGGGAGTGGATCCTGGCGAACCCGGGGCTTTTCACCCATGACCAGTCCTTCACGGGAGTGACCTTCCTGAAGGTCCTGATGTATGCCCTCGGGGGGGGTGTCTCCCGCTTCCAGGGTGGGTTCAGGGAGGAAGACTACGCCGCCGGGAGCGGAGCGGTCCTGGAGTGGCTCGGGAGCCACGGGCCCTCCTTCTGGAGGGAGGGGACCGTCTATCCGTCCGGGGTGGCGGAGCTCCACCGCCTCTTCGCCAACGGGGAGGTGGACTTCTCCATGTCCAACAACGAGAACGACGCCGTGACCAAGGCGCGCCAGGGCGTCCTTCCGCCCACGGCCCGGTCCCTCCTCCTCCGGGACGGCACCATCGCCAACGCCCACTACGTGGGAATTCCCTTCAACGCCCGGAATCCCGCCGGAGCCATGGTGGTGGCGGACCTTCTCCTCTCTCCCGAGGCCCAGCTGGAAAAGCAGCGCCCCGAGGTGTGGGGGGACGGAACGGTCCTGGCCACCGACCGGCTTCCCCCCGAGTGGAGATCCCGTTTCGAGGCCCTGGAGTCGGATCCCAGGGCCCTGCCTCGAGACAGCCTGAGGCGCTACGCGCTTCCGGAGGTGTCTCCCCTCTACCACGAGCGCCTCGCCGAAAGCTGGCGCCGGTCGATCCGGCGGCCCGGCGGATGAGATCCCCGTGGCAACGGGGCCCCGGCCGGGGCCGGGGGTCCGGTTCGCCGGGAGGGGGCTCCGCGGCGGCTCGGGCCCCTGCGGCGCCGGGCCGGAGATCCGCCATGGCCGGCGCGCTGGCGGCGGCGCTCCTGGCGGCTCCCGTCCTGGTGGGTGTGGGGTACGCAACGCTGGGCGCGTTGGGGCTGGTGGGGCCCGGCTCCCGGGAGGGCGAAGCTTCCCTGTCCCGCTTCGCCGGCGTGCTGGGTGACCCGGCCGTCTGGGAGGGCACGGTCTGGACTCTCTGGGTGGCCGGTGCCTCCACCCTCCTGGCCACCTTGGGCGCAGCCCTGGTGGCCGTAAGGTTCCGGGGAAAGGGGTGGGTGGCCCGAGCCGGGCGTGGGCTGGCCTTCCTCCCCCTTCCCGTCCCCCACCTGGCGGCAGGGGTGGGGGCGGTCCTGGTCCTTGGGCAAAGCGGCCTCCTGGCCAGGATGGCGTACCACCTGGGGTGGATCCACGTGCCGGCCGACATGCCGGCCCTGGTCTTCGACCCGGCGGGGATCGGCTTCATTCTTGCCCTGACGTGGAAGGAGCTGCCCTTCCTGGCGCTGGTGGCGGTCTCGGTCCTGGAGACCCGGGGAACGGCCCTCGAGGAGACAGCCCTGGGCCTGGGGGCGAGCCGGGTGAGCACCCTCTTCCGGATCACGTGGCCGGTCCTCTGGAGGGGCATGCTCCCGGCCGCCGTGGCGGTCTTCACCTTCGTGGCCGGGAGCTACGAGGCCGCCGTGCTCCTGGCTCCCAGCCATCCGCTGGCCCTTCCCCTCCTGACGTGGGAGCGGTATACCGACGTAGGGCTGGCCCGGCGAGGGGACGCCTACGTCCTGGCCCTCCTGGGGCTGGCCGTGGCCGTCCTGGCCGTGATGGTCCACGAGTGGCTCCGAGCCCGGCACGATGGAGGGGCCTCGCCATGAATGCGTTCCGTCCCGGACGGCACCTGGCCCTGGCTGCCCTTGCACTCTGGTCCGTCCTCCCCCTGGCGGTCCTGGTTCTCGTCTCGGCCAGCGGCGGGTGGCGCTTCCCATCCCTGCTGGGGGCCGAGCCCGGCCCGGCCTCCTGGCTGCACCTCTGGCGGAGTGGCGACCGACTCCTGGGGGCCCTGGGGATGAGCGTGGCGTTGGCCCTCTCCACCGGGGCCGTGGCGGCGGTGTGCGGGCTCCTCCTGGGAAGGGCCCTGTCGGGCCTCCGGGGGTGGGCCCGGGCCGTCGGCGCCGGGAGCGCCTTCCTCCCCGTGGCCGCTCCGCCGCTGGCCCTGGGGGTGGGTCTCCAGTACACCTTCCTCCTCTGGGGGATGGGTGGAACCTTCCACGGCGTGCTCCTGGCGCATCTGATTCCGGCGCTGGGCTATACGGCCCTTTTCTTTCTCGGCGTCTTCGCCGCCTTCGACGGGGAGATCGAGGAGGAGGCCCGCCGCCTGGGCGCCGGCCGGGCGCAGACGCTTCTGCGGATCACCTTCCCTCTCCTCCGTCGTCCGCTTGCGGAAGCCTTCCTCCTGGGGTTCCTGGTATCGTGGGCGCAGGTTCCACTCACCCTCCTGGTGGGGCAGGGTCGGGTACGGACCCTCACCGTGGAGGTCCTGGCGTGGATCGAGGCGGGCCAGGACCCCCTGGCGGCGGCGGGGGCCCTCTCCCTGGCCCTTCCTCCCCTCTTCCTGGTGGCGGTGGTGGCGCTGGCGGTGCGCCGGGCGGAGGTGGTGACGCCATGACGGGGGTGGGAGGGTTCGGGCTCCCCGGAAGGGCGGCGTCGGACAGGAGGGACGAGCGGGAGGCCCCACCCGTGGTTGCGTCGGATTCCGGGGTGCCCCCGGCCCTGGAGGTCCAGGAGCTGGAGGTGCCCTTCGGTGGGGAGGCGGGGCTGAAAGGGATCTCTTTCCGTGTCGAGGCCGGGGAGCGATTCGCCCTGGTGGGAGCCTCCGGAGTCGGGAAGACCTCCCTCCTGAGGGCGGTGGCGGGTTCGGGGCCCCTGGCGGGAGGTCGGATTCTGGTGGAGGGGCGGGAGGTGACGGGCCTCCCGCAGGAGGGGAGGGGAACCGTCCTCCTGGCCCAGCGCCCTCTCCTCTTCCCCCACCTGTCCGTCTTCGAGAACGTGGCGTTTCCCCTGAGGGTTCGGGGGGTGGGGAGGGAGGAGGTCTCCCGGCGGGTGGAGGAGGCCCTGGCCCTGGTGAGGCTGGAGGGGTTCGGCCCTCGGCGGCCCCAGAGCCTCTCGGGGGGGCAGGCCCACCGGGTGGCCCTGACCCGGGCCGTGGTGGCCCGCCCGCCGGTCCTCCTCCTGGACGAGCCCCTCACCTCCCTGGACCCCTCCCTCAGGGACGAGGTGCGGCGCTCCATCCTGGCGGTTCACGCCGAGTACCGTCCGGCCCTGGTGCTGGTGACCCACGATCTGGAAGAGGCGGGGCGGATGGCGGACCAGGTGGGGGTACTGCTGGACGGGTCCCTGGCACAGGTGGCATCACCGCGAACACTCTTCCGCCAACCGGCATCGGTGGCCGTGGCTCGTTTCCTGGGACTTCCCAACGAGCTGCCGGGGCGCCTGGGCCCGGACGGGAGCCTGGTCCTGGCGGGGTGGAGGGTGGAGGAGGCTTCGCTCACGAAGGACGGTGATGGTGAGCCGTCATCGGGCGTGCGGGCGGCGGGTCCCGGCGATCCGGCGGACAGGGAGGTGACGGTGGTGTTCGGCGCCGACGCCGGACGTGTCCTGCCTGCGGGCGCCGGGGGCCTGCCAGCCCAGGTGTTGGAGGTGCGCCATCACCCGGAGGGGGCCGTGGCCCAGGTCGCCCTCGTGCCGGCCGCGACTGCGGCGGCGGCGGAGGGCCTGCGTCCGCGAACCGGGGCCGCAGTGGCGCCGGAGGGCCCAAGCCCCTGGAGGGTGGCCGCGGTGGCGGGGAGGGTCCCCCCCGCCCTCCCCCTCGCCTGCCAGGTAGCGGCAGATCCCCATTCCCCGCCGGAAGCCGGCCAGGAAGTGGACGTGGCGTTCATCCGGAGCCGGATGCACTTGTTCGATGCCTGAGCCCGCCTTCGTCGGCGGTCCTTCCCGTTCCACCCGCGGCACGAGCCAGGGTAGTGGTGGTGGAGCGAGCCCCTCGTGCTTGCGCCGGAATGGAAATGAGTATCAAGTTCAACTCGTCTTAACGTTCCGCCGCCCCCGGGCATCTGAACCAACAGTCAGGATGGATGGGGCGGCGAGGATCGGGGTCGGGAGTGCGAGACCAGAACCCGAAGGAAGGTGTCGTCATGGTCGGTGCCGGGAGGACATTCGCTCTTGTCTTCATCGTGGCCGCCGCAGCGGCCGCGCATCCCCTCTCGGCCCAGGTGGGGAGAGGGGGCGGAGGGCTCGGTATCTACGGGTTCGGCCCCCGTCTGGGGGAGAACATCCAGTTCGCCCTCGAGAACCAGGCACAGCTGGGCCTCTCAGCGGAGCAGGTGGCCTCCCTCCGGGAGCTGCAGGCCGGCATCCAGCAGGAGGTGGAGCCCATCGAGGCGGAGATCGACGACCTCCGGCTGGGCATCATCTCGGGGGCGGTGGACCGGGTGGATGGGATCGTGGCGCTCCGTGAGCTCTTCGCCGAGTTCAACGCGGCGGCTGCCCCCTACCGGGCGGGTGTGGCGAGCGTGTTGACGGTGGATCAGCACCGGGCCCTCCAGGGAATGATGTGGAGCACGGGGGCCGGACTCGGAGCCGGGTGGGGACGGGGCGCCGGAGTGGGTCCGGGAGTGGCCCTCGGCGCGCTACCCGGTCCGGGGTTGGGCCTCGGTGCCAGGCGGTTCGCCGGGCCGGGGTGGGGGGCTGTGGCCCGGCCCATGGCCGGACGAGGAATGGGTCCGGGGTGGGGCAGGGGTCGCGGGGCCGGGCTGGGTCTGGCTCGCCGCTGGCGGTAGCCGTGCGCCATCGGGCCCATGGGTAGTTGACATGGGCTCCCGAGTGTCCTATTGACAGTCTCGAAGGCATGAGGAGCCTGACGGTCAATGGGTACCGGGAGCGGGATGAGCCAGGACACGCCGCGTTGGCGCCGATGGATAGCAGGAGCCCTTCTTGGCACCCTGCCTGTCCTTGCTGTCGTCATCCCCGTCCTGGACCTGGTCGTGGGAGACGGCGGGGCGGCGGTGGAGTCCCAGCATATACCCGGGACCCACGGCTTTCCCCACAACCATCTCATCTGCATCCAGCAGCAAGCGAATCAATGGGCTCCGTCGCCGTGCGATCCCACCCCGTCCGTCGGTGATGCCTACCTGATCCCGGGACCTCCCGATTCGGATCACCCGCCCTTCGCCACCCCCATTACCCTGCCTCGACCCCGGGCCCCGCCCACCGCCTGACCCATCGAGCACCCCCATCGAGCCATACCGATTCGTCCGGCGACTGTGAGCCGGACGGGCCGCACCTTCTGATCGCGGCACGCGACCCCGACACCGTCGGACGGAAAGACATCTATGCGTAGAGCCTTTCGACTCCTCCTCGCCATAGTGGCCTGCCTCCTTCCTTCGAGCCTCCCAGCCCAGGAGGCGCCCCTCACCCTCGAAGACTGCGTGGCGCTGGCTCTGGAGAGGAACCCCCTCATGCTGGCGGCCGGCCGGTATGTCGAGGCCTCCGTAGCCCGGGTCCGGCAGGCCTGGAGTCTTCCCCAGCCCTCCCTGGACATCGACTCCGACCTCCAGCCGGGGCTCACCGATTTCCGGGGATACGGCGAGCGGTACGTGGGGATCAGCCAGACGGTGCCCTTTCCGCTGAGGACCTACGTAGAGGGGCGGATGGCCCGGCAGGAGTCCAACGAGGTGGTCACCGACAAGGACGTCTTGGCCCTGGACCTCACCTTCCAGGTGACCGAGAGCTTCTACGCCCTTCTCCTGGCCCGGGAGCAGGACGGGTATGCCCGCAGCAACCTGGAGTTGGCGCAGGACTTCCTCGCCATGACCGAGGCCAAGCTCGCCGCGGGGGACGTCCCCCGGGTGGAGGTGGTGAGGGCGAGAGTGGAGGTGGCCCGGGCCACCAACGACGCCCGCAGGGCGGAAGCTGAGGTGCGCCTGGCCCGTGCACGGGTGAACTCCCTCCTGGCCCGGAATCCCTCCGATCCCCTTGAGGCGGTGGGGGAGCTCAAGACGCCTCTCCTCTCCGTGAGGCTGGACGAGCTGAAGGTCGCCGCCCTGGGCTCGAGGCCGGAGATCCGCAAGAACTCCTTCGCCATGGAGAGGGAATCCTACCGGCGGAAGGCCGGATACCTCTCCTACCTGCCGGACTTCGACGTGGGCGCCGCGAGGCACACCATCCGAGGGGAGGAGGACACCTGGGACGTGACCCTGTCGCTGTCGCTGCCGGCGTTCTTCTGGCAGCCTGCCACCGGGGAGATCGCCGAGGCCCAGGCGAACCTGAGGGCCCTGGGCGAGGAGAGAGCCCACCTGATCAACTCCGTCCACCTGGAGGTGGAGGAGACCTACTCGATGCTGGTCACGGCCGGGGACCAGATCAGGGTCTTCGAAGAGGAGATCCTCCCCCAGGCCGAGGAAGCCTACGAGATGTACCTCTTCAGCTATCAGCAGGGTGAGATCTCGTCCCTGGATCTCATCGAGGCCCGGCGCACGCTGAACGAGGCCCGGACGTCCTACGCGGACGCGCTCTACGAATATGACATCGCCAAGGCGGGACTGGAGCGATCCGTCGGCCGCCCTCTTCAGGAGTAGAACCATGATCTCGATTCTTTCGATCCGGGCGCCCGTCTTGCCGGTCCTTTTCGGCGTCTTCCTGGCAGCTTGCGGGAGCGGCGACACTTCCGGCAACCCGCCGGGGGACGCGGCCGGAACCGCGAGGGAGGGGAGCTCTCCCGCAGCCCTGCAGGCCGCTGAGCCCGGGTCCGGTGCTCCGGAGGCGGGTCCGTCCTGGTCTGAGGGCACGAGCATCGAGCTTTCCGATGCGGAGATGGAGGCGCTCGACGTCGAGACCGCCACCGCCGACCTCCGGACCCTGGCCTCCCACCTCCAGGCCATGGGGCGGGTGCTGGCGGATCCCTATCGCCAGGCCATCGTCACCTATCCCTTCCCCGCCCGGATCGCCGAGATCCAGGCGCGTCTGGGAGACTGGGTGGACCCCGGGGAGAAGCTTCTGGTCCTTCAGAGCGAAGAGGTGGGGGAGGCCACCTCGGCCTTCTATCGCGCCGCTGCCGATCATGAGCTGGCGAAGGCCAACCACGAACGGGAGGCCCAGCTCTACGAGAACGGCGTAGGCGCCCGGAAGAACTTCACCTCGGCGGAGATGGAACTGAGGGTGGCCCGGGCCAACCTGGACGCCGCCGAGAAGAAGCTCCACGTCCTGGGGTTCACGGAGGAGGGGGTCGAGGCCCTGAGCGATAGCCACCAGGTGAACCCCACCATCACCCTCCATGCCCCGATCCGGGGAAAGGTGGTCGCGAACAACGCGGTGCTGGGGGGGATGGTGGACGAGGCCATGGGGATCCTGACGATCCTGGATCCCACCCGGCTCTGGGTTGAGGCCGCCGTCTACGAAAAGGACATTGCTCGGATCCGGACGGGTCAAAAGGCGCAGGTCACCGTCCCGGCCTACCCCGAGGAGACGTTCCAGGGGACCATCACCTTCATCAGCGACCTCCTGGATCCCGAAACCCGGGCCATCACCGTCCGCACCGAGGTGCCCAACCCGGCCCTCCTCCTCAAGCCAGGGATGTTCGCCGACCTCGTCATCGAGGTCAGCCAGAACGGCAAGGCCCTGTCGGTCCCGAGCGAGGCGGTCCTGGACGACAAGGGTCGGCCCATGGTCTTCGTGCAGACGGGCCCCGGGCGCTTCGAGCCCCGCCTGGTCACCCTGGGCGCCCGGCAGAATGGATTCCTGGAGGTCGTCGAGGGCCTGGAGGAGGGAGACGTGGTCGTGACCCGCGGGAACTTCCAGCTCAAGTCCAAGCTCAATGAGGCCCTCCTCCACGCCGCCCATGTCCACTGACCCCCTGGGGTGACCCGACCATGATCAACCGCGTCATACGGTTTTCCCTGGAGCACCGTCTCCTCACCGTCTTCCTGGTGGCCCTGGTGTCCATGATCGGGGTGCTCCTCTCCCTGAGGATGCCCAAGGACATCTACCCGGACCTGAGCGCACCGGTGGTGACCATCGTCACCGAGAACGAGGGGATGGCGGCGGAGGACGTGGAGAGGCTCATCACCATTCCCCTGGAGAGCCTCCTGAGCGGCGCTCCCCACGTCACCCGGATCCGCTCGGAGTCCGCCACAGGGGACGCGCTGGTGACCGTGGAGTTCGATTGGGGAACGGACATCTACCTGGCCCGGCAGATCGTCTCCAGCAACCTGGAGATCGTGGTGGGGAGCCTCCCCCAGGGCACCGTGGGCCCCCACCTGGGCCCCGTGGCCTCCCGCATGGGGGAGGTCTTCGAGTTCGCCGTGGTGGGGGAGGGGGTAGATCCCCTGGAGCTCCGCTCCATCGCCGACTGGACCATCCGGTACCGCCTCCAGGGGGTCCCCGGCGTGGCCTTCATCATCAACATGGGGGGGTTCGTCAAGCAGTTCCAGGTCTTCCTGAAGCCCGAGATGCTCCACCACCACGGGATCAGCGTCAACGACGTCAGGGAGGCCATCGAGGGCAGCAACCGGAACTTCTCCGGGGGCGTCCTCACCAAGGGTGCCCAGGAGCAGCTCATCAAGGGGCAGGGGCGCATTACCGGGGCGGAGGACATCGCCCGTACCGTCATCACCTCCCGGAACAACGTCCCGGTCTTCGTCGGTGACGTGGCCGACGTGCGGGTGGGGGGGGCGTTTCGCAGGGACGACGCCAGCTACAACGCCGAGCCGGCCGTCTACGTGACGGTGCAGAAGCAGTACGGGGGGAACACCCTGGAGGCCATCGGCCGGGTCAAGGAGGCCCTTACTCAGATCTCCGCCGATCTCCCGGAGTCCATGCGCCTGGAGGCGTTCTACGACCAGTCGGTCCTCATCGCCAAGTCCATCGGCCACGTGGAGCGGTCCATCATCGAGGGGGCCATCCTGATCGTCCTGGTGATGATGCTCTTCCTCTGGGACCTCAGGAGCTCCCTCATCGCCGCCCTCACCATTCCCCTCTCCATCTTCATCGCCTTCATTATTCTGGCCCTCTTCCGGGTGAATCTGACGGTGATGTCCCTGGGCGGCCTGGCCATCGGGGTGGGGAAGGTGGCCAGCGGCACCATCATCATGGTGGAGAACATCGTGTGCGCCGTCCGGGAGGAGCGGGGGGAGGAGTGCACGCTGGACGCCACCTTCCGGGCCGCGAAGGACGTGGGGACCCACCTGTTCGCGGCGTCCCTCATCATCATCCTGGTCTTTCTCCCCCTCCTGAGCCTCCAGGGGATCGAGGGCGCCATGTTCAAGCCCACGGCCATCGCCGTGGCGGGCGCCCTCTTCGGCGCCCTGGTGCTGAACCTGGTCCTCCAGCCTGTCCTCTGCTCCGTCTTCCTCACGGCCGAAGCCGGCAAGGCCGAGAAGAACCCCATCGTGGACCGGCTCCAGAGGGTCTACGAGTCCTACCTGATCCTCTTCCTGGACCGGCCCCGGGTCGTCCTCTTGGGATCGGCGGGATTGGTGGTCCTGGCGGGGTTCCTCTACTCGTTCATGGGCAAGGAGTTCGTCCCGCCCCTGGACGAAGGCTCCATCATGGCGTCCACCGTCATGCTCCCCGAGACCTCGCTGGAAGAGTCGGGGCGGATCGCCACCCAGATCGAGCGGATCTTCCTATCCTTCCCGGAGGTGGTCTCCGTAGCCCGCACGACGGGGACGGCGGAGGGGAGCGAACACGTGCACCCGGTGAACCACAGCCACTACAACATCCTCCTGGTCCCCCGGGAGGAGAGGAAGCGAGGGTACGAGGAGCTGACGGAGGCCATGCGGGTGGAGCTGGACCGCATCCCGGGGGTGGCCTACATCTTCGAGCAGCCCATCGCCAACAAGCTGTCGGAGATGCTCACGGGGACGGGGGGCGACCTCTCGGTGAAGCTCTTCGGCACCGATCTGGCTGTCCTCAACGAGAAGATCGAGGAGATCCACCACGTCATGGAGGAGGTGGACGGGGTGGCCGACCTCCACGTGGAGCAGACCGCCGGAATTCCGCAGCTGGTGGTGGACCTGGACCGGGAGGAGCTTGCCCGGTACGGGATCCCGGTGGGAGACGTGGCCGACCTGGTGGAGACGGCCCTGAACGGCCTCCAGGTCACCGACGTCTACGAGACCGACCGGGTCACCTCGGTCCTCCTGCGCCTGGGGGAGGAGTACCGCCAGAGCGAAGAGGCGGTGGCGAACCTCCTGGTGGACGCTCCCACCGGGGAGCGGATCCCCCTGTCCCAGCTCGCGGACATCCGCCACGGGGAAGGCCCCCAGGAGATCCTGCGGGAGAACCTCATGCGCCGGAAGATCATCCTGAGCAGCGTCGTGGACCGGGACGTGGCGAGCCTGGTGGAGGAAGCCAGGGAACGGATCGCGGCCGAGGTCAGCCTCCCCCTGGGCTACTTCGTCGAGTTCGGGGGCTCCTTCGAGAACCAGCAGCGGGCCATGCACAACCTCACCGTCCTCATGGCCGTGGTGATCCTCCTCATCTTCGTCATCCTCTTCTCCACGTTCGGCTCCATCATTCCGGCCGCCCTCATCATCCTCACCGTGCCCCTCTCGCTGGTGGGGGCCATCATCGGGCTGTTCATTGCCGGCCAGAGCCTGAATGTCTCCTCCATGATCGGCCTCATCGCCCTCATCGGCGTGTGCGTGCAGAACGACGTGATCCTGGTGGCCAAGATCCGGGACTATCTCAAGGCGGGGTACGACCTGAGGAAGGCCGTGATGGCGGGCTCGCTGAGGAAGTTCCGGGCCATCCTCATGACCAACCTGGTCATGATCGTGGGATCCATCCCCCTGGCCTTCCACGTGAGCACCGGGTCGGAGCTCCACCGCCCCCTGGCCATGGTGTACATCGGGGGCTTCATCGGAGCCATCGTGCTGAGGATGATCGCCATGCCCGTGCTCTACGAGTGGGCCATGAGACTGGTCCGGCCGGCCCGGGCGTGACGCCCGGCCGGCCGTCGCTGCGGTGTTCCACGGAGGTCGGCGCTACCCCGCCATCCCCAGGAACATTCCGCCGACGTAGGGCACCAGCCAGATCGTCCAGACCACCAGGCTGAGCCGGTGGAACCTCACCCGGGCCGCCTCGGTCCCGGTTCGCACCACCCTGGTGGCCCATACGGCATGGATCAGCATGAGCCAGAGGGCGATCTGGCCGGTGATGGTGTGGGAGCTGGCCCAATCGAAGCCGGGGTGGATGAGCTCCATGGCCAGGGTCCCCGACAGGTCGAAGAAGAACCCCGTCCAGAAGGCTGCCACGTGCCATCCCTTCAGGTACCGGGCCAGGTGCTCGGCCCAGACCCCGATGGAGTAGGAGACCAGGGCCAGGGTGATGAGTACCGCAGCGGCGCCGGTGAGGGAGATCATGGCGTGGACCCGGGATAGGGGAGAGGTTAGCCGGAAGGGTAGGCATTCGCGCTCGTCCTGCGCAACATCGGCTGGCAGGGGGGGCGGGTCGGCCCCCGTCGGCCCCGGAAAGGGCTTCCCGGTAGGCGTCCCCCGGGTTGGCGGGCTGGTTTTCGAAGAAGCCCCCTAACGCTCGATGCCCCTCGCCGCCCGCATGAGCTGCTCGGCCGAGGCCCCGGCCTTCCAGAGGGGAACCAGCTTCTCCATCGTGGGGCGGGCGTGGGTGAAGAACGCCTTGAGTCCCCGGC
>Ga0209164_1003982_pt1 | contig 13590 bp, 14 predicted proteins | sample MTBNYHSulfiMetaG_FD_187458 | JGI IMG/M metagenome (GOLD analysis project Ga0209164, IMG submission 187458) | Enrichment culture microbial communities from rom New York Harbor, USA that are MTBE-degrading - MTBE-NYH (New York Harbor Sulfidogenic)... | ecosystem: Environmental > Aquatic > Marine >...
AACGGGTGATATCCGCTCTCCCGGCGAGAAGCGTATCTATCCGCTCCCTGTTTTCCGAAGACCCGACGATAAACGTAAAACTCTGCACGCATATAAGATGCCTGTTTTCAGGGAATCTGTCAATCGCAGCAGAGGAGAACGAAGTAAGTCAGGATGGGTAAGATAAGTATCGCGCAGGATATCAGTGGTATATTATCAGGCCAGGGGTTTTTCAGTCTTCCATGTGATTTTTTTCTTAGCGATACAAGTTTGTCGCGCTCCACACCAAAAAGTCATGCACCGAGATGTCTTATTGTATAACTCATTGTTTTTTAAGGCCATAAAAAATGGCACAGCCCTTGCTTTCATATTCCTTAAGCATAAATCTACCGAGGAGGAGCACCATGGTCCAGAACACACAAGACTCGCCGATACCTGTCACAAAGAGAAGTGAAAAACATACGTTCAAAATAATGCCGCTCCTGTCAGGAAAACATAAAATAAAATTCCATGGCAATCTGCCCTGGGGGTGGGCTGCTTCCCTGGCACAGGGCCTGTCAAACAGAAGGATCAATATCCTGTCAGGCAACGCCAAAAGGATAAGCATGAGCCAATGGATAGGAGAGATGACGGTTGAATCAGGCGGCGTGGCCGCCAGTATGTCTGATATTGATTTTACGGCGATCATCAATGAAAGGCTGGATATGTCACACCAGCGGCTTGTGCTTGCCGATTTCAGCATCAGAAAATGTTTTAAAGCAAACGGATCGGTTTATGTTGTAGTCGAAGGACAGGACCAGTTAGGTTTTCTTGCAGGCGTTCTGAAAAAGTTCACGTCCTGCAGTCTGTTCCCCTGGGAATTTTCCATTAAAACAGAAAACGGCTATATTGCTGACAGGTTTCATTTAATGGGGGCATCGGGCATGGACGTATCGACCCAGATGATGAACCTGCTGAAGATAAAACTCAACGAAGCAAAGAGAGAGAGATGAAGTGCGTCTTTAGCATTCACCTCATCTCTTTCAATGCCCTGAGATAGACATATGAGAGACCATATCGGTTCAATGCACTCATAAAAACTACGGTCCCTGGCAGTCAGCTCCCGGTCACCTGCACGTCGTGGTACAATAGTTGATATCGGTTTTCAGACACCTGACAAGGGGAAAAGATGAAAATAATATCAGCAAAATGCATTATCAGTGCGGTTGGACCGGATCAATACCCTGACACCGGGTATCCGGAGATTGCGATGCTCGGACGCTCCAATGTTGGGAAATCATCCCTGATCAATTCATTATGCGCACGACGCGCGCTGGCGCGGACCAGCGGCAGGCCGGGGAAAACACAGACTATCAATTATTTTGCCATTAATGAGCAGCTGTATCTGGTCGATCTGCCCGGATATGGATATGCGGCGACATCGAAGGGAAAGCACCGGGAGTGGGGCGAGTTCATCACCAACTATCTTCGGGACCGGGACATGCTTGCACTCATTGTCCATCTGATTGACCTGCGGCATGAGCCCATGAAAAATGATAAGAATGCTTCAGCATGGCTGATGAGGCTCAATATCCCGTATGTCATTGTCGGGACAAAGGCGGATAAAATAAGCCGCGGCAAGCGTCCGGCCCATATTGCCGCGATTCGCAAAGGATTAATGCTCCCTGCTCATGTTCCAGCGCTCATCTATTCCAGTGAGACCGGGGAAGGCAGAAACGAATTGTGGCAGCATATCAGAAGCGTTTTGTCCGGACAGGAATGAAGCACAAAAAAAGAGAGAGTTTGAGAAGGGAATGATCCGGCAAATGAATTTTGCTTATACCGTGAGCGCCAGGGAAAATACAGGACAGAGTATTGGACAAGTTGCCTGATAAGCAGCCAAACGGATTTCAGGAAGGCCAGAGTGTGGAATTGGTGATTGGCGACCGGACTGAACTTGGTTATAAGGCCATGATCAATAACTCGCAATGGGGCATGCTATATAAGAACGAGGTGTTTCAGCGATTACGAAAAGGACAACAGATAAAAGGATTTATAAAGAAGTTGAGGGACGACGGAAAGATAGACCTCTGTCTTCAAAAACCCGGATATGAAAAGGTTGATGAGGTATCTGAAAAGATTATCGATATACTAAAAGCAGCGGGCGGATTTGTTTCAGTAACCGATCAAAGCCCGCCTGAAATTATCTACAGCTTGTTCGGGGTCAGCAAGAAAACCTACAAAAAAGCACTAGGCGCTCTTTACAAAAAACGGATTATTCTCATCGAAGACAAAGGCATAAAACTCATAAAACGGCAAGGTGCGTTAGCCACTAAAAGCGTTTACAAATGACCTTCCGGTCGTCATCTTCAAACAGCCTTCTTTTCATTTCCTCTGCGGGTTATATGGTAGACCGCACCGGCATATTCAATACGCAATGGATGATTTTCATTAGTATTGTTGCGTCTCCCCGTAATCTCAGACAATATGAATCCATTGTGATACAATTTTTCTACGGAAATACAAAAGAGAAAACTCGGGAAGACCGGCGTTAACGTAACATTGCTCAAATGGAAAATAGGGACAGCGAGCCTGTCTAAAAACTATCAGACATCACTGCATATCTATGATACATTAGAGCATCAACTATTTAGAAAGGAATGATTGATGCCATTAAGACCATATGACCAAGAGCAAGAGTTTCTTCTCCCTCCGAGCCTTAATGAATGGGTAAGGCATGAGCATCCTGTAAGAGTGTTTTCAGAGACTGTTGATCGGCTTGATACCACAAAATTCAGGGAGCCAAAAGACGAAGGCCGACCTGCATATCATCCGAAGATGATGTTGAAAGTGCTTCTGTGGGGATATGCAACAGGTATACGCTCAAGCAGGAAGATTGAGGAGAGACTTCAGCAGGATGTAGTTTTCATGTGGCTTGCAGGCTTAGAGAAGCCTGATTTCAGAACTCTGTGTCTTTTTCGGTCTGCCAATAAAGATGCAATAGAGGGTGTATTTGCCAATGTCATAACAATCGCGCAGTCGATGGGAATGGCAAACCTTGGTCTTGTCGCAATTGATGGGAGTAAGGTACAGGCAAACAGTGGGATCGACAGCTTCAGGACTGTGGAAGATTGGAGGAAGACCCTCAAAAAGGCAAGGGAGGAAGCAGGCCGGATCATCTCTGAAGCGGAGCGGCAAGATAAAGAAGAAAATGATCGTTACGGTGAAGAAATGAGTGGTAATGAGTTACCCAAGGCGATTGAAAAGACAAGGGATCGGATCAAGAAGATAGAAGAGTTGCTTGCGCAAGCGAAGGAATTGGGCAAGGAAGAGAAAGCTCGAATGAGCCTTACTGATCAGGAAGCGAGCTTTATGCATAAGAGGGCAACCTCTATTCCGGCCTATAATGCACAGCTTACGGTGACGGAGGATCAGATCATTATCCATGCTGAGGTAACGACCGAGCCAGTAGATGTTAATCAGACAAAGCAGGCAGTGGAGGCGATCAAGGCTTATATTGGCGAGACGCCCGTCATCTTGGTAGCCGACACAGGCTATAGTGGCGGAGATAACCTCAAATATCTGGAAGACAATGACATTGATGCGTACATTCCCGAGGAGGGGGAGCGGAATATCGGGAAAACAAAGAGGGCAAGAGCGCATTTGTACGGGAAGGAAACGTTTATATATCAGAAACAAGAAGACCGTTATATCTGTCCTCAAGGTGAAACGCTTAGCCCGGTGGCGAGGTCGCGGATCAAGGGGAAATACAGCAAACGAGAGGTTACGGTATATCGGACGAAGCGCGGTGTCTGCGCCGCGTGTCCTTTTAACGGACAATGCACACCTAATAAAAAATTAGGCAGAGCGATCACGAGAGATGGATATGAAGGATATCGAGAACGCATGAGGGAAAAGATCTCTTCAGCAAAAGGGAAAATACTTTATGGGAAACGAAAATGTATTGTCGAGCCGGTCATTGGTCAGATAAAGACAAGGAGCGGATTCTGGCAATTTTTGCTTCGAGGGTTACACAAAGTGCGGACCGAATGGAAGATCGCAGCAACGGCACACAATCTCTTGAAAATCATAGGAGTAATCATAAGAAAGGAGCGCCAACTCCAGGCCTTTGGATAAAAGTTCGGTGAGCATATTCCTTATATCAAATTATCTTAATCCACGTGCTCGATTAGCGGAAAGGTTTTTAGACAGGCTCGCTGTCCCTATTTTCTGATCCCGAGAATCTCCCGGTATCCTTCTTGGTTGACACCCACGGCTACGAGGACGGATACATTCCTTACTTCTCCTCCCCAACTCCGCTTTAACGCAATACCGTCAAGATAGACATAGGGATGCGTTCCTTCTATTGGCCTCATCCTCCATGCCTCGATCCTCTTGTAGATCTTCGCATTCAGACGGGAAACTGTCCCCGAACTTACCTTCGTCCCCCAGAGCGCCTCAGTAATCTCTTCAACCCGTCTGACTGATACCCCCGCAAGATACATCTCCACCAATGCCTCTTCAACCGATGTCTCTCTCCTTCGGTACCGTTCTATGATCGCTGTCTCAAAGGGCAAGGTCCTTAATTTCGGCACCTTCAACTCCACTTCCCCTGCTTTTGTATGCAGTGATCTTGGGTAATATCCTGCCCTCGTATCCTTACGACCCTCGGTTCGCTCATATCTCTTGGCATTGCAGAGCCGATCTGCTTCTTCATCTAATAGTGAATTCAACGTCTCCTGCACCGTTCCCCTTACGATCTCCCCAAGGTGCTCCTTCACACTCTCTTCGTTGATCTGGATTATTCTGCCCTTCTTTGGTGTACAATTCTTCTTAGTCATGGTGTTCCTCCTCCGGTATTTGTTTTGTGGTGAAACTAATTTACCAGATTCGAGGTCACCATGACTTTATTTGTGCGAAAAATATGATACGTTATCCTATTTTCTGATCCCCAGTATCTCAGCGTCTTCCCCGGAAACGTCCTGAAATTTGATCTAGGGAGACCTCTGCATCTTTCCGGGACTTCAGATGTTTCCTGGAATTCCTCTCCCTATCAGTCGCAGGCCGGTCAAGCCGGAGAATAACAAATGGAAGAATGTACAGTCACAGGGGGTTATCCTGCTTTTCTGAATTTGTTCAATTCCAGCCTTACTGCCTGCCTGACGATATCCTGAATCGGACGTTTATCCTGTCTGATATAATTCCGTAATGCCTGGTTCATTGCAGTCTGATAGCCCTGGCCTTCGCGTTCGGCCTCATTTCTGAACCACTCAAGGATATCAGTATCAATGCATATGGTGATTCTTGTCTTTCCCCTCTGTGGAATAACCGGGCCTCTTTTACCCTTGCTGAAATCGTATTCCTTCTCTATATCTTTATTCTTCTTCATATGCTCTCCTCTCCTTCAGGCTTGCCTTTCTGGCCGAAATCAGCCTAATCTCTTCCGCTCCGGCATAGGCATAGACAACCACAAGTACCCTGCCGAATAAATCCCGGCCAATCGTTACGAATCTCTGTTCATTATGCCTCTTATCCTCGATGGTTATGGCCATCGGGTCGTCAAGCACTGTCGCTGCATGAGAGAATTCCACCCCGCCGTGCTTCCGGATATTTGCCGCAGCCTTCTTAATATCCCAAACAACCTTCATATTATAATATGCATAATATATGTATTAGTCAAGCCCTGTATTCTCTTTCAATAATGAAATATGATCAATTGGAAGTCTATACATCGCTTTTACTCAATGAGGACAGAAAAGTACATGTTACTTCGCTATTAATCTCACCTTCTGCTGTCCTCAGAAGTGTTCAAAAGCAGTCTGTCCCTTTTGTGCTCTGGTGCTTCATGAAGGACCGTTCCTGTCATCTTTCTAACGGTATGCGTCTTTGTTTATGAGAAAGGGGTAGCATCTGTGCATTATTCTCTGTCGCATTAACGTCAGCTGAATCTTTCTGTAATACTCCTGTTTTGCCTGCACTATCCGCTGCCTTTAATGACTGTGTGCCACTCATGCAGTTCCTTAAAATACCCTGATAACAGGTACACTCGGAGTCCTGAGGATAGGCATTATTTATGTACATTACCCCTCCATCCCACCATAAATTAACACCTCTGTACTTAAGAAATGTCGGATACCAAAGTAACCCAAAACGCCCCCCTTTCGGGTAAGAAAGAAATGGAATATGATATTCGGCCTGATAATCAATCGGGTGGCTTTTCGTTAACTGAGACTACACCTGAAAGTCAATACCTTGAGTCTCTCATTGATCGCAATTATTTCCGAAAATAACTGTCACGGGACAGAATCAATCGTGCTTATCTGTGACTTCCTGTATTATTGTCTTCAGGGCAATTGAGTTTCATACAACGTTATATATGAAAATCATTATCAATTCGCGGAGAATAATTAAGTCAATTATTATGTAAGACGCAACATAATAATAAATTGAGAAATATTTTTCTTGTTTTGCAATAAGTTAGAATTGAATAAATTTTTACATTTCTTGACACACCTTTTCAATTCTCCTAAAATCATCATGAAGAAGCATTCTATATAAAAAATAATGCTATGAGTAAAAAACAATGAAACCCGATGATCTTATTCAACAACGCTTGACCGAAAATTCTCTCAGGCAATCGTTTGAACAAACTTTATCGGAGCGCGCTCAACGCTATCTCAAAATCAAACCGCACGGCGTAATCCCGTTTACTCCCTTTGCTCCTCCCTCATCTGAATGTGGTCTCCTCTTTCGGGATGGTCATTTCTATGGCTGTATTGCTTTGACTCAAGCTGTTGCTGAAGCACTTACAAGATTTCTTTGCACCAAAAATGGCTGGAAACCAGCCAAAGTATTTGAAACAAATATAGACAAATTGCACAAAAGAGGATTTATATCACAAGACATAAAAAAGAAATTCTTAAGTCTTTGGCAAAACCGTGACGATTACCATCACTTGAACCCGGACATTGAAACAAATCTTAAAGAACTAAATAAAATAGCTTTCGAGAAAATACTTTATCTGAAAGAAATCGAATCTGAACTGTTTGCATTCTCTATTAACGATGGGAAATTAATTCCCAAATATCCGAAATATTGGTCAATTGGCCAAGATAGAATAGCTCAAGTCATGCTCCGGATTGGATAATCAAAAAAACTCATAACAAATGGCTCGACCAGATGGCGAATAAGCTCGGCAGGTTTTGCATAGGTGGTTGCCGCCACTGATCAGCCCGGTCACTGTACGTAATACATTATGGAAGACGATTTAATCAGAAAAATTAAGAAGACCGTTGCCAAGAAAACAAATTTGGAAGAAGCGGATGTGCGTTCTCTAATGATTTTGATTAGAAAGTTGTTGGACAAGATGTCACCATCCGATCAGCAGTTATTCTTAATTACAAGACTTTTTTGTAACTGGGTTGCCCACGTTGAAATCACAAATTCAAATACTGGCCTTAGAATACTGGCAGAAATTAATGATACTTTTGTCAACGTCAAGAGCTCCACAGATACGAAAGAAATACAAACTAAACTTTCTTCGGCAATAGGTTATCCAGCCTTACGAAAAGAACTAAAATCATTTTTTGACCGTATCGGCGTTGATGATGCTTTACTTTCTGATAATAATATTTGGGCTATTTTCATTATCAATTTAATGGAAATTATTCGCGATGTACCATTGTCTTTTCCTCAGTTATCGAAGTTAGATGCAACCAAACAAAGAATTTATAACCAAATAGCTCAAAATCCAATTAAGCCAGGTGCCGGAGTAATCTCCATTCAGATATCTCGGATAAATTATGATGCACTTGGAGCAAAAGGGGCAGGTGATGTTATGTGCCTGCTTATTAGGACAGAGGATACAACTACTACAGTTATTCCTCTTTTGATTGATGCGAGATTATAACAAATTGAATTTATACAGGGGAATAGGGATAGCGACTATAGAAACAAAAAAAGCGTACAACAAGTGCATCGAGAGGGACGGGGAATAGCTGTCAGACTTTTTTCATCCATTTATGTTCCCAGCCCCTCATGATTGCCGTTAAACATTCCTTTTGATATTACTCAGATATTTGATATTCCTTAACCCGTTTATGTGCAGGTGAGTTAGCTGCACAAATATATATCAGGCATAACAATTTCCTAAAGAAACAAACTCTATTTATGATAATGCAGAAAACGTTTACTGCTTTGAGAAGGGATTCTAAGCTGTACACCTGATAACACTCAGTTAGACGATGAATTCAGATGTGCAGATTTCCAGTTACAATAAATAAGTCCTTAATAATTTTCTCTCTAACATTGTAAACTCGACACTTTCGTTTTGATTTCGACTCTCACTGGTAACAATAAACATTGAATCGCAATGGAACCGTATGATAGTATTGGCAGAAATGAAGGGGGAGATATATGCTGCTTCCTGACCATGAGACATGTGTCGATTTTCTCAATTATGAAGCCATTGCAAAAACCGTCGTTGAGTTGCTGAAGGAAAACCGTAAACAGGCGCTTACGATTGGTATCCACGGTGATTGGGGTGTCGGCAAGACGAGTGTCCTTACAATGGTCCAATCAGAGATTGGGGAAGACAAAACCGTTGCGTGCCTTTGGTTCAACGGCTGGACGTTTGAGGGCTTCGACGATGCAAAGACAGTCCTTATAGAAGCGACTATTAGCGAGCTATGCCGTCAGAAATCAACTATTGGCAAGGTCAAGGAAATGAGTACTAAACTTATCAAGCGTATTGACGGATGGAAGATCGCCCGTCATGCTACGGGAATCGCATTTACAGCGATGACGGGATTGCCATCACCTGATCTTGTCGGGACTGTGTTGCAAGGTATAAAACAGTTGGCTGGCAGCGTGAAATCTATGTCACCTGAGGATATCGAGGGCAAGATTACAGAGTTAGCTTCCTTTGTGAAGCCTGGCGAAGAGAACGGTATCCCCGAGCAGATACATCAGTTCAGGGAAGAGTTTGCTAAGCTGCTGGACGAGGCCAAGATCGATCAGTTGGTTGTCCTCATCGACGATCTTGACCGCTGTTTGCCGGAAACTGCAATCGCCACCCTAGAAGCTATTCGGTTATTCCTGTTCGTTCCGAAAACGGCTTTTGTAATCGGTGCTGACGAGGGAATGATTGAATACGCCGTTCGGCAGCATTTTCCGAATCTACCTCTCGTTTCAGGACCCGTACCTTATGTGCGGAATTATCTAGAGAAGTTGATTCAGGTACCATTCCGGATTCCGGCTCTTGGCATGCAAGAAGTACGAGCATACGTAACACTCCTACTGGTAGAGGCACTTACCGGTGAAGACGACCCCGGGTTTAAGACTTTGCTGGATAAGGCAAAGCAAAGCCTCAATCAGCCCTGGTTGGGATCGGGTATTAGTCAGGCGGATGTGCGTGCCGTAAACGAGGAGAAACAGAAAGAGCTGGATACCGCTTATCTGCTTGCACAGCAGATTGGGCCTATCCTAGCGGAAGGTACGAAGGGCAATCCTCGGCAGGTCAAACGTTTTCTTAACTCAATGTTCATCAGGCTCACTATTGCCAATGCCCGCGGCTTTGGTCAAAATGTAAATCAAGCCGTACTCGCTAAACTGATGCTTGCGGAGCAATTCCAGCAGGATTATTACGATCATTTATCGAATGTTGTCATGCTATCGGAAGACGGTAAAGTGAAGGATCTTCAGGAGTGGGAGAAGAGCGTCCGTGATGGCACAGTCCCCAAGAAGGAGAAGTCACCCGGGTCTGAATCAGCAGCCGAGAAATGGTTCGAGAAAGAATGGGTCCAGAGGTGGTTGAAAATCAATCCAGCTTTGGGAGAAATCGATCTGCGTCCCTACGTCTTTGTGGCGCGCGACAAACGAATCCTAGCTGCCGCAGGTGAGGCGAGCAGTTTGGACGATTTGATCGAAAAGTTGACCGGCTCGGAGATAGCTGTGCGGAGTGTCGAACCACAAGTCAAGGCGCTGGGTCTGCCAGATGCGGAACAAGTTTTCAGTGGGTTGCGCGAGCGAGTGGTCCGCCAGGGCAGTTTCATTTTGCAGCCACCGGGATATGCGGGTCTCAAGATCGTCGCCAAGCACCATCCACGGTATCAAATGGAACTTCTCCAATTGTTGCACAGCATAGATGAAAAAGGACTCGGATTTTGGGTGGTAACGGGATGGAAAGAAATTCTCACTGAACCAGAGGCGATCACCCTGTTACAGGAACTCCTAAAGCGATGGGCTACTCAGGAAGATAACAAAGAGTTGAAGAGGGCAGCAGGTAAAGTACTTACTGCGCTTACGAAAGCGAGGCACTGATAGGTACTTCAGGTTCATCAAAAGGTCCCGGCTCAGGTACTCCACTGGTACCCTCGTGGCTGAATGAACCAACAGCTCCCGTGCCAGGGGAGGACCAAACACAACCTGGGGATCGTGATGCAGGATATAGGATGCCGGCGATTACGCCAGGACCTCCACACGGTCGGTTCCAGAGTGCGAGAAGAAATTTTTCAGTGTTCGCCGCCTCTCGTGGCAACGACAGCGGTGCACTTCGACGCGCAGTTCGCGATTACGTTCGTTCCGGTGCTGGCGGTAGCCGTAATGCGACGCTGCGAATGGGGGTATCTAGGGCAGCAGCTAGCGGCATACTTAACGTCTTCCGGGGATTTCAGCGGGATGGCGTAGATGCGACGTTAAGGCATCTTAACCTTACTAATCTGGTCGGTCGACCATCAGAAGCTGTATTTCTCGGGCTTACGGATGTAATTTGCCGGGACGGCGGCTCAATTGATGAAGGAATTGCGCGCGAAGCTTGGATAGAAACGGTGGTTGAAGTGGATGGTTTAGAACTCGATAATATGACTGCTTTGACCGCTGACCAGATGACCGAGATGTTCCTTGCGTTCATCGGGCATGCTATCGAGACACGCTTATTTCAGGACATCGGCATTAACGGCTTAAAGATCGCTCCGGACTTAGCTGCAATAGAAGCGTTCGAGTCACAACTCAGGAGTTATATTCGCGGAGCCGTGCGAGACTCTTTCTCAGGTGACCTCGCTGGCTTGCCTACTTACTCCGACCGTCAAATCGCTGCAATTGTCGATCAAACGTATCATGACGCGTGGGACCTTCTCGTCGCTTGGGGAGACACTGAATAATGAGTAGACACAGCATCATCGCTCGACTCGGGCCAACTGATACTGAAAGCGTTATTGTCCATCTCCCCGATTCGATTCAGACTGAAATCCAGTTTATCGACGGCTCGCGACGCCTAAGCTTCGGTCTCGGTCAAATGATGGCTCAATTATTCGATCGTGGCGTAACTCCGACTGATTCAGCCATCGATCTTGCGATCCTCGCTGCGACCGTTACGGCAGCCGACACTCGCATTTCACGCAGTGCAGATTCGCAGGATAGCTGGACGCGAGAAATAGATCTGTATGTCCCAGTCCTCGACTCAAGGATGTGGAGTATAGCCACTTCACTTATTGAGCGCATACTGAAGTTTCTGACCGGTGATCGTTGGCGGCTGTTTTTCCGAGCGCGTCATCCGGATTATCGTGAACTTATAGCCCGCTCCAGATCCCTTGTACGGCCATCGTTTTCTTGTATATGCCTGTTCTCAGGTGGGCTGGACAGCTTCATTGGTGCGATTGACCTCCTCGAACGTGGGCAGACACCGCTCCTCGTAAGTCACTACTGGGATCTCAGTACCAGTTCTCAAGAACTGTGCGCTAATCGTTTAGGTGAAGTTTATGGCGATATGCGGCCACATCACGTCCGTGCGCATGTTGGTTTTGATAAGAACGACTTCGCCCGGGAGATGGATACTGAATTGACAACTAGAGGTCGATCGTTCCTTTTCTTCGCACTTGCCGCTCTTGCTGCGAGCGGAGGTCGTGGCGAACAGACCATTTATGTACCTGAAAACGGTTTAATATCTCTGAATGTGCCTCTTGACCCTCTGCGTTTGGGAGCCTGGAGCACACGAACCACACATCCGTTTTATATGGCTCGTTGGCAGGAATTGCTCGCACACCTCGGTATTAGCGCAACTCTTCAGAATCCTTACAGGTTTAGGACTAAAGGGGAGATGCTTTCTGAGTGCGCGAATGCCACTTTTGTGAGGCATCATTTGACCGACACCATATCCTGTTCCTCGGTAAGTAAAGCAAGGTGGAAAGGACTCCCGCCACAACACTGTGGCTTCTGCGTCCCTTGTCTGATCAGACGCGCAGCAATTACTGCTGCATTCCGCAGAGACCCAACCACCTATACAATACCTGATTTGGAGGCACGGCCGCTAAATTCAAGACAACCAGAGGGCGAAAATATTCGAGCGATTCAGATGATGTCACGTCGTCTCTCTATACGCTCAGAACTGGCGCGAGCTTTGATTTATAAATCAGGTCCTTTAATTGACTATACGGATGAGGAGATCAACCAGTATCAGAATGTATTCAGGCGTGGCATTTTGGAAGTTAACGACATTGTTAGCCACGTTATTATAGAGTCACTTTGACAGAGATAATGCCACTTAGAGGATTCGACTTCCACTGTCATGTCGATCTGTTCCCTGATCCAGCAGCTGCAATAACTCTATTAGAGCAGAATCAAATCTTTACCCTTGCCGTCACGACGACACCAAAAGCGTACCCACAGAACCAACGATGGACAGCAGAATCTCTGTATGTTTACGCTGCCGTCGGCCTGCACCCTGAATTGGTTGCTGAGCGTCAAAATGAGATCGATCTGCTTGAATCTCTTGTAGAGGAAACGCCATTCATAGGTGAGGTAGGATTAGATGGTAATTCTCAACACCGCAGCAGCTTGCCAGCACAGAAAATAGTTTTTCTCCGTGTGTTATCAACTGCGCAGCGAAAGGGCGGTCGCATCGTTAGTATCCATAGTAGGCGAGCAGCGAGAGAAGTGTTAAGATGCATTCAAGAACAGACGACGCCTGATCGCGTGCTTCCTATTCTGCACTGGTTTTCTGATTCGCTTGACGTTGCAAATGATGCAGTGAATCTTGGATGTTTTTTTTCAATTAATCCGCGCATCTTAAAAAGCCGGCAAGGAATAAAATTACTTCGCAGCTTGCCAATCGAAAGGATTTTACCAGAGTCTGACGCGCCGTTTGCATCTGATGAGAAGTCTGATAAACTCCTTACAATCTCTGATATATCTCAAATGATCGCTTCCGTCCGAGGAGAGGATGCCAACATGATAGCAAGTTTTCTTATTGAAAACTGTAGCCGCGTATTGAAATTTGCTGGGATTCAATAGATGGTTTGATCAAAGGCATGTATTTAGAGTTCCACTTGTAACCTGCACCAGTCTCGCAGGGAATATTACTCTCTACTTCTGTGAGAATTCTTCAATTCAGAGGAAGATAATACGGTTATTTTTGGTTATGACCGGTTCTTCCTGTTCTTCCAGGATGTCCCTGGTCAGAAGTTCCAGTATATATGCCTTCAGTATCTCAGCGTCTTCTCCGGAAACACCCTGAAATTCAACTGCCATGCCCGGTGCGACCTTGAAGAGATCGCCTGTGATACTTTTCGTATAGATAACCGTGCCTTTGAGTTTGAGTGTTTTGTCATCCTTAACAGGCAGATGAATGACAACCTC
>Ga0209164_1003984_pt1 | contig 13589 bp, 11 predicted proteins | sample MTBNYHSulfiMetaG_FD_187458 | JGI IMG/M metagenome (GOLD analysis project Ga0209164, IMG submission 187458) | Enrichment culture microbial communities from rom New York Harbor, USA that are MTBE-degrading - MTBE-NYH (New York Harbor Sulfidogenic)... | ecosystem: Environmental > Aquatic > Marine >...
GACTCGGTTCTCGGCTTTCAGTCGCTCAAGCCGCTCTTGAGAATGAGTGCCGATGTCAATCCAGTAGTAATATCCGCGTTCGTCCTTGAACTTGAATCGTTGCCTGTAATCGCTTGATAGAGGACGATAGATGGCATTGAACCTGTATGCATCCGATTTGGCAGCAATCAGTAAGATGTCTTCTACTGATAACCACTTCTTTGCGGTGGCCTTGCGGATATTCGCCCGCTTCCAGATCACCTGGCCGATGAAATTCCTGTGGCCAAACGTTCCATCAAGTAGGAGTTTGAGGTAATGGCTTGCTGTCTGGTCACAGTGCAGGTAGATGGTGCCCGTCGGCTTCAGCACCCGGTGCATCTCCACAAGGCGGATAGCCATCATCACCAGGTAGGCCATCATGTCGTTGGTGCCGAGGAAACCTCGTAACGCCTGGATGAGATCGCCGAGCTTCTTCGGGCCCGACCCGACGATCTCGCGGTACGCCGCCTCCGAGCCAAGGTCCCAATGCCAGGTATCCTCGAAGGCCCGGATTTGCGCCGCCGACTGGCTACCGTTCTTCTCCCCGAAGAGCACGTTGTACGTGGCCTTGGAGTTGAACGGTGGATCGAGATAGATGAGGTCAACGCTTTCATCGGCGATGTGCCGGCGCATGACCTCCAGGTTATCCCCGTAGTAGAGCTTGTTCCTCCAGGCTGCTCGGCCGTCCATCTTCGGGCTTCCCCACTTCCTGCCAAGATTGTCACCTGTCGGCAGGATTCGACCAATCGGACTAGAGAACCTTGTCGGGAATAGCGACGTGGCACGTCCTACGTGTGAGTCGACTAAGGGGAGGGATCTCTCGTGCTTTCCGACGAACTCTCCGCGTGGTTCAGTGGATTCTGGGACTCACTCGGCGCCCAACTAGACCGGGGCGAAGTGCCCAAGATACAAAGACATCGGCTCCATCAGAGATCCCCGACCGACCTGATGGTCCGTGAAGTCAGTGTGCCCGACCCCGGGATGTTTTTGCACACGTTCCGAGTTCAGGCTCAGTCTGACCCAGTCAAGGAGTTGCTTGATCTCCTTCGCACAAGACCCGATGAGAGTGGGCAGCTTCTGGCCGATTCCAAGGGCGCTCCAATCTCCGATGAAGACCATGCAGTGAGGCAGTTGGTCAACAAGGCCGTATTCCCCTTTCTCTGCAAAGCTCTTGCCTTGCGAGAGAGTAATGCTCCAACCCGTGAAATAGCTGAACAGGCCTTTGAGGAAACCATAAGGCCCCTATTAGCTTCCGAAATCAGCCTTGTACGGATCGCACCCTTGCCGTATCTCTTACCGGTAGCCGCTGACGTCAGACTTGATGTTGGTGTCCGGATACGGAATGTGAGGAACTGGGAAGTGAACGACTGGATAGACAATTCCGCCGCATTTGATGTCCAGGTCTCTGTGGAGGAGGCCAGTAATCTGCACGTGGTTGCCGAAGTTGAGACGAAGAGCAGCCAGCGAGATAGTGCTCAGCTGTTCCGTCAGAATCGTGAGTTGATGGGCTACACAATCACAGCCCTTAGGCTGGCCACTGGTCGCGAGGTCGATGTTCCTTTTGTCCAGACCCTTCGCAATACAGCGGTTTGGGGACGGTCTTATGACGTCATGCCTAGAGCTCGTTGGCCACTTGGCGCGGATTCCTTCCTCACTGAGACTCAGATAACGGAGCTTCTCGCGATCTATGGGTCGATCAAGAGCAGCTCCAGCAAGCATCCGCTGGCAATCCGCCGATGGGATGCGGCGATCACTAGGCGTAACGATGAGGACGGGCTCATAGATTGCTGGGTTGCTCTGGAGTCTCTGCTGACGCCTGATTCAACTTCCGAAGTCAAGTACCGCGCTTCTCTCCGGGGAGCACTCGTTGCTGGCAGGAACCCCGAGGAACGGATTGACACCTACAAGCTTCTGAAGAGGTCCTACGATTGTCGGTGCGACATCGTCCACGCTAATGCCTCAAAGGCAAGACGCCGTCGTGGACGTAAGCGTGTCTCTACGGACCTGCACGACCTCTTGCTGAAGACCCGTGAATCCCTTCGTTTGATTCTGATCAAGGCTTTGGAAGACGGGTTTAGTCCGGAGGAGTTGGAAGCCCAGTTCCTGAAAGGAGGGTCGCGACGGTCTGGAGAGTCACCATGACCGGCTAGGTAGCTGACGTTTTTCAGGTATAGACTGATCTCCCGCGCCGCCCACACCGGCCCCGCCGCAATCATGAACGCCGGCGGGGGAGCTTGCCCGCCGGTGGTACTCCGAGATGGTAGTTTTCGACCAGGCCGGCTTGTCTTGTAGGAGTCTGTACCGGAACCTGTACCTATGCCGTCGTTGCGGAGATCGATATCCAATAACACCGGGAAAGCCCAAAATAGTGGCCGGGAGTTGACGCGCGGTCTCCTGCTTAACTTGGCGCTTGAGGGTGGAATTCCTGCAGTCTATGTTCTGAATCGGAATGCCCGCTAGACCCGCCTGAGCTCAAGCGTGATTCCTTTGGGATCCGGGCAGTGAACGTTCACGACCCCTTTCTCGGCCTCAAAAGCGAAGTTGCCGCCGCACAGCAAGGTCATGAGGAAGGGTGAGATCGCCTGCCATGCGGATGTGCAAAAGCCCTCAGGCGTGGTCCAGTCAGCCGTGAACGTTTCACCGACCCGGTGAACCCCGCCCTGGCATTTTCCTCCCGTGACCGTGATCCGGACCGCCATTGGGCAGATCCCCCTCTCGTTCGTTGTGCGCGTGCCACGACGCCAAAGACAGGCCTGACTTCGCTCTGCCGCCAGCATTTCCTCTGCCGGGCACGCTGTGATATAATCCTGAAGGTTGTGAGCCATAGACGGCCCCTGATGCAGGTCCTCTTGGTCACGAAATTCTAGACATAGGAGTTTGAATGCAGTCGTTTACTGATTACGGGCTAGACCCGGTGCTTCTCCGCAACCTCGAGGAAATGGACTACGCCATACCGACCCAGGTCCAGGCCAAGACCATTCCCGCCGCCCTTCAGGGCAAAAATCTCGTTGTGACGGCCGAAACCGGGAGCGGTAAGACCGCCGCCTTTCTGTTGCCGATCTTCCAGCGCCTTTTGTCCGAGACGGGCGGCAGGACGCGCGCCCTGGTCCTCAGCCCGACAAGGGAAATCGCGGCCCAGACGGTTGACTTTGCGAAATCCATCGGGAGCGGCACCGGGGTCCGCTCCGTCGCCGTGTACGGCGGCGTCGCCATGGGACCGCAGGAGAACGCCCTGCGCGGCGGCTACGAGCTTGTGGTCGCCACTCCCGGGCGGCTTCTCGACCACCTCGGCAGGCGCAACGCCAGACTCGACAGCGTCTCGACGCTGATCATCGACGAAGCAGACCGGATGATGGACATGGGCTTCATGCCCGACCTCCGCCGGGTGCTTTCGCATGTTCCGATGCAGCGGCAGACGATGTTGTTCTCGGCGACGATGCCGCAGGAGATCCTCCGCCTGGTCAAGGCAATAATGTCCGACCCGGTGCGGATAGAGATCGGTACGGTCGCGATGCCGCCGGAAACCGTGGAGCAAATCGTCTTTCCGGTCGCCCAGGACCGCAAGAAAGACCTGCTCCTCGCGCTGCTGCGCGGCGAAACCGGCGAACGCCTGGATACGGTCCTGGTGTTTTGCCGGACCCGGCGGCGCGCCGAGCGCCTGGCAAGGGACCTGGCAAGGGCCCGCCTGCGCGTCAGCGCGATCCACGGCGACCGGACTCAAGCACAACGCGAGCTGGCCCTCGGCAGTTTCCGCAATGGCGAGGTCCGGGTGCTGGTCGCTACCGACGTCGCCGCCCGCGGGCTGGACGTCGAGGGGATCAGCCACGTGGTCAACTATGACCTTCCCGAAGTCGCCGAGGCGTACGTCCACCGGATCGGCCGGACGGCGCGCGCAGGGGCCGCGGGCAAGGCCTATAGCTTCGTCGCGGCCGAGGACCGGTCCAGCCTGAGCCGCATCGAGGCGGCTTTGGGCCAGCGAATCCCCCGGTTCACGGTCACGGATTTCACCCGGGGCAGAGGGGAGTCGGAGGATGTCGAGCCGGCTGCCGGCCCCCAGGTAGTTTCCTCGACAGCGCGCACCATCGTTGCCAGCGGCAGGGGAGGGGCCAGGCCGACATACGCCTGGCCGCGCCAGTGAAATGAATGGGCCCGGGTGGCGCTGCTAGCCGCCGCCCGGCCCCCGGGGGTTGCGCAGGCGCTCCTCGGCCACCACTACCAGTTCGTCGTCTGATTCGACAAGAGTGGTCGATTTCGGGCTGATCAGGACCTCGCCGCCTCGCCTCAGACCGACAAGAACAACTCCCGAGGCCGCGTACATGGTGCCGAGGGCTTCGCCAAACGTCTTTCCGGCGAGGCCCCTCGGTTGGCCCCTCACGCTGATCTCCGCTCCGGAACCCGCCGAGGCGAGGTCCGTTACCGCGGAGATGACTCCCCTGTTGAGGCTGGACCTGGCAAGCAGGTGCCCTAGCAGTGAGTTTGAGGGCAGCACCTCGTCCACCCCGGCCCTCTCCAGATGCTCTATGCTCCTCGAGTTGACGGCCTCGACACAGGTATAGACCTCCGGCCGCAGCGACTCGACGGCCAGCGCGGCAAGAACCGTCCGCGCGTCGCTCGGCGGCCCCTCGGCCGTATCCGCGAGGATGATCGCCGACTCCGCGTGCGCGATGTCGGCCCGCCTCAGGGAATCCTCCTCGTACGGCTTCCCCCGCACAAAGGTGAAATCGGGGGCGTCAAACGGCTTCTCCGGAAGATCCGCGAGAAGCGTTATCGGGATTGAGCTCTCCCGGCGGATTTCCTCGATGATCAGCGGTGCCTTGTCGTTGAAACCGAGGATCAGTAAATGGGCAGGCAGGCGCACAGGTCTCAACCCCTTCCCCTCGCGCAGGAGGGCGTCCAGAAAGATCGTAGCGACGGCCGCGGTGAATAGCCCGATGAACCCCGTCCCGGCGAGCTTGAGCACGACGCGAAGCACAAACCCTGGCTCGGTGATCGGCTGGATCTCGCTGCCCCCGGCCGCCGCGACAGTGGCCGCGGCCCAGAGAATCGCGTGCCCCAGCGTCGCCAGCTTCGGGTTGACCCGGGCCTCGAGAGCGTGAATCCCGAGGGCCCCCAGCAGGATCACCCCCGCGGCGCACAGGACGATGAAGACCAGGCGCCGGCGGGTCAGGTAGCGCCTGACCCGGGACACGATGATCAGCAGTTGATCGGCCATCACGGCACCTCCGGCCGCGTCGTCTTACACTTCCAGTTAGACCCGGACGCGCTTCCAGGCGCCCCCGCGGAATCTCGCTATCAGCAGGGACGACCGGATAACCCAGTCAGAGGCCATGGCGATCCACGCCCCTCCGAGGCCAACCCCCAGCCGCAGGATCAGCAACGCGCAAAGCCCGAGCCGTCCTGTCCAGACCCCGGCAATCGTGATGTACATGACCCGGCGCGTATCCCCTGCGCCGCGGAGAGCGCCGCCAAACACAAATCCGGCGGCCTGGGCGACCTGGGCCGGCCCCATGATCCGCAGACAGATCGAGCCCAGCCGGATGACTTCCGGGTCCGTAGTGTAAAGGCGCATCAGCAAATGCGGAATCGCCAGCAGGACGAGCCCCATAGCCCCCATGAAGACCATCGCGGTCCGCCCGCACTCCCAGCCGTACCGCTCCGCGGTTTCCGGCCGGTCCGAACCCAGGCTCTGGCCCACGGTGGTGCTTGCCGCGGTGGCGAAGCCCATCGCGGGCATGTACGCCACGGATTCGGCGTTCATCGCGATCGCGTGCGCCGCGTAGGCCACGGTTCCGAGGCTGGCCACGATCCGCGCGTAGAGAATCTGAGCCCCGCCCATGATGATCCGTTCGCCGGCTGCCGGTACGCCGACCGCCAGCGTCCGCCTGATGACCGGGAAGTCCAGGCGCCGCAGCGAAGCGGCCCGGAAGCTCAGCCCGGCGCGACCGGCAATAACTAGGCCAAGCAGGATAAGACCGCCAGAGGCCCTGGACACGCTGGTGGCGATCGCCGCCCCCTTGACCCCCAGCGCCGGAAACCCTAGCCGTCCAAAGATGAGCACGTAGTTGAGGACCACGTTGCTTATGTTGATCAGGATGCCGACCCGCATCGGGGTCTGGGTGTCTCCAGCGCCGCGCAGGGCTCCTCCCAGGAGCATCGCGAGGAGCATAAAGACACCGCCCGGGACGATGAAGCGGATATAAACCGCTCCGACCTGAACCACGTCCGGCTCGGCTCCCATCAGGCGGACGAGGTCATCGGCGAATACATAGCCGGGAATGAGGAGTGCAAGGCCCAGGAGCAGGGCGACAAGCACCGACTGGGCGGCGACGTGTCCCGCTTCTTCCCCGCGGCCGGCGCCGGTGTGCCGCGCGACCAGAGCCGTGGTTCCCACGGCGAGTCCCGAGAAGACCGCGAAAACGAAGAAGAAAGGCTGGAAACTGAGGCCGATGCCGGCCACGGCGACGGGGCCCAGGTGCCCGATCATCACCATGTCTACAATCTGGGTCAGAGACGCCATAACCTGTTCGAGCATCACCGGCCAGGCTAGGCTCACAATCCTCCGACGTAGTTCGACACGTGTAGGGACCTGTTCGGGCCGTCCGATTGCTGTGTCCGAGTTTGTCTCCAGTTGATGTACCTCGCTTTGTCAGTCGGCCGGAGTGTGCCGGGGCAAGAGACCGGCGTCCAACAGGGGGGATTCCACCTGGACGGCTGCGGCTCCTTGGTCGAATCGTGTCGACCCAGTTAGCCCTCGCGCGACAGGGGTTCGGGTGCGGACGTCCAACTTGTCGTAGGTACTGCTGCGCCCTGGTCCCGACCGAGGAGGAGCGACCGCTTTGGACGGCAACGCCTTGGAGACTTGCCAGAGCCTGAGAGACAGGCTGTGGGGACGGATGACCGCCGTCCCCGGAATCCACACCGTGATGGTCATCGCCAAACATGCCCCGTGGCGTGCCAACCTGCTCGGTCCGCGCATGTCCTCCCGGCGGGTCGCCTGCGAGATAGAGACAATCACAATGCGGCAGGAAACCGGCCAATGGAACGGGTGAGCGGCGACGCCGGCAAAAGGCCAGGGGTGCCGGTCACGCTACCGCGCTCCGTAAGCCGGTCATCTCGCCGGAAGGTGTCAGCGTAGTGCGCAGCCGGGGTGCGGGATAGCTGTATGGTGCACCGCCGGATCACCAGTCCCAGGTGGCATGCCTTTCAGGACTCGTTGGCGGCCTGTAGCGGCCTGACTCTATGGGTACTGGACCCGCAGGGCGACGTGATTGCCACCCACGATCCCCGTGGAAACCTCGCCGGCAGTCGGCGTGAGCCGGCGGACGAGAGCCGGCTCGCGACCTACCTGCAGGCTCTGCCGTCCCTGGCGGGCTGTCGCGACGGCGTGCAGGTCGTTCACGGCCCCGACGGCACGCCCGTGGGCGTGATAAACTTGCCCGGAGGCGGGCACGTAGCCCTGGCCGAGTCGCCGGTGTCGCCCTTCCCCCGCGAGAGCCTCCCTGCCTGCCGCCCGCCGGTTGACGGCAGCGACTTCGAATTGCGAGTGAAGAGCATCGCCGACGTCTACCACGCCATGCTCAGGGCCGACGAGGATATGTCCGAAACCGGGCGGCCGGCGGAGCTTCTGACCGGCGCCGAGCAACTGAACCAGGAGCAACTCGGGATGCTCCTCGACGCCATCCGTCACGCGGCCCTGGTGATCTCGACAAGAGGAACTCTGGCCCTGCTCAATGAGACCGCCTCGGTCCTGCTCAAGGGAATGGGCGTCCACGTGGCGGTGGGTCAGCCTTTCTTCAACGCCGGCATGAGCGGCTCAATCGAGAACGGGGTCCGCCTGGCCCTCGCGGGTCAAGGCTTTGAGCAGGACTTTGATCCTATTCCCGGCCGGTTCCTGAGCTGGACCGCGAGCCCTCTGGTGGCTGAGGGCGGGGTCGTTTCCGGGTGCCTTCTGATGATCGAGGACGTCACCGAGAGCGCGTTGCTACGCGCGCGGGCCCGGGATTGGGAAAAGCTGGTTATCGCAGGCCAGATGGCTGCCGACATGGCTCACGAGATACGCAACCCCCTCGCCGCGGCCATCGGGGCGCTGCAGCTCATGAGCGGCCGGCAGGCGGCCGGTGACGCCGGGTTGCTCCAGAGGCTGGAGGGCGAGCTTCAGAGGATAAACAGCATTCTCAGCAGCTATCTCGCTCTTTCTCATCCCAACGGCTCGGCGAGACCGGTGCTGTTTGACCCGCGACGGCCCGTCAGGGACGTTCTGTTCCTTCTGCAGAGCGACGCCAACACGCACGGTATCGAGCTTGTCGTGGACCTTCCGCAAGGGGAGTTTCCGCTCTGCGCCGGCAAGCCGGATGCCCTCAAGCAAGTTCTCCTGAACCTGGCCAGAAACTCCATGGAAGCGATGGGTTCCAAGGGCCGACTGGAGATCCGGCTGGAAGACGGCGGGCACGAGATCGCCATGACGGTCCACGACACGGGGCCGGGCATACCGAACGACATGCGGCGCCACCTTTTCCAGCCCTTCTTCACGACGAAACCGCACGGCACCGGCCTGGGCCTTTCCGTAACGCGGGAGCTTGTCAGGCAGATGCGCGGAGGCGTGGAGCTGTCGACCGACGGAAAAAGCTGGACCAAAGCGGTCGTGAGGCTGCCGGTCGCGGATGCAGTTCCGCAAACCTTGGAACCAGCAAATCAACAGCATGAGTACCATGAGGGTCCCGATGAAGGACAGCGGGAGCCCGGGAACGGAGAGGGACGGACATGATAAGGGCTGACGTTATCGCCATCGACGACGATCCAGGCATCCGCTGGCTGCTGCAGGAGATCTTCGCTATCGGTGGGGTCAAACACGCAGTGACCGGGCTGCATCTGGAGGCAATCGAGCTCGCCGGCCAGCACCGGCCCGCGCTGGCGATCGTCGATGTACGCCTGGGCGGCACGGACGGCGTGGAGGTCGCGAAGGCCATCAAGAGGGTTTCCCCTGAGACGGAGATCCTTTTCCTCACTGGATATGGCGAAAACGTACGGGCAAGCGTAAACCAGGAGGAGCTGCCGTACGAGCTGATCGAGAAGCCCTTTGACATAAACGTCCTGCTCGGGACAATCAGGGCCGCATGTGGGCGGCGGCATCGCATGGAACAACCAGGGCACGTGGCTTCCTCATACTGAGCCTCCCGGCGAAGCATTACCGACTGGTTACAATCCGGTTTGTCATACAGGAGTTTCGTCATGGATACTGTACGTCGCAGTTAATAGAGGCGGAAGGGATGGACGTCGACTCGGGGAGGTATGCAAGATGAGCAGCCCGTGTCCGGAAGGCCGCCGGACAGCCCGGCGCGCGTTTCCGCTGGCCCTGGCAATCCTGGTATTCCTGGTCGCCTGTCAGGCGACGGGCGTCGTCGCCGCGGGCCCGCCGGCGGAGCCCGTGAGAGTGTACTTCGCGCGGGTTCTGCAGACCGACGCCGGGGTTGTTCCCGTGCACATGCTCCCGCCGCCGGACATGACGCCGGAGCGGGGAGCGCTGGAACTGCTGGTACAGGGGCCTCCGGCCGGCTGCGGAGTGGATGGGATGATCCCGGACGGGACACGGGTTCTCGGGTTGGAGATATCCGGGGACGGGCTGGCCACCGTGGATTTCTCCAAGGAGCTTTTGGAGCAGTCGTACGGTTCCCTGGGCGAGGCCCTGCTCATAGGGTCGATCGTGAACACTCTTGCCCAGTTCCCCTCGGTCGAGCGGGTCTGGATCCTGGTGGAGGGCCAGCCGCCGGGGAGCCTGGGCGGCCACGTCGACCTGACCGAGCCGATGGGCTATAACCCCGATTGGGTCCTGAAGCTGTCGTTGGAGGACGTCCGGGGACACTGGTCGGAAGGGTACGTGCGGGCCTTTTACCTCACGGGGATGGTCAGCGGCTATCCTGATGGGAGCTTCATTCCCGAGGGCCTGATAACCCGCGAGGAGTTCGTGAAGCTCCTAGTCCTGGCCGCCGGACTCGAGCCTCTCGTCGCGGAAACCCCGACCTTCGCCGACGTCGAAACGGGCCGCTGGTCGAGCGGGTACATCGAGGCGGCGGTGGCAGCGGGGATCGTCAGGCCGGACGATTATGGGACGCACTTCGGGCCGGCCGTCCGGCTCTCGCGCCGCGAGATGGCCGTGCTGCTCGTCCGGGCCGCGGGGCAGGAGGCCCTGGCTACGTCCTTGACCGGCGCCGAGCTGCCGTACACCGACGTCGCAGGCCTGCCCGGCTGGGCCCGTGGTTTCATCGGGGCGGTGACGCAGCTGGGGTTGATGAACGGGTATCCTGACGGGACCTTCCAGCCGGCAGGGACCACCAAGCGCTCCGAGGCGTTGACCGTGCTGAGCCGGTTTCTCGGTTTCGGCGGAGGCCCGATCGTCATGGTCACCCCGCGCGCCGGGTCGACCGTAGGAGACCGGGTCTTGGTCATGGGCGTGGCACAGGTGTTCGAGGCGACGGTTCAGGTCCGGGTGAAGGATGCGGCCGGGGCTACGTTCAGGCACGTCTATGCCACCGCCACCGGAGGAGCGCCGGATTTCGGAATCTTCGCGGCGCTGCTTCCCACGCCTGACGAAGGCGCCGGGGACGCTCTGACCGTCGAGGCCTACGAGATCAGCGCCAAGGACGGGTCGGAGATCCACCTGGTCTCGCGGGCGGTGCAGCGAAGCCAGTAGGGCGGGGCGAGCCGTCGTCTACGTGTCCGGCTACCTGTCCGGTCTGAGCACCCTGTCGTCCACGTGACGGAACAGCGAATAGCAAACCGGGCTGAAGCGCTTGAGCCAGAAAGAGCGGCCGAGCAGGTTGGCGGACTCGAAGTCGACGGAGACCCTTGCGCATCCGGAGTCCCGGGCCCAATCGAGCATCGCCTGCAGAAGCAGGCTGCCCGCCCCGCGCCGCCTCCACGCGGGGCGGACGTAGGCCCCGGTGATGCTGGCGGTGAGCGGATCGCGAACCACCTGGCATCCTTCCTCGGCCTCGAGCGCGCCTTTGATAATGCCGATGACCTGGCCGTCCTCCTCCGCGACCCATAGCCTCAGGCGGGGGCTCGCGAGCTCGCGCTCAACCTCCGCGGCGTCGTGCGGCTCCCTCTTGGGCAGGAAGATAGGCCCTTCTCTGTAGTACCGCGTGTGCTCTCGCTTGATGGACAGCAGGTGGCTTCCCTCCGCCGGTGAGGCCAGCCTGACGGTGATGCCGGCATCCGGTGTCCAGGACGCGGGTTCAACCGCCTCCAGCCCGCGGACGGCGTCGACCACAATCATGCCGAAACCCAGCCAGAACCATGCGTCCAGGGCCGGCCGGTCGCCGGTCAGGACCGTCAGGGCCTGGTTCAGACAACCTTCGCCGACCCAGGCCCTGCTGATCTCGGAGTACATCAGGTCGTAGACGGAGCCGGGGGATTCCCCGCAGGCTGCGTGGCCCCACTCCGGGCAGTAGACGCCCCGCTCGCTCCCCCTGAAGGACGGGAGAAGCATACCTGAAAGATAGCCCACGAGTTTCCCCCGGGACAGGGCGACGACGGCCGGGTACTTCATCGTCAGCCCTCTTATCAGGGGCAGCACCTCGGACGGGTCATCGTACCTGGGGGGCAACGAGGGAGTCAATGTCCTTTGGGCCGCATAGGCCCTGCCGAAGATCTCCGCCGCCGGCTCAAGGTAGGTCTGCTCAAAGGGTAGTACCTGCAAACCCGCGGATATTCCCAATTCGAAGCCTCCCGCCGGGCTGCGCGGGGTCTCCGCCAGCCCACAAAAGCACAGGTTTTGCCGTCCCATGCGGACTTACCTGCACGGCACCTGCCATCTGGGCCGCGGGACGTCAAGAGGCGCCCGGGGCACGCCGCCGGCGGCCAGCTCCAGGACCTGCTCCTTGCTGAGCCCGGCGATACCCATCCGGTGGGCGTTTCGCCCCTGTGCGCGGTAGTCGACGCCGTGAAGCGCGGACGACAGCGCAATGATCCCGTCTATCGCCGGCGTCGGTACCCCCGCGATCCGCCCAAGCTCGGAGACCGGAACGAGGCTGGTCGGGACGTCCTCCTTGATGTAGCGGTGGTTGAGGTGCGAGGGCGCCTTGATCCCCGTGTAGCCAGGATTGCGCATGATGGCCCCGCGCAGGGTTTCAGCCTGAACGCCGTAGGCGGCCGCGAGCCATTCCCTGGCGCTGAGGATCTTGACCCCAAAGGCCTCGGCCACCGCCAGCCGCTCGGCGTCGATGCAGCGCATGATCCGGGCGACGGACGGGGTGATGCCCTCGTGGTAGTAGTCGAACCGGCCGCCCGTCGCCTCGATCCGCGAGGCGTTGAGCAGCGCCACCCCGGGGTGAAAGACCGTTCCGATGTTTCCGAGGCTCGTTTCGAGCACGTGCGCGGCCGGGCGGAACTGAGGAAAGGCGTCGCCGACCAGACCGAGGACCGCAGGTGTCGCCTCCGACGGCAGGGCGGCGAGCTTTACGGCCCTCTTGACGGCAAAGACGTGGCACGTCCCGGGCCTGAGAATCCTGCTGGCCAACACAAGGGTCTGGGCTTCGGCGACCAGTACGTCCTGGCGGCACCCGGTCGCGCCGAGAACGCAGCGGACCTCCAGCGCACCGCCGGTGCGCCCGGGGCTGAGGACGATGGCCTGGCCGTCACTGACGAGCGCCGAGAGATGCTGGGCGAGCGGGCGGTGGGCCGTCGCCGGCAGGACGACCATCAGAACGGCGGCTTCCTCGACGGCCTCCTCAAGGTCCGTCGTGACGACGGGCAGCCTCGCGTGCCCGCGGATCTTTCCCCTCATGACCAGGTACCCCCGGGCCTGCAACTCTGCAATGGGTCCGGGCGAGCGGTTCCAGAGCCGCACGTCGTACCCGCGGAGGGCCAGATAACCCGCGACAGCCTGGCCTCCGTGGCCTGCGCCGAGGACGGCGAAGACCGGCATCCTTGCCTCCAGTGCCATCACCGCCGGGACGAGGGCCGAGGGCCGGCTCAAGCCGGCACCGGGCCGCGCAGCGTCGGCGCGGCGGCCGGGCCGCACCGCAGCTATTATCCTTTCCAGATGGAAGAGGTGCTTCCAGGACCGGTGCCCTTGGCTGTATGGGGGCTTGTGGTGCGGTGGTGTGGTGGTGTGATGGTAAGGATTTACTTAGCGATAAGGGTATGCGAATCAAGCCCTCACCGGGGCGGGCGGAGGAAAGAATATCCCCGACGCCAAACCTTTCCACTCAGCAGCCCGGAAAAGGGGGAATCTTCGATGACCGTATTCCCGGCCCAGACCTATCGCGAGCGGCTCAACCGCCTGTATTCCCGCCTGGCGACGCGAGGAATCCACGCGCTCTACCTGGCGCCCTCAGGGGACCTCGAGTACCTCACCGGCTTCAGACGCAGGCAGGCCGCCAATACGGACATAGTCCAGCCGGCCGACTGGCTTTACGGCGCGTTGTTGGTGCCGTGGAGGGGAGTGTTTCTCCTTTCCCCGTATATGGTTTCGCGTTACGTCCGCGAGGAGGCGGCCGGAAAGCCCTGGGTCAGCGAGGTGGTCTACATCCCGGAATTCGAGGACCCGGAGGAGTTTCTCGGGCGGCTTGTGG
>Ga0209164_1003987_pt1 | contig 13581 bp, 14 predicted proteins | sample MTBNYHSulfiMetaG_FD_187458 | JGI IMG/M metagenome (GOLD analysis project Ga0209164, IMG submission 187458) | Enrichment culture microbial communities from rom New York Harbor, USA that are MTBE-degrading - MTBE-NYH (New York Harbor Sulfidogenic)... | ecosystem: Environmental > Aquatic > Marine >...
TCCCGCTGATTTCCCGGGATTATGGCCAAAAATCCATTTTCAAGTCGATAACAAAATTTATTGCCACTTTTCAGTGTGATTTTAATGTGTTACCCAGCGTCTCTGCATCGTTAATTGGACAGCAGTGATCCACGATCATAAATCAAGCTCCGGCCCGTTTTCTCTGAGCCACCTTTCATTTTCCTCATAGTCGGGCATCACTCGTGATACCAGCTGCCAAAACCTCCTTGAATGCCTTCTTTCGAGCACATGGATCATTTCGTGCACCAGGATATAGTCGAATACCCATATTGGAGCCATCACGGAGCGCCAGTTGAAATTGATGACTCCCGCTCGGCTTCGGGATGCCCAGCGATGACCAAGTTCAATGACACGGTAGTTTTCTACAGCAACACCAATTCTTCTTTTGTAACGTGGAATTCGTTCTTTCAGCTTCTCTTCAGTTTTTTGCTTGTACCAGGAGATGAAGTGTTTTCTTGCGTTGGCTTTCTGATCCTCAGGAAGTTCGAAATACCCGTGTGTCAAATGAAGGGCGGAGCCGTTTTGTCGATCCGACAGCGATGATCCCGGCAGGGCATTTACAAACTTCAGGCGATAGCTTTTTCCGAGATAGGGAAATCCTTGCCCGTTGACAAACTCCCTTTTGGGCTTGGCCGCCATGGCTGCGCCCTTTTGGGAGAGTTTCTGCTGAATCCACACGCGCTTCTCAAGAACGAACTTCTCGATTTCATCCTGACACATTCGCAGAGGGGCTCTCACGATAATCGTCGCGTCTCTTTCAATCATCAGGCTGAGTGTCTTACGGTTCGAACGCTTGACTGAATAAGCCAAATTGCCAATTCGAGCAGTTTCAATCATGTTGTGATGAGTCTCGTGTGAATAGCCTTGGAGAGTTCCAGGAACCGATCGCCTAATTTTTCTTGTTTTTCAAAGGGGATCAAGTCGAGGTCATCGACCTCTTCAATAATCCACTTTCTAAGCATGTCCTGCGCATGCCTGCTCCGCCAGAAATCCACTGATGCGATTTCCTGCCGGATGTGGTCCACTATGTCAATCACCGCCTCACAGAACTGCTTCATTTTCCGGTCGTTTGGCTTCTTCCCGTATTCCTCCAGCAGGATACCCAAGAAGGGGGCCTGTGTTTTCGGGTCAAGCCCTGTTTGATCCTCCTCACGTCCTTCCCTGGTTTCTTTGATAAAGGCCCTGAGTTCTTCCGCCAGGGCTTCCCAGTTTTCACGGAATGAATCCAGGATAGCCTTCAGCCGTTCGCTGAGTTTCTTATAATACGCGGGATCTTCGTTAAAGCGCTTATCAATGTGGTACCGTAGCGCGTGCTCCATCTCCAGGGCCTGGGACTTTTTTGACTTCGCAGTCCCCACTTCCTTCTCGAAGTCCTTATCCAGGATGGAAATCGGCGGCACTTTGGGATCAATGCCCTGGGCTATTATGTGCTCGTCAATCAGTTGCCGAACTTTGTTTCCCACTCCGGCTATGTCCAACTGTGAATCCCGGTACCGATTGGAGGCTGCCTTGCTGATAAACCCGAGCAGTTTCAAGTCAAAGATATAGGGAAGGGCCTCCGGGCGGGGAAGAATGGTGTCCATGCTCTCTGCGAACTTTTTAAGTTTTACGATAAAATCCGCTCTCAACTTCACATCTCTGAGTTCATCCACACATGCGTCGATATCGGAGATATCGACAATTCCGCGTTCTTTGAACAGGAGCAAAAGCCTTCGATGCCTATCGTCGAGTTTGGGCAACTCGTCCTTGATATTGATCAAAGCGCCCTTAATGTCCGTCTTGGAGTAGGCGGCAAGGGCCTCTGTCAGACGGTCGCCCACCCCAAAATAATCGACCACAAGGCCTCGTGTTTTCCCCGGGTATCGCCGGTTGACTCGTGCAATGGCCTGAAGCAATTCATGCCCGTGCATAAAACGATCAAGATACATCACCTGCTCCACCGGAGCATCGAAGCCAACCAGCAGCATGCTCTTCACGATGATGAAAGCGAGAGGATCTTTAGGGAGGGGTCTCTTAAACCTGCCGTTCTTTCCAATGAGAATCTCGTGGGTTTTGGGATCTGTGTGCTCCTTGTAGGAAGGCGGGTCATTATGGTCCCCTGAGATGATGGCCGCGAACTCGATCTCTCTCAGGACAGGCTCATTCTTCTTGGCCACAATCAGAAAGCGCGTCTCTTCATCCAGTCCCTTTTGTTCATCCTCGGACAGGGTAAAGATCTTTGGGTCGAGCAGTTGGAGTCTTTTCAACAGCTTGACTCTGGCTTTGGCAAAGGCTTCATATTACCGGATCGCAGCCCTGCGGCTCACGGCCACCACCTGGGCCTTGAAACCATTGGGCATGATGTTTGCCGCGTAATGCAGCAGCATATCTTCCGCCTTTGCTTGAATCAGGTCCTTGGCTTCAAGAATATTGACCACGTTCCCATATTTCCGCCGGATCGCTTCCCTCTCTTCTTCCGTGCGCGACCGAAACATGTCATCAAAAAACTGATCCAGCGTTCTTCCATCCTCCACCCTCGCCTCAGCCCGTCTTCCTTCATACAGAATCCTGACTGTTGAGCCGTCCTTTTGAGATTGCTCGATGGTGTATTGGTCAATGTAGTCACCGAAAATCTCGGGAGTCTTTTTCCTGACTGTACCTGCAATAATCGGAGTGCCGGTGAAGCCGATCTTGGCGCAATTGGGCAGGGCTCTCATCAAGTTGGCGTGCAGCATACTTGAATGGGACCGGTGGGCTTCATCCACCAGAACCAGCACCTTTTCGGACACGTTCCAGACCGGAAACAGGATGGGCCGTTTCGGCCTCGCCGGCAAATCCGAAGGGGCAGCAGCTTTCAGCAACCTTGGCTTGGGTATCTCATACTCCTCCTCCGCATCGGTTTTTCTCTCCTGGTATTTCTGAACCATGGTGAAGACGATGTTTGAGGCGCTGTCTCTCAGATACTTCTCCAGCTTACCCCTGTTATCCGCGTGATAGACGGTCTCCCCGGTCAGGGCCGCACTTCCCTTCAGTTGCCCTTCGAGGGATATCCTGTCGGTCACCACCACGACCTTGAAGCTCTTCAGATCCTCAAGGGTTCGCATCTTGCGAACCAGAAAAACCATGGTGAGACTCTTTCCCGATCCCTGCGTATGCCATATGATCCCGCCGCGTTGATCAAAGTCGCCCGTCTCTCTTCTCGTCTTTCCAGTCCTCAATCGTTCAATAGCCCTGTGCACCGCACGGAACTGCTGATACCGGCAAATGATCTTAATCTGCCGGCCTTCCACCTGATCGAACAGGATGAAGTTTCGGATAATATCCAGCAGATGCTCCTTTCGAAGCATCCCGGCGATGAGTGTTTCCTGGCTGTTCAGTTTGGTCTTCCCGAGGTCTTTGCAAACCTGGCGCATGGGAATCGGGCTTGCGTCTTTCCACTCCATGAAATGCTCGTAATCTCCGCCCACCGTTGCCACCCTTGCCTCCTGACGAAAGGTGCTTACAAGGAACTGGTTGTAATAGAAGAGTCTCTCGCACCCTTCCTCTTCCTCGAACTCAGGCCGCTGGTTGGAGTAGCGCAGCAGTTGATTGATTCCCTCGTTCATGGGGTTGGTGATTTTCGGGCTTTTGCATTCCACCACCACCAGGGGGATTTCGTTTACAAAGAGAACGATATCAGGGGAGATGAAGGTCCTTCCGCCCGGCACATCCACCCGGAACTGATTGATGGCCAGAAAGTCATTCCTTTCAGGATGGTCAAAATCGATGATCTTGGCTGTTTTCTCCCGTCCGCCCTCGCCGCCGGCTCCGGCGCTTACCGGGAACCCTCCCACGAGGAGTTCGAAAGCGGCCTTGTTGGCCTTTAGTTTGGGCGCATTGATTCTCTCGACAGCGCTCACGATTTGGCTGACCCGATCCTCGTCCATCCAGCGCCTGCCTTCATCATCCAGATTGATTTCCACCAGGGCCTTGCGGAGGCGATTCTTGAGCAACACATCCCTGAAGGAGTCCCGCTCCGTGAGATAGGGCACATCGATATCTCCCTCAACGTACTCCCATCCCAGCCCTGTGAGCTGTTCGATGAACGGGATTTCGACGTAGGTCTTTTCGTCGGGTGGCGGCGCCATATTCGCCCTTCGAACCTGGAAGTGAGGACCCTTTCTTTACATTTCAAAGCCTTGATGTAAAGAAAAGCCTATTAACTTTACATGAAGCCCACGAAATGTGAAATTGAGGCGCTTATCTTTACATTTCTCTATCCAAGTCGCTATTCTGTCGCAATTCATGTCGTGATACTGTCGCAATACTATCATAACCCTTTGATTTTCAGCTTATAACGGGCTGCCCTCGCCGATCCTTCCGTCTTCAGCACTCCCCTTTCAACAAGCCCCTTGATATCCCGCTGGAGGGTTCGCCTGTTAATGCCGGGGCACAACTGCTCATAGTCCTCAATCCTGAGCACCGGGTTTTCGAGCAGATACCCCACGGCCAATGCTTGCCGTGCTGAAAGGCCGTGTTTCTGAGCAATGGCATCCCTGCGGATGACCCACTTCCCGCGCTCTGTCACCTCGATCATCTGGGTCGCCAGCCCATCCACGAAGTAATCGAGCCAGCCGGTCAGGTCCATCCCTTGCTCGCGCACATTCTGGATGGCCGCATAAAAGGCGCTCCTATCGCGGTCATAGTATTCGCTGATGGTGAATAGCCGCTTGAAATCATAACCGGCCCGGTAGAGGCAGAGGGTCGAAAGGAGCCGGGAGGTACGGCCATTGCCGTCCACAAAGGGATGAATATGCACCAGTTGAAACTGGGCAATGCCGCTCACGAGCACCGGATGGACATCCTGCACCCCATTCAGCCAGGCAACAAGCTCGGCCATGAGGGCCGGCACATCTCCTGGGGGCGGCGGAGTATAGATGATCTCCCGCGTCAGCGAATTCACTACGTAGTTCTGTACCACACGATATGTCCCTGGGTTCGCTGCGCCGCCCCGCACACCCTGGACCAGCCTTTTGTGGATTTCCCGGATCAGACCTTCGGTGATGGGTTCACCGTGTTCCAAGTAGTCGGAGACGAACTCGAACGCCTTTCGGTAGTTCAGAAGCTCCCGAACATCATCCGGATCGGCCTCAACCACTTGCCGGCCGTCGAGGATAGCCTCGGCCTGCTCCAGCGTCAGCCGTGTGCCTTCAATGTGGGTCGTGTGATGGGCCTCAAGAAGAAAGGCGCGGGACCGCATCTTTTCAAGCCAGTCCTCGGAAAGCTTCGCCGCTTCCAGAAACCCCCGTGCCCGCTCGATCTGAGTCAGACCGGCAGTGATGCGATTCGTAATGGTGAAGCGGGGTGTCAACATCGGGCTTGCTCCTCCGGTACCCTCACCCTGACCTTGCCCGTTAAGAGATCATGCATGAGGCCGTTTTTTTGAAGCTTAAGTTTCTTGAGGTATCGTTGTTCCGTTTGGATGCGAACATCATGGATTCTTAAAATTCGCAGTATTCCTTCCTGTTCACCTCGCGAAGGCACGGGTATTTGAATCTTGCACATAGTACTTCCTCTCAAGTTCTTTTGGACACCTCCTTCAGACTCCCGAAGCAAGATCCTTTTCCCAGTCTTTGCATTGAAATACTGTCTGGCATACTGAGGATTGATGTCCTGAACAAGACGAAATCGAATAAGAAAAGCTCCTGGTAATACATCTCTGTCATAAGCTGAAAACACAGCAGCTACACCGCATGTGCCACTTCTGGTTATTAGTAGATCACCATCTCCTAAGAGGTGTGGCAAAAAATTATCCCGAGCAAGGTTTGCCAATGGCATGGTATCGAAGTTGATGTTCCCTTCTTCATCAATATCTGTCGTCCGCAAAGTCGCAATTTTTCCTGTCTCAGAGTATGCACTAGCAGGGAAACGCGGACCAAAAGCACTTGATGATATAAGTTCACCAAATGACCGCAATCTCCATTGTCTTGGGATCTTCCCCAGTTGTGACTCTTTGAACTGCTCCGGGTGGGTTTGGGGATCACGAAGTTTCCCGTTTTCATCAATCCCTCGGGTGAGTAGATCGTGGAGCAGACCCTGTTTCATGGCCTTTAGCTTTTCAATCAGCGCTTCGGCCTTCGCAATCGCTTCGTCGGCAGCGTCAAGGACTGATGCGAGTTCTAAACGCTTCTTGGGCTCTATATCTAAGATTTCCAGGTCAGTAAGATCATCACGGCCTACTGCCTCAAAAGTCGTACCTTGTGAAACGCGACGAAGAGCGGGAACCCAATAGCCAAGTAGGTGCCATCCCTAGTTTTCAGGCTAATCTTCTGCCAACCTTACGGCGGCCAATCCCCGGCCAATGCAGTAGTCACGATCTGCCTTGTTTATGTTGCCAACGGGTGCGCGCACGCTAATGAGGACATCGCCTCTCTTGCATATCTTAGGAGGACGCAAACATGAGCAGCGCGATTGCGGGTACTGCGGACCGAAGTCAGAACAACCTTGAAGGAATGGGATACCTCTATCCCCATCAACAACAGCAGAGGAAGGGGGAGATTGTCCCATTATAATAGTCGCGATGCTCCCAAGGCTGATGGCATGTTCACTGGACATACGCGATCCTTCTAATGAACTTTTCCAGTTGTTGCGAAGCGTTGTCACGCTCCTTTGCAATGGTCTGTATGGGCGTTGCATATTTATCCCACCAATTCTCAACCGCAGCGACCACCAACTGCCGATGGGCAGAGACATAAGCATCCAGATTACCTTCAAGCTTTTCACGGAGAATATCGAGGACAAGCTCTCGGCATTCCTCTTGCGATAGGGCCTCTCGTGCTTCATTCAAACGCTTGACGAATTTTCTTTGATGGTCTCTCAACCTCTTTTTGGCTGCTTTCAATTTGTTCAGGATTTCCTCATAGGGCTTGAGTCGCATTTCCAGATCCAGGATTTTTGCCTCGACCGGTTCCACCTTTGCTTCTAGTTCCTTCAGTTGGGCCTCTAGGGTCTTGGTGTGTTCGCCCTTTGCCTTATAAAATGCAATAGATCCGGCTTTCTTTGAGCTGCCTGTAAAAGTCTTGATCAGCTTCTGATGCTCCCTGATTGTGTGTTTCAAATCTCTAATTTGGTCCTTCAGTTCCCTAGCGTAATTGGGCCTTTCACCTTCCTCAGTTAGGTCATTCTACGAACCATCCTCGTTCTCACCCGCTTCGAAGGCTTCCTTTTCCTGCTCAAGATTGACGACCTGCTGCCTTGCCTGCTCCAACTCTGCGAGGTAATCCGGGAGGAGCCTCAGCACGAGCGGATCGTCAGCCAGTTCATCCAGGTGATTGCCGCTGTTTTCTTCTAAGCTCGCTGCAATGGTTTCGACCCAGCCGTCAACAAGGCCCTCAAAGCCCTGCGCCACAAGCGCCTTTAGATCATACTGGTTTTCATTCCACCAGGTAGCAATGACCCCGGCGCAATGACCCCGGCGACCTTGAACCGGTCCAAAAGGCCCACCGGCGTGATTTCCGCAACAAAGGCCTCCAATAGATCCGATCGGACTTCCATGAGTCTCCTGGAATTCGGGAGTTCAACGAGGTGTGCCTGATGTCCCTGCCACCATCCCTCAAAGGCTCGCTTGATCTTTTTCTCTTTTGCCTTCACTCCCTTCCCGTTTTCGATCCTCCGCTTGATTTCTCCTCTGTCTCTCAAGGCCGGGTCGAAGTCATAGTAGTCGGCGTCCCGTTCCACAAAAACGGTTTCAGGCTTTAACCCGTGGGCCGAGAGCAGGTCCTTCTTGGCCTCGACTTCAGCCTTGGGAACGCCACCCACGAGATGGGCTCGCACGTCGTGGGGTTCGGGCGGCGAGGCATTATCGGCATACCTGCGGATGTTCAGGTTCCACTCGTTTTCTTTCAGTTCATCTCTGGACACAACCGAAGCATAGCCGGGAATATTTTTAAATGCCTCATAGGTGGACGATTTTTTCGATGTGCTCCGGTCTCAGGTAGTTCTGGGCACGGCCTGCATGGAATTCCGCATCCGCGTTAATAAAGAGCACCCGGTTCTTCCTCTCATCAGGCTTTGCCCCCTTTGCCCGGCAGACCAGGACGCAAGCCGGGATGCCCGTGCCGTAGAACAGGTTAGGAGGCAGGCCGATTACAGCCTCAAGCAGATCATCTTCCACAATCCCTCGCCGGATTTCTTTTTCGACGCTTCCTCGAAAAAGGACGCCGTGAGGCATGACTGTAGCCACCATGCCATTGGTCCTCAAAACCGACAGCATGTGCTGCAAAAACATGAGATCGGCCTTTTTGCCGGTTTCAGGGCAAAAGCCGTAGCGGAACCTCTCAGGGAACTTCATGCCGTCTTTGGAATAGTTCTGGCTGAACGGCGGATTGGTGATCACACGGTCAAACCGCATTAGTTCCCCGCCGTCAAGATGAAGGGGATTCCACAGCGTATCATCATTCTGGATGTCCGCGTCTGCAATGCCGTGAAGGATCATGTTCATTTTGCACATGGACCAGACCCCGCCGTTATTGTCCTGGCCATAGAGCCTGAGATTGGAGGCGTTGCCTCCATGTTCCTCGACATGCTGTTTGGATAGGATAAGCATACCTCCGGAGCCTACACAGGGGTCGTAAACCCGCATCCCCTCCTGGGGCTTAATCAAGCGGACCATCAGGCGAACCACATCCCTGGGCGTGTAAAACTCCCCTCCCTTTTTGCCAGCGGAATCCGCAAATTCAGCAATCAAGTATTCGTAGGCGGCACCGAGGAGGTCCGGGAACTCAAAATCATCGTTTCTCAGACGGTACTTATTGAAATGGTTGATCAAATCCCGAAGTTTCTGATCAGGGATTCTTGTCTTGCCCACCTGGCGGACAAAGCTAATGTGGGCCAGGACTCCGTCCAGACTTATGTTTTCATGCTCAAGGGCGGCCAACGCCTTGTTTAATTCATCCCCGATGCCACGATGAAAGTGCTTGATCTTCTCCCAGCGTGCCGCCTCAGGCACATAGAAGGAGCCAGCATATCGGGAACGATCTTCTGCTCGCTTTTTCGCCTCGGTTTCAGAGCGGCCCCTGGTCAGGTTTGTTTTGATAATTCTTTCATACTGCTCTTCAAACACATCCGAGCAGCGTTTCAGGAAAAGCATGCCGAAGATGTATTCCTTGAACTCCGAGGCATCCATTTTCCCGCGCAGGATGTCAGCCGCAGCAAAGAGGTGGTTTTCAAGTTTAGCGAGGGTCAGCTTTCTCATGCGACTTCGTCTTCTCCCTCAAAAACATCGGGGTATTGCGTTTTCATGCTCATGGAACCTCCCCGGCCGACAATAACATGATCCAGGATGGGGATATCAACGGTCCAACACGCCTGGACCAGCGATCTTGTCAGCTTGAGATCCTCTTCGCTTGCACAAGCCTCGCCGGTCGCTTGGTTATGAGCCAATATCAAGGCGGATGCCTTCTTCCTCAAGGCCGATTCCACTATCTCCCGAGCGTGAACGAACGTGGTGTCTACAGTGCCTTTAAAGAGTACTTCCTCTGCGATCAACGCCTTTGACCTGTTGAGATGGAGGAGTCTGAATTCCTCTCGGTTCAGATTAGCCATGGAGGCTTCAAGATATTCGAGAAGAGCGCCGGGGCTTTGGATAATATTCAGCTTTTTGAGAGGCTCTCTGAGTTGCCGCTTGACGATTTCCATTGCAGCCAAGATCTGGGCGATCTTGGCCTTGCCTATTCCCTTTATTTTCAACAAGTCGTCATAGGACGCTGACATCAGTCCTTGAAATCCGCCCAGCTCCGTGAGCATATCCCGAGCAAGCGCAACAGCATCCTTTCCCTGCCTGCCCGTCCGCAATAGGATGGCAAGGAGGGCCGCGTCGCTCAGGGTCTCCGGTCCCTTTGCGAGAAGCATCTCCCGCGGACGATCCCCTTCAGGCCAATCTTTAATGTGAACGACCTTATTTTTGTTCGATCCTTCTTCACCCAATAACGAGTTCTCCTGGTGGTGATCAGAGGTCTTCGTCCTCAATCCCTCCCAGCTTTATGATCTCTTTCTGAAGACCCGATCCGCTCCTCCTCGCCTCACCTTGCCTAATGGAACCTGGTATAGTGGGCACCGCGGCCCAGTATCCCCCTTCCTCGGCCTCGTGGATGATGACTTTCAGTTTGATCTGCTCTCCTCCCTCATCGGGTGAATGGGAAGTCTTGCTTCTTTTTAGCCTAATTATGACATTTTAATCAAAAAGCTAGATGGAATGCAAGCGACATTACCGATTACCGGCTGGATCTCTGCTCATTTTTTCTAAGAGGTCTGTGAGCTTCTCCTCGGTGTTCCATTCCGGGTAGTCGAGGATCTCTTCGAGGACGGCATTCAGGACATTACCCACTTCCGGTCCCTCGGGAAGGTCCAGGACTTCCATGACCTTCCGGCCGTCCACCTTCAGATCCTGAACCCTGCAGGGAAAGCCCGTTTCGAGAATGGCCTGCACGCTCTTTTCCACGTCGGAAAGCAGGTGCGTTTCTTTTCCCTGCGATTCGAGGTCCGCGCGGCAAAGGGAAAAGAGATGGTGCACCCGGTCCGGGCCCACCGCTCCCACCATTCGCCGAACATCGCTTTCGGTCCACGATGGGTCATAGCTCATGGACCCCATGCGATGCCTGACCGGGTGAGCCGCATGGGAAATCACGCGCTCGGTGAGGTGAGATGATAGAACTTGCTCTTAGCAGTCCGGACCATACCGAGTTTGGGCTTGTGCGTCAACAAAAAAGGGACCACAATATCTATGGTATCGGGCCGGAAAGGGGTAAGGGACTAAAAGGGCACATACATAAGATAATAAGTTGACAGCTCCATTTGACGACGACGGTAAGAGGTATCTATGCCAAGATAATCGCGCATAGATGCTCCAGGGGGCTCTTAAGCATGTCATCGATCGAGGCATTAATCGCCAGGTGATTTTTTCGGACAAAGCTCATTACAAGGATTTTTTGAGAGGCTTGAGCAAATATTTTCAAAGATTGAAATTCGTTGCTGGGTTCCGTTTTTCACGCCCTCCGCGTTCTTTCGTGTCCGTCGATATAGGCGATGCTGGTGCGAGACCCCTCTTTCGCTAGCGCCTGTTATTGTTCAAAACCTCACCGCCACGATTCACGTCGCGAACCACATATGTTGTGGTCCATTATTCCTTGAGACCCAATCCAAATTTGCGTATAGTCTTCTCCGGGAAAAGCGAGGTCTGCCACGTCACGGAACAATCAGGTCTATGGGAAGGATAGATCATCTGAAAGGATGAGAGATGAGTGTGAATCTGAAGTTTTGCCGCTTGCACCTAAGCAATTGGAAAAACTTCGTCAGCGTGGATGTGGCGATCCAGGACCGCATCTTCCTGGTTGGCCCGAACGCATCCGGTAAGTCGAACTTCCTGGACATTTTCCGTTTTCTCAGAGACCTAGCCTCCTCGGGTGGAGGTTTTCAGGAATCCGTAACTCGGCGCGGGGGGGTCACTTCGATCCGCTGTCTGGCTGCCCGGCGTTATTCGGATATAGAGATCCATGTGGAACTGAAGGACCCGGGCGAAACGCTCCACTGGGAGTACGAGATCGGCTTGAACCAGGACAACCGGCGCCGTGCTTTGGTGCGCAAGGAGCGAGTGATTCCTAACGGTGAAAGGCTTCTTGAACGACCAGACGATGAAGACCGGAACGATCCTGCCCGCTTGACTCAGACTTACCTGGAACAGGTGAATGTCAACCGGCCCTTCAGAGATCTGGCAACATTCTTCAATTCCGTCCGCTACCTGCACATCGTGCCACAGCTCGTGCGGGAGCCTGATCGCTCCCTTGGTCGCCACGAAGACCCCTTTGGTGGAGATTTTCTGGAACAGATCGCGAAGGTTCCGGACAGGAAACGTAACGCCCGGTTGCGTCGCATGAAGGAGGCACTTCGTGTTGCCGTACCCCAACTTCAGGAGATCGAACTGTGGCGCGACACCCGAGGCACCCCCCACCTGCGTGGAAGATATCAACACTGGCGGCCACAGGGTGCATGGCAAACCGAGGAGCAATTTTCAGATGGAACCTTGCGGCTCATGGGGCTCCTCTGGGCGGCAACGGAGGGAGGGGGTCCCCTCCTTCTGGAAGAGCCGGAGCTATCGCTCCACCCCGAGATCGTCCGTGTTTTGCCCCAAATGTTCGCTCGTGTGCAGCGCATCACGGGTAGACAGATTTTCACCAGCGGCCACTCCCCTGATCTTCTACGTGATGAAGGAATAGGCCTTGACGAGGTGCTCCTCTTCATACCCGAGGCGGAGGGGACCAGAGTAACACCGACCGAATCCCATCAGGACATCCAGCATCTGCTTGAAGGAGGGCTTTCCCTGGCCGACGTGGTGATCCCCAAAACCCGGCCCGAAAAAGTGGAACAACTAGCCTTGTTTGGAGATGCTTAGAGTGAAGGAGCCGGTGGTTATCTCTGCTGCGGTGGAAGGCATGGTGGATGAGGCGGTGGTGCGAAAGCTCATCCTTGAGGCAGGAGGATATCCCGGATCGGTTTATGGCAAAAATGGCAAGGCACTCCTGCGCCGACAGTTTTCAGGATACAACAATGCTGCCCGGCACTGGCCGTGGATTGTCCTGGTTGACCTTGACCGCGACGGCGAGTGTACGCCACCGCTTCGTGAAGACTGGGTTTCTGATCCTGCCCCGTATCTCTGCTTTCGGGTAGCCGTCAGAGAAGTCGAGGCTTGGCTGATGGCTGATGCGGAATCGCTCGCCGGGTTCTTAAGCGTGGCACCTAGCCGGATACCGGGTGATCCCGAACAGCTTCAGGACCCAAAGACAGAGATGGTCAACCTCGCTCGGCATTCGCGGCGCCGGGCGATCCGCGAAGACATGGTACCGCGATCTCGAAGTGGTAGGGCGATAGGGCCGGCCTACGCATCACGACTTGTGGAATATGTCGCGACTCTGTGGCGCCCAGAAGTGGCAAAGGAACGCGCCGATAGCCTGGGCCGAGCAATCAGGTGCCTTCAAAGGATAGTCGAAAAGTCATGGCATGATCGCCAAAGAGTGTAATCCCTAGCCGACGCGGATTTCTTTCATGGTTTCATTTGTGCGCCGCCTTCGACGAATGCCTCCATAGACCTTGTCCACCGCATCCAGCGGTTCAGCTTTCACGGCAACAAGGCGACCCTCTTTTTCCGGGAAGTCGAGGAGAGTACCGGGACGGATGCCCAGCCGATTCCTCGGAGCCTTCGGAACCGTTCCTTTTCCGCGGTCAGCCATTTTTGCCTTCATTTCGTCATCGCCTGTCTTAGATTTGAATTCTGGTGTCATTATTGTCCAAGATAAACCCGAATTCAGACTTTTTGATCGATAAGTGCTTGATTTCTCAACTTGGCATCTGGAAGTGAAAACTCAGGTTTCATTGATTCCCTGAAAATGATCCAACCCCCCTTTATTTAAAGGGGGGCAGGGGGGCATAAGCGCTAAGTTAAGAGGCGATGGTTTCGCATTCGTCATTCCGGCGAAAGCCGGAATCCAGGAAAGCTTTAGTGGATAAACAACCCACCGTATACATTCTGGCAAGTAAAAGAAATGGCACCCT
>Ga0209164_1003988_pt1 | contig 13577 bp, 9 predicted proteins | sample MTBNYHSulfiMetaG_FD_187458 | JGI IMG/M metagenome (GOLD analysis project Ga0209164, IMG submission 187458) | Enrichment culture microbial communities from rom New York Harbor, USA that are MTBE-degrading - MTBE-NYH (New York Harbor Sulfidogenic)... | ecosystem: Environmental > Aquatic > Marine >...
GCAACCTTCGTGAAAAGCGCTTCCGCCTGCGCAAGATCCGCCTTGTCTTCCCGGAGCTCGGAATAGGCCGCATAATAGGCGACCTGCCCTTGCTTGTTCACATAATTGAGGTAGGTGGTCACCCCGAGATAGACCACAGCGGCCGCTGCAATCACGATCCCTGCAGCATGAAAATACCTGGCCTGGTCTCGGATGAAGTTGAGCGCCCTTTCGGTGAAGGTGAGAAACTCATCAGGGCTCTTGAGGAGTGCTTTTCGCGTGATCTTCTGTTTGGCCATGTTCGGGGCGCCTCGTTTTTTTATCTTGGCTCCTGCAACGCTAAGGTCTTACTAACAGAGAGGCGCCCGAACCGTCAAGATAAATGATCGGGCGTATCACAACCTTCTTTTTTTCTCTTTCAGAACCCTTGATTCTGGTATAGATAAATCATGTGGAAAAATTTCTATACAGCCTCAGCGATCTACCTGACCTTCTTGTCTGCTTCCTCCTGGCCCTTAGCGCTTATGTGGACAACCTTGTCCCGCCGATTCCGGCAGACACCATCACCGCCTTCGGCGCCTTTCTTGTGGGCACGGGAAGACTTGATTTTTTTGGGGTCTTCTTGTTCACGACCCTTGGAAGCCTTCCGGGTTTTCTCACCCTCTTCTGGTTGGTAAGGAGAAGACTCCGAAACGGTTCCTCCTAGCGGGCCTCATTTGCTTTTTTGACTGAACGATATATATTGTGTCATATTTGATCCAAGAAATTCAGGAAAGGAACCATGATCTCCTCTAAAACCATTACACCAAGCCTTATAGCCATGAACGAAGATATCGATAATCCCCTCCGTCATCAAAAGGCACGGCCGGCGCGAACCATCAACTATCTGCGCCTTTCCGTCACCGACCGCTGCAATTTAAGATGCCTTTACTGCATGCCGGACGAGGGAATCAAATTCGTCCCCCACGACGAGATCCTCTCCTATGAGGAGATCCTGCATCTGGTCAGGGTGTCCGTTCGCGGCGGCATCCGAAAGGTTCGGCTCACCGGCGGCGAGCCTCTGGTGCGAAAAGGTTTTGTCTCCTTTCTGGAAAACCTCTCAGCCATTGAGGACCTTAAGGAGATCTCACTGACCACCAACGGTGTTCTGCTTAAAGAGTATGCCGCCGGAATCAGGCAATGCGGTATTTGTCGAATCAACGTCAGCCTGGATTCCCTCAACCCTGAACGTTTCTCCCGCATCACCCGGCGGGATCTTTTTCACAAGGTTTGGGAGGGCATCGAAGAAGCGGAGCGATTGAACTTCGATCCCATTAAGATCAATGTGGTGGCCATGAGGGGAATCAATGACGATGAGGTCCTGGATTTTGCGCGCCTCACCCTGCAAAGGCCTTTTCACGTGCGCTTTATCGAATTCATGCCTGTAGGAAAGAACAATAACTGGAGTCCCGAGCGGTTCATCACCACCGGGGAAATCTTGAACCGGATCAAAACCCTTGGAGAGATTGAGCCCATTGCGCAGGGTGCCATGGACGGCCCGGCCGAGCGCTTCAGAATCAAAGGGGCTATGGGGGAGGTCGGCTTCATCAGCCCCCTGAGCAACCACTTCTGTGACAGGTGCAATCGGCTGCGCTTAACCGCAGAGGGCCGGTTAAGGGGCTGTCTGTTTTCGGACAAGGAAATCGATGTGAAAACCCCGCTCAGGGAGGGCAAAGGAGACGACTACCTTGCCGGGCTGTTGAGGCGGGCTATCCGGGAAAAGCCGGACGGCCCCGGGTGCCCGTCTTCCACACCCCGCAAGTGCATCCGTCAGATGTCGACGATCGGCGGATAGTCCGGTCTCCGGAGGAGATAAGAGGATAGGGCCAATACGACCTATTTGACCTATTTTCTTTCGGACCTATTTTTCCTCTCCTTCGGGATCGGGGGAAAGAAAAACGGTTTCAAACCCCGCCACGGCCTCAAGGCTGAAAACCTGATCCGGGATGGTTCGGTTGAAAACCATGGTCTCAATCCTGCGCACCAGGCGCCTTCCCCCAAGAACGTGCACCAGCGCTGTTTCCCGCGCAAACACAAGGCCGCCCGCCGCCTCTAAATCCCTGAAAACAAGCTTCACGTTTCGATGGGGAATCACCACTTCCGTGGGCTCACGGCTCTCCCGGTCAAACTTGATGACGCGAACCTCCTCCCCCTCGGATCCGAAAAAACTGATTTGATTGGGTTCCTTGGAATAGGCTCGATGCGCGGAATCAAGCACAGGATAGGCCCTCAAGAGGTCCTGGATGAGGCTTTGATCCATTTCGCCGGGAAGGAATTTTGAAAGAGACCGGGTGCTGAAAGGCCCGCTATAAATCTTTCTTTCAGGGAAAGAAAGAAGGCGGAACATTTCCCCGTCCACAACAAGGTACAGAATCGGTTGCCCCCATGGATGGGTCACTTCGATTTTGATTTTCAGGGGGGAGGGGATCCACGCAGAAAATATGGCGGCCTCGATCTCATGGCCCTGCCACCCTTTCACCTCCAGGCGACCGACCGAAAAAAGACTCTCCACCTTCTCGCTCTGTTCCAGCAAATGGGCCTTCAGGTTTGCCACGGATTCCGAGTCAAAGGGTTTTTCAAACAAACGCCGCTCAATGCCTGCACAGCCTGAAACAAGAAAAAGCAGCAAGGCCGTCAGGCACACGATTGAGCGGCGGCACGTTCCTTCCTTAGGGTAGAAGCTTTTTGACTCCTTCAATTTTCTCCTTGATTTTGTTTTCCTCGGGATGGTTGAAAGTGAGGGCCTTTTCGTACATCTCCAACGACTTCCCATAGATCTTTTTCTTGAGGTACACGTCTCCGAGGTGCTCTAAAATCGTCGGGTCGTTGGGCACCAGGGAAGCCGCCTTTTCTAGATATTTCAATGCCTCGTCGTAGAGGCCCTTTTGAAAGTACACCCAGCCCAGGCTGTCGATAATATACCCGCTGTCCGGCTTGACCTCCAGGGCCTTTTGGATGAGGACCATGGCCTCATCCAGCCGGACGCCCTGCTCCGCATAGGTGTAGCCGATATAGTTCAGGGCGTCTGCGTGTCCGGGATTCAACGCCACAATTCTTTTCATTTGCTCCAGGCATTTTTCTTTGTCTCCTTTTTTGTCAAAAACGACGCCCTTCCTGAAAAGGAGTTCCTCGTTCTTGTCGTCCAGGGCGAGCCCTCTGTCGATGACCTCCAAGGCCTTATCGAACTCCTTCTTGCTCTCGAACACCGTGGAGAGCATCAGGTAGAGCTCGACTTTTCCTTTTTCCACTTCCATGGCCTTTTCGAGCACCTCGACCGCTTCGTCGTATTCCTGCCGGCTCTCATGGATGTAGGCCATATGAACGCTGGCGTTGGCGTAGTATTCCGACCCCTGGCGAATCTTCCCGAAGTGCTCCAGGGCCTTGGCGTGATTGCCTTTTTCTTCATAGGCGGTGGCAAGGTAGTATCTTGACTTGTCGTCCTCGGGCCAGGCGGTGACAATCAAGTCGAGTTCGGCAATGGATTCGTCCAGCTTCCCGTGGCGAAGGTAAATCAGCCCTAAAGCCTGCCGGCCCGGCTCGCCCGGCTTGCTCTGTTTCTTCAACGCCTCCATCTCTTCTTCCGCTTTTTGTTCTTCCCCAAGCCTGTAGTAGATATGAATGAGCCGCTCCCGCACCATGGTGTTGTTGGGATAAAAGCTCAGGAGTTGCCGGTAGACATCCGCAGCTTTTCCATACTCCTTGGTCATCTGATGCAGGGTCCCGAGATCGAAAAGGGCGGGTTCCATGGCCCGGTTTCTTTGCAGCGCTTCCTGATAGTATTTTTCCGCTCGGCCGTGATCCGACTGTTCCAGATGGATCCTTCCCATGTAGTAGTAGGCGATCACGAGGTCCGGATCTTCATCGAGGAGAAGGGTTAATTCCTTCTTGGCCTCTTCGTATTCTTTTTTCTGAATGCGCAAAGTGGCAAGGATCAGCCTCACCCGCTTCTGCCCGGGATCGATGGCCAGTGACTCACGGTACTCCCGAACGGCCGATTCGTCGTCCTTCAACAGCATGTGGAGATCCGCGAGGACCAGGCGGCTTTCGACGCTGCGCGGATCCAGGGCCACGGCTTTTTGCGCGTAATGGAGCGCCTCCGGATAATTCCTGAGCGCCTTAAGAAGACCGGCCATCCGCACGTTTAAGTAGGCCGAGTCAGGATCGTTCTCGATCGCCCGGCTCAGGTATTCCGAGGCTTTCTCATAGCGGCCCTCCCTTTCGTGGAGCGATGCGAGGGCAAAATCCCGGTAGGCCTCCATCAGCCTGTCCTCTTCAGGGGGTTGTGCGCTCAGGGCCGGGGGCGCCTCCGGCGTTTTTTCCTCGGTCGGCTTGGGTTTAAATCCTGCGCAGGAAACGAGCGTTCCCGCCAAAAACACGGGCGCCAACAGAGAGGCAACAAAACGGTGGGTGGAGCGTTGAAAGAGCATGGATATGGCGAACCTCGTCAAGGCAGTTCATGGCTGCCCCTTCCCTACTTGATGAGACTGGAGAAGTTCTCCTCGAAATTCGGGATTTCTTCAGTCAGAAACTTCTTGATGTTCTTAACAATCCTTTCCTGTATCTGGCGGACTCTTTCTCTCGAGATATGGTATTTGTCGCCCAATTCCTGAAGGGTGGCGGGGCTCTCCGCCATAATGCGATTGTCGAAGATGTCCAGTTCCTTGCCGGACAGTTTGCCTCGGTATTCGTCGAGCTTTGTGAGGAGCAGTTCTTTTTTCTGCTTTTCGAAAAGCTGCTCATCCGCGCCCGTTTGGGGATCGGGCAAAAAAGATCCGTAAGCCTCTTTCCCATCATCCCCCACAGGCGCATTGAGCGACACTTCTCCGCCTCCAAGGCGCTGGCTCATCTCCTCGATTTCTTTCTCCTTCACATCGAGTCTTTCTGCAAGCAGTCGCGGCTCGGGGCTGAACCCCTGGGCGATGAGCTTGTCCCGTTCCTTGGCGAGGTTGAAAAAAAGCTTTCTCTGGGTTTGGGTCGTCCCGATCTTGACGAGCTTCCAGTTCTCCATGATGAATTTCAGCATATAAGCTTTGATCCAGAACGAGGCGTAATAGGAGAACTTGATCCCCCGGTATGGATCGAATTTGCGCACGGCCTGAAGGAGTCCCACGTTGCCTTCCTGGATAAGATCCAGAAGGCTCTTCGTCCAGTAGCGGTGAAAGTCCATGGCGATTTTGACCACCAACCTCAGGTTTGCGGTGACGAGAATGTAAGCCGCCTTTTGGTCTTTTTTCTCCCTCACCCGGATGGCCAGTTCCGTTTCCTCCTCCCGGGTCAGCAACCTGAAATTTTTGATCTCCATCAGGTACATCTGGAGAGGATCGTAAGGGACAAGGGATCTCTCTCTGGAAGAAACCACGGGATGGAGGTCCGCCGGGAGGGTCGAAGCCTTGGACTCTTTGCCCCCTTTTCCTTCCTTCACCGGTATCGCTTTTTCTTTTGCTCGCTTCTTGGCCATATCTTTCCGCAGCCCGCCTTCCTGCCCAATGCGGGCTTTTTCCTGCGTTCAACCTCTTTTTATGATGAAACCCGCCCTTCCCCGACGGTCACTCTCAGATATCGCTTTTTCCCTGCTCGCAGCAGGATAGACCCCTCCTGCAAATCCTTTGAAGAAATCCTCTGATCAAAGGCTTCGATACGTTCGCCGTTCACATACCCGCCCCCCTGGGCGATCAGGCGTCGCGCCTCGGCCCTGGTTTTGGAGAGGCCGCATTTTTCAAAAAGCATGTAGGCTGCAATCCCTTGTTCGATGTCCGCGGCGTCCAGGGTTAAGGCGGGTACGGATTCGGGGAGTCCTGCGCTCTCGGCGCCGAAAAGTTGCTTGGCCGCATTCCTGGCTTTCTCAGCCTCCTGCCGGCCGTGGCAAAGCGCTGTGGCTTCAAAAGCAAGGACTTCCTTGGCTTCCATGAGCGCCTCCCCTTGAACGGATCCAAGGTTTCGCACTTCCTCCATGGGGAGGAACGTGAACAGAGCGAGAAACCGCTCCGTATCCCGGTCATCCTGGTTGATCCAGTATTGGTAGTATTCGTAAGGGGAGGTCAGGTCCGGATCGAGCCAGACCGTTCCTTTGTGGGTTTTTCCCATCTTGATACCTGAAGCAGTGGTGATGAGAGGGAATGTGAGGGCATGGACCACCTCCCCTTCCAGGCGCCTGATCAGGTCCGCCCCTGCCAGGATGTTGCCCCACTGGTCGTTTCCTCCCATCTGGAGGCGGCAGTCATAGGCCTTGAAAAGATGCCAGTAGTCATAGGCCTGCAGGAGCATGTAATTGAATTCGATGAAGCTCAGCCCTGTTTCCATCCTTATTTTGTAGCTTTCGGCTGCAAGCATCCGGTTGACGCTGAAATGACGTCCGATGTCTCTCAAGAACTCGATGTAATTGAGACCCACGAGCCAGTCTGCATTGTTCACCATCAGCGCCTTGCCGGGGCTGAAATCAAGGAACCTTGAAAGCTGTTGTTTGATCCCTTCCCCATTCTCATCGATCTCAGCTCTGCTCATGAGGCGCCGCATTTCCGTCTTCCCGCTGGGGTCTCCCACAAGCGTCGTCCCCCCGCCCACCACGGCAATGGGTCTGTGCCCGGCCCGCTGCATATGGGCGAGGGACATGATCGGCACAAGACTTCCCACATGGAGGCTCCTGGCCGTCGGGTCAAAGCCGATATAGCAGGCGGTCGGTTTTTCCAGTTGCCCCTGCAATGCTTCCCTGTCCGTCACCTGTTCGACGAAACCTCGTTCTTCAAAGAGGTCCAAGACGTTTTCCACCGCTCTCCTCGCTCATGCCGGATTAAAACATTCAGGGCAACCGCAGTCGAATGACCTGGCCCGGCCGACCCAGGTCTTCCATGACCTTGCCGTCAAAATCAAGGTCCATGCCCGCTGCATTCCCGATGATGATTTCAAAACCCTCCTGTCCTTTCCACTGAGGTCTTGCGCCTGGTTGAAACATATATTCTTTCGGCTCGCTCCCATCCACACGGATGCTCACCCAGGTTATTTCTTTCACCTCGCCTTTGAGGACGAGCTCCGGGGGCCGGCTCACGGGCGGTGGCGTGGAAACCACGGCCGGCGGTGCGCTCTCCGGCGCCTTCTCCTCGGGAGGGACGGCTTTTTCCGTCGCCGGCGTTGAATCGACGACCCGGGACGCACCCTCTTCTTGGGGTCTCTCCTCGGCACGACTCAGCGGATCAGGACCGCTCATGGGTAGGTTCTCTTCCGCCCGCATCGGCGCCGCCCGCTCCACCCTGGGCAGGTATTCCCGATCCCGTTCCGAGGATTTGAGATGCCAGTAATAAAAGATGCACAGCACAACGACCAAAGCCCCGAGGATGAGAAGCGTGCGGCCGCGATGGGACGGCCGCGCAACAGCGACAGGTCGGAGGGTGTCCTTCTCAGGAGGAGCGGTGAGATGGTAAAGTTCCAGGGCCCTTTTTTCATCCAGCTCCAGGGTCCTGGCATAGGCTCGCACAAAACCCCGTACAAACACGGGGGGAGGCAATCGATCCCATGCCTCGTTCTCGATGGCTTCAATGACAAAGCGCCGCAAGCGCATTTTCTGAGCGATCTGATCCTGGCTGAGCTTCATTTTTTCTCTCTCGGTCCTGAGAAAAGCGCCCAGCCTGATGGATTCTTCCCTGCCCGCCGCTGCCTCGGCCTGGTTTGTGTTCACGTTCTCCACGTCTTCCCTCTCCGGGTGGCGGCCTGGACTGGTTGGGTGCCTCCTTTTTCCGGCTCAGAAAATGATCTTGGTGTAGGAGCTTTTACGAAGCCCCTCAATCCACTCATCGTATCTCCTGTTCACTTCCTGGCTATAGAGGATCTCGTAAATCGCATTGCGCACATCCTCCAGATGCCTTTTCTCGCCCCCCTGCTTCTCGAGGATCTTGATAATCTGTATGCCGCCCGGTCGAACCATGAGGCCGGTACTACCGCCCTCCGGGATTTCTTCCAAGGCTTTTCTGGCCTCGGGATCAAGCTGGTCCCACCGAAAAGTGCCGAGACTACCGCCTTCGTCGGCTCCGGGGCCTTCGGAGAACTTTCTTGCAAGCTCGGCGAAATCCTCGCCGGCTTTCAGCTTGGCGAGGATCGCCTCCCCTTTTCTCCTCAGATCGTCCATTTCTCCGGGGTCATCAGGTTTCTTGTGCACCAGGAAGATGCTCGCCAGATGCACCTTTTCTTGGCTTCCGTAGGAAGACGCATGTTGCTCGTAATAGCGGGCGATGTCCGCGTCACTGATGATGATCTTCGACTTCACTTCATAATCGATCAATTGGGCCCGTTCGATCTGAGACTTGATCTTTTCCCGGTACTTTTCGTAGGTGATTCCGTCCGCCTCAAGTCTTGCCAGAAGATCTTCCTGGGTCATCCGGTTATCCTGTTTGATCCTTTCAATGGCCGCATCGATTTGGCGATCTCCAACGCTGATATTGAGTTCTTTGATCTTTTCTTCGGCGATTTTTTCATCGATGAGTCGCGTCAGGATCTGTCTGCGGGCATCCAAGAATTGTTTTTCATCGCGCAGCCTGAGATCTTCCGCCGAGTGCCCGGTCAACTCCTCAATGGTTTTGTTCAATTCGTGGAGCGTGATAATCTGGTTATTGACGATCGCTACCACCCGGTTGCGCGTTTCCGTGGCAAAAGAAGGTGGAGCCGTCAAGCCTGACATGATGAGAAACAAAAACCACGTCCTGAAAAACAGGGCCCTTTTCATTTATCCCAACTCCAATTCTTTGAACATCTCCCGGTTGACCTTCACCGGGATGACCACCCGGAGGCTTTCCACCCATTGGTTCAAAAAGGCTTCCTCTCTCTCGCGCTGAAGCTTCGCTTCGATCTCCGGGATGGCCTCGGGGAAGCTTTTCATCCCCTCCGCTCGTCTTTCCAGGACCTCGAAAAGATGGAACCCGTAAGGCGTCTCGACGACCGGACTGATTTTTCCAGGGGGCATGGAAAAAATCACCTTTTCTACGGAACCATCCAGGTCTCCTGGGGTCACCCAGTCGACTTCTCCTCCGTATTCTTTTCCCTGAGCCTTGATGTAGCCGTCGATAACGGCCTCCATGCCTTCGCCTGAATTCAGTCGTTGAAGAGCCTTTTCCGCCTCTTCCCTGGTGCTTGTCACGATCTGCCTGAACCTGACTGAGAGAGGGCGCCGAAACGCTTCCTGATGGTTCTCATAATAGTTCCTGATTTCCTGGAAAGGGACGTGTTCCATTGTTTCGAGAGCGGTGTTCACAATTTTTCTCAAAAGAAGCTGTGCTCTCAAAGCCTCTTTCCACTCCTCGAAATGAATGACCCCTCTGAGCAGCGTCTCCTGGAAGTCCTTGTCACTGTAATCCTTCTGAATCTCCCTCACGACCCTTTCAAACTCCTGATCCGACACCTCGATCCCCTCCTGTCGGCCGTATTCAAGGATCAGGTAGTAATCCACAAGCTTCTCCACCAAGGATTCCAGGAGCGTTTGCATCTCATTCTCCGTGAGATCCATATCAAAGGTCATCCGCCTGAGATCCCTCTTGAACTCATCGGAGGTGACGTTCCTGCTCCCTACCGTGATGATCGTCTTTTGTTTCGGGGCCTCCGCAAGACCGCATCCCGTCAGGAGCAGCGCCATCCCCGCCACAAAGGACCCAATGCTCTTGCCGGTAATTTTCAACACACCTCAATTCATCCGAGTTTTCAGGATTCAGGGGTTCAGTCTTCAGGAAAGATGAATTTGCCTGCGCGGTTTTCACACAAAGGAGGTTGATTGCTTTCTTTCTGAACCCTGAACCTTTAACCTTGAACCTTTGAACCTTGGTCCTATATCGATTTTTATTAGCCTATCAGGTGCAGGGAAAAATGCAAGTCAAATCTTGACAGGACGGCCTTCTTCAAGCTTTGGAATTCATTGAAAATCCTGCAGGATCCTCTTGGCCTCCTCCAGGGATTCCAAGGCCGTGCGGGTATGTAGCATCACCCTGAGTTTTTGCGTTGAAAGAAAGCGATACCTACGGGGATCTCTTTTCACCAAGGTGACCAGAGTTTCCGGCTTGACCTGCGTGTCGGAAGAAAACGTGAGAGTGAAACCGTTCTGCGTCGCATCCAGACGAAGGACCCGCAATCTCTTGAGAAGCAGCCTTAAGGACATGATCTTCAGGAGGTTCTTCACTTCCTCCGGAGGAGCGCCGAAACGATCCTTCATTTCTTCAGCCATGCCGGTCAGGTCCGTTTCTTCTTTCAAATTCGACAGGCGGCGATAGAGGTTCAGCCGGAGGTCCGTGTCGCGGATATAGCTTGTCGGCAAGTGGGCGGGAATGTTCACGTTGATTTCCGGATTGATCTCTTCCTGCCATTCCTCCCCCTTGAGCTCCGCCACGCTCTGTTCGATCAATTTCAGATACAACTCATAGCCGATGGCGGATACCTGGCCCGACTGGGCAAAGCCCAGGATGTTTCCGCCCCCCCGTATTTTAAGGTCGTGCATGGCGAGCTGGATCCCTGCGCCGAGGTGGGTGAAATCCATGAGCGCTTTCAATCTTTTTTCCGCATCCCGGGTAAGCTCGGCCTCAGGGGAAAGAAGGAGGTACGCATAGGCGTTTTCATCGGAGCGACCCACCCGGCCCCTCAACTGGTAGATCTGGGCAAGACCCAGCCGGTCCACCTCGTTGATGATAATCGTGTTCACCGAAGGGATGTCCAGGCCGGACTCGATAATGGTCGTGCACACCAGCACGTCCACCTCCTTGTTGAGGAATCGCATCATCGCCTCTTCCAGGTCCTTCTCCTTCATCTGACCGTGGGCCACGGCCAATCGGGCGTGAGGAACCAGCGTTTCCAGTTCCCCCTTCATGGCCTCAATGCTCCGGACCCGGTTGTGGACAAAGAAAACCTGCCCTCCCCTCTGTATCTCAAACTCGATGGCACGGCCGATGGTTTGCCCGTCGAAAGGGGAAAGAATCGTCTGGATCGGCAGGCGGTCCTCGGGCGGGGTTTCGATCAGGCTCAGGTCCCGGATGCCCATCAAGGACAAATGAAAGGTTCTGGGTATCGGGGTGGCCGTGAGCGCCAGAACGTCCACAAGGGCCCGGTACCGTTTGATCGCCTCCTTTTGTTTGACCCCGAAGCGCTGTTCCTCGTCGATGATCAAAAGCCCCAGATCGCGGAAGCCCACATCTTTCTGAAGCATCCGGTGGGTGCCGATCAGGATGTCCACCTTTCCTGACCGGGTCCTGGCCACGATCTCCTTTTGTTCGGCCCGGGATTTGAACCGGCTCAGAACCGCGATCCTGGCAGGGTAGAGGCTCATGCGCTTCCTGAAGGTTTCATAGTGCTGCTCCGCGAGAACGGTCGTCGGCACGAGCACGGCCACCTGCTTTCCGTCCATGACCGCCTTGAAGGCGGCTCGAATGGCCACTTCCGTCTTGCCGAAGCCCACATCCCCGCAGATCAACCTGTCCATGGGGCGATCCCCTTCCATATCGTCCAGCACGTCCTCGATGGCCTTGATCTGGTCCCGTGTTTCTTCGTGCTCAAAGCCCGCTTCAAACTCCCGGTAGAAGGGGTCGGGTCGCGAGTAGGCGTGCCCTTTGCGGTGTTTTCTGAGCGCATAGAGTTCCACCAGGTGTTTGGCGATTTCCCGGATGGACTTCCTGGCCTTTTCCTTGGCCACGTCCCACGAGCGGCCGCCCAACTGGTCCAGCTTGGGGTCCTTTTCATCGACGCCGATGTACTTCTGGAGGATGCTGATACGGTCGGCAGGGACGTAGAGGCGATCGTTGCCCGTGTACTCGATGATCACAAAATCATTGATCTTCTGCTCAATCTCCATCTTCACCAAGCCGCCGAAGCGCCCGATTCCGTGGTCTTGATGAACCACCAGGTCTCCTTGTTTGAGCTGGCTGAAGGCGGTCCAGTTGATTCCTCCTTCCACGGCCCCGGCCCTTGAAAGCGATCTTTTGGGCCCGAAGATCTCGTCTTCGCTCACAACGATCAGGTTCTCAAGAGGCCACGAAAACCCTTCGGAAAGGCGGCCCAGGCAGATGAAAAGACCTTTTCCGGAGGGAACCTCGCTCCAGGAGCGGGCCAGATGCTTCACGTCTACTTCATAGTTGCGAAGGATCTCCCTGAGTCTTCCGGCCTGTTGTTCCGTGCGGCACACAAGAACTACCCTGGCGCCCCTTTCGAGCCAGGCTGAAATCTTCTCGGCCAGGGGCGCCATGGAAACCCTTCCCTTGCCGCCGAGCGTGAGCGTGAGATCTTCATCGACCTTGAAGCCCCCGGTGATGTGGAGGGACGCGCGCGATTCCTGCCGGTCTGAGTCCGCGAAAAGATCGCCGCAGCGTATCTCCTGAAAGCGCTGAAAGGCCTTTTCCATCTCCTCGGGGCTGAGGAGCACGCCTTTGATTTCAGGAAAAGGCCGTTTCCGCTCCTCCGCCTCTTTGCGGTATTTTTCCTTTTCCGCCGAGAATTTTTCTACAAAGACCTTGCTCTCTTTTCGGATCTGCAAAGGATCCATGAGCAGCAGGAGGCCGGTTTGGGGCAAGTAATCGAAGAGCGTGCCCAGACGGGTGTAAAAGTGATTAAGCCATGCCTCCTGACCCGGAAAAGAGCACGCCTCTTTAACCGGCGATGGAAGCCTTCCCATGGAACGGGCTCGCCGGATGTTCCCCTCGCCCATGATGATTTCATTGGCCGGCAGCAGAGCGAATTCCTTCAGGTCGGCGAGAGACCGCTGGCCGAGGGTTTCAAAATGACGGATGGATTCCAGCGTGTCGCCCAGGAACTCGAGGCGGATCGGGTTTGAGTAAAGGGGGGGATAGAGATCGATGACTCCCCCTCTTACGGAATAATCTCCCCTTTCCTCCACAAGAGAAGTGCGCTGGTACCCGCAAGCCTCAAGCTTTTTCAGGAGCTTCTCGCGATCCACCTCTTCCCCGGCCTCCATAGGTTCCAGGGCCTCCACCACGGCCTCTTTGGGAACCAGGCGAAAAAGGAGGGTTTCCGTGGAGGTGACCACCACCGAGCCTCGCACGGAGCTCAGGGCGTAAAGGGCCTGGATCCGGCGGGCCACGATCTCGGGGTGGGGGCTCAAGCCTTTGAGGGGCGAGATGTCATAGAGGGGAAAATCATAGAGCCTTCTTGTCTCCGGGTTCCCGGACACGAAAAGCTCGGGCAGAAAGAACGCCAGTTCCTTTTGGAAACGCCCGGCCTCTTTGGCGGTAGGGAGAACGACAAGGCAGGTTTTCTCCAGCTCAAGAAACAAGCGGGAAAAGAAATAGGCCCTTCCCGCACCGGACAGGCCCGTGACCCTGAGTTCTTGAACCCCCTCCTTCATCCATTCTTTGAGCTTGGCGTGATGTTCGTCCATGCGGTGCATGTTCCGTCACATTCCCTGCCACACCGTTTCACAAAGGCGCAGCCAGTTGCGGCCCATGATTTTTTTCACATCCTCGGGGCTGTAACCCCTGGCGAGGAGACCCTCCGTCACCCTGGGGAATTCGGACGGGGATTCAAACCCTTCTACGATGGTGCTGCTGTAAAATTTCTCCAGCTTGTCCGGCGAAATTCCTTTCAGGGCC
>Ga0209164_1003989_pt1 | contig 13577 bp, 16 predicted proteins | sample MTBNYHSulfiMetaG_FD_187458 | JGI IMG/M metagenome (GOLD analysis project Ga0209164, IMG submission 187458) | Enrichment culture microbial communities from rom New York Harbor, USA that are MTBE-degrading - MTBE-NYH (New York Harbor Sulfidogenic)... | ecosystem: Environmental > Aquatic > Marine >...
ACGAGCCCACCTTCCGGAGCGCCCTCAAGGCAGCGGTGCTTTTCGAAGGCGTGTTCCCGATTCAATAGATAGTGACCACGCTGTTTCTACTTCCAAAGGAGTTCATCACATACAATGTGTTTTTGGGATCCTCCATCCACTCTCCGTCTACCAGAAATTTGTACTCGTAGGTTCCCGGATGCAACATGACCACCCGTTTCCAAACCCCATCGGGATCCTTCTTCATGGGATGAGTTTCGGTGTTCCAGTGGTTGAAATCGCCCGCCAACGCCACTTCGGCGGCATCCGGCATGCGGCAGGCAAATGTGACCCGCTTTTTCCCTGCGGTGATTCCTTTCCTGGATGGGTTCATGGTGTCCTCTCTATTCGTCTGAAGGCATGTCAATGTCAAGGTTGCGAAGATGTCAATCCTTCTCGGAGATTGTGGGAAAGGCGTTCTTCTGGTGCGATCCATGCGGTTGCTTGAAATTCTCCTTATGCAGTCCGTATTTGGTCAACAGATTATGGAGCTGTCGGGTGGTGATTCCCGCCATGGCCGCCGATCGATCGATGCGGCCCTTGGTCAGAGCGAGCACTTCTTGCAGGTAGCGGGTTTCCGCTTGTTCAAGAGCCCGCAACCTTACGTGGGCCAGATTCGGCATGCTTGAAGCGCCCTGCCTGCCGTCCACCGGTTTCATCGTGAAGAGTTCCGTGGGAAAACTGGGGGGGGTGAGCAGGCGGCCGCGCTCGATGATATAGGCGCGTTCAATCAGATTCTCCAGTTCGCGAATGTTTCCGGGCCAACCGTAATGCTCGAAGGCCTCCAGCACTTCCCCGTCCACGTCCCCGATGCCTTTGCCGTAAGTACGGTTTAATCGTTCCAGGAAGGCCTGGATCAGAAGAGGGAGGTCCTCCAGTCGGTTTCGAAGAGAAGGAAGTTCGAGGGGGAACACGTTCAGTCTATAATACAAATCCCTCCTGAAAAACCCGTCCTCACACATTTTTTGAAGATCCACGTTGGTGGCGCCCACGATCCGAACATCCACCGAAATCATGGCGTCTCCCCCCACCATGCTGAACGATCGTTCCTGCAAGACCTGTAACAACTTGACTTGGGAAGACGCGGAAATGGTGCTCAATTCGTCCAGAAAAATGGTTCCTTCATGGGCGAGCTGGAATTTGCCCAACTTCCGCCGCAACGCCCCGGTGAAGGCTCCTTTTTCATGACCGAACAGCTCGCTTTCCAGGAGAGTGTCCGGAATGGACCCGCAATGTACCGGAACGAAGGGGCTGTTGGCGCGGTTGCTCCACTGGTGGATTACACGAGCCATGACCCCCTTGCCGGTTCCCGTCTCACCCAGGAGCAGCACCGTCGTCTTGGTGGGAGCTACGGAAGCGATCTTGCTGAGTATTTCCCGCATCCGAGGGGAACGGGTCTGGGTTTCCGGCGACAGCGGGCTCTCCACCAAGCCGTTTCGGAGAACCTGGAGTTCCGATTCAATTCTCAACAGGTGAGACAGGCCTTCCATCACCTGATGTACTTCCGTGGTTTCGAAAGGATAGGTCAGATAATCTCCCGCCCCGCCTTTTACCGCGGAAACCGCCTCTCGAACACGGTTTACCGAGCATACCACGAGGATGAACGCATGCGGAGAAACCTTCAGAAAAGGTTGCAGCTTCCCTTTATAGTCTTCCGGAGTACCGGGAGGATCGCCTTCCCGCCGCAACAGATCCAAATCCAGAAAGGTGAATTGGGCTCGTTTCCGCTGGAACAGCTCCATACACTCGGGAAGATCCGAAGCGGTCAGAATCTTGTATTCCGCTCCCAGGCATCGCCGAAGGCCGGAAACCACGTCCGCGTGAGTGGTTGCTATCAGAGCCGATTTCATAGGTCTTTCTTATCTTGGATGGAAATTGAGGACACCATACCACAGGCAATGCAGATTTCAACCATTCCCTCCGTTACCCGTCATCCGCCGGGCAGGTTCCCCTCAAGCCGTGACAAGCCTCTGGTCGTGTATCCTGACCCGCTTTCGAAAACCGAGATGTTCTTTCATCCGGGAGCGGATCGGAACCACCCCGTGGGACGAGAACCGAGGATTTTACGGGAAAAAGAGCGCTTGCCGGAGGTATTATCGGAAGCGGGATTTCTTCCGGTCGTTGTCGCCGGCAAAAAAGTTAAGTAAAAACCATTGGTTCTAACTGGCATGAATCTTGATTACTGTTGCAGCGGTTGTTACTCAACGACAGCCTACTCAACGATCAGGGTACGCATGAAAGTATCATCATCTACGGCGGTCTCGGCTCGAGTTACGGTAAGAGGGCTTGTAATTCCCTGGAAATGGGACTCTGAGGGCAATGTGACGGCGGTCATGATATCCGCGCCGGACGAACGGGAATACCTGGTCCACATGACGGGCAAGGCGATGGATCTCTTGAGGCATCTGCATGAGCGGGTCCAGGTCAAGGGTCGCATCATGGGTGCGGAAGAAGGCAAGCCGCTTCTTCAAGCCGAACACTACTGGGTACGAAAGGGATAACACCCTGCCGCCCACTCGCCCCTTTCCCGAATGAGTCTTCATTCCGTACATTCCACGAAGCTCTTGCGAGAAACCTCTCGTGGCGGGTCAGCAGGACCCGGCGAAGGTTTGTGAGAACGGCGGAAACCTCCCGTTCGGGAGACTTGCGCGTCTCATCGACTCCCTTCTTGAGAATTCCGCCGCCTGCTGGTAGATTCGTACCCATGTCGGATGATTCCATCCATCGGCCCCCTCGGTTTACGTCGCCGGACGAAAACGAGTTGAAGGTTCTGGCGCGGGAATTACTCTGCACGGAATCCACCATGGTGGTGGCTACCTGCGGCGCGGAATCCGCGTGGGCCGCGCCCGTGTATTTCGTGTACCGGTCCGGCGCGCTGTATTTCTTTTCGGATCCGACATCCCGCCATATCCGGGACGCTCAGGGCGCACAATCCTGTGCCGCGTCCGTGCACGGGTCCAGAGCGGAATCCTGGAGAGAAATCCGCGGAATCCAGATGTCGGGACGGGTGATCCGGGCGCCTTTGGGCTTGGAGGCCGTGCACGCGGTACGGAGTTATTTGGACAAATTCCCGTTTACGCGGGAGTGGCTCGTGTCGGAATTGCGGGAGGATGTGGAAGCGTTCCGGAAGCGTTTCGGGGTGCAATTGTTTAAGTTCGATCCGACGCTTGTCTATTATTTGGACAACCGATTCCGATTCGGCTTTCGGGCGGCCGTTCGATTGGATCCGCCGCCCGGTTGAGGGGGGAGAGCATCGTGAAGCCGCCCAAAAAAGCGGTGGTCTTATCGAGTGGGGGATTGGATTCCACCACCGCCATGGCTATAGCGGTGCGGGACGGATTCGAAATTTACAGCCTGAGTTTCCATTACGGACAGAGGCACTCCGTGGAACTGGATGCGGCGCGGAACATCGCCAAAGCGTTGGGGGCGCGGCGGCACCTGGTGTTGCGTGTGGATTTGGATCGGATCGGGGGATCGGCGCTTACGGAAGGCTTTGAGGTCCCCAAGGATCGACCCCTGGGGGAACTGGGTCAAGACATTCCGGTGACGTATGTCCCCGCGCGGAACACGGTGTTCCTGGCGCTGGCGGTTGGCTGGGCGGAGGTCCTGGGTTCATGGGATCTGTTCATCGGGGTGAATGCGTTGGACTACAGCGGGTATCCGGATTGCCGGCCCGAGTTCATCCGCGCGTTCGAGCGATCGGCCAATTTAGGCACCCGAGCCGGTGTCCAGGGTCAGGCGAGCTTCAGGATCCATACTCCGCTCATTCGGATGAGCAAGGCCGAAATCATCCGCACGGGTATGGCGCTGGGGGTGGATTTTTCATTGACGCACAGCTGCTATGATCCCGTGGACGGCCGGCGGGCCTGCGGCCGGTGCGACAGTTGTCTGCTGAGAAAGAAGGGGTTTGCCGAGGCCGGTTTCCCGGATCCTGTATCCTATTCGGTCCATGGATGAGTGCACGGCCGGCGGGATCCGTTCCGGCTGAGTTACCATGCGTTTCGACGGCGGTGTTGGAAGGGGAACGCGAAACAGAAATCCTGTAACAGCCCGTCGATAAACACCATTTCGAGCAGGCTGTTCAAAAACGATGAGATGCAAGTAGCCCGAATCCTGAGGAATGAGGCGTACATACAATGCGTCGCAATGACGCCTGTCTGCGCCTCCCTGTGCATGATCGCACGCAGACCGGATGAAGCGGAACACGGCGGATGCGTTTTTCAACGGCCTGGCAACGGAGGTTTCGCCATGCATCGCACTGTGTTGAACGTTGGGGCGCCCGTTTTCCTGGCGCTGGCCCTCGGCCTGTCCACGCCCGTCGTTCGGGTCGCCTGCGCCCAGGAGGATGCGGAGAATAGCCGGTCCGCTGAATCCATGGCGATACAAGCCGCCCTGTCGTGGCTCCATCTGGTGGATGCGGGCCGATACACCCGGAGTTGGGAGGAAGCGGCTCCCCTCTTCCAAAAAGCGGTAACCCGGGAGCAGTGGAATGCGTCCCTGGAAGCCGTTCGAAGTCCCCTGGGAACCTGCATGGGAAGGAAGGTGAAGACGGCGATCTACACCAGGGCTCTTCCGGGAGCGCCGGATGGGGAATACGTGGTGATTCAGTTCGACACCACGTTCGAGAACAAGGCGCGGGGCATGGAAACCGTGACCCCGGCCCGCACCGCCGACGGTGTTTGGCGCGTATCCGGTTACTACATCCGGTGAACTGCGCCCTTGCGAGGGCCGGAACGTTCATGACAGGCGATCCAGGGCTTCCCGGGCCAATCGGTCGCACCGTTCGTTTTCCGGGTGTCCCGCATGGCCCGCCACCCAACACCATTCCACCTGGTGCCGGGCTGTCAGGCGATCCAGTTCTTGCCAGAGATCGACGTTTTTCACCGGTTTCCGCGCGCTGGTCTTCCATCCGTTCCGTTTCCAGGTGCGGATCCACCGGGTGATCCCGTTCTTGAGGTATTGAGAGTCCGTGCAGATGCGCACGCGGCAGGACCGATGCAGTCGGCGTAAGGCTTCTATGGCGGCGGTGAGTTCCATGCGGTTGTTCGTGGTCAGGGATTCCGCGCCGGAGAACTCCTTTTCTTGCCGCCCCTGACGCAGAATAGCGGCCCACCCTCCGGGCCCGGGGTTGCCCTTGCAGGCCCCGTCGGTGAATACCTCCACCAGGGCCGGGCCTCCTCTATCCGTCGGGGCTTCCGACGCCGGGAAAGGAGCAGCTTCAAATCTTTCCGGCCGGGGAGTTTCACGGGATGAATCCAGGACGGACCACAGCGCGGACAGAAGCCGCAACGTTTCTTCCCGGGTAAGGACCTCCCCGTTGCGGACCCGGCGTTCCAGGATATCTATGTCGTTTAACGTCAGCGGCTTCGGCATACGGAGAAGTCCTTGGAGCCGGGGCCCGGATCCCATGGTGATCCGGTTCGAAGGGGAAAAGGTCCCCTTTGTCCGTTCATGCCCGGGACGCGTGCAGGCTGGTGAAAAGCGATGCGATACACGGTCTCATTCCACCGGTACGACCCTGGATCGCGTTCATGCACGGCCTGTTATCAGCCCGCTGAAAAACAGCATTTCGGACAGGCTGTTCAAAAACGATGAGATGCAAGGCGCGCGAATCCTGAGGAATGAGGCGTACAACCAGTACGTCGCAATGACGAAGGATGAAGCGAAACACCGCAGATCGCGTTTTTGAACAGCCTGTTATACGGCCAAATAGGCCTTGCGGATATAATCGTTCCTCAACAGGTCCGTTCCCCGTCCTTCCAGGGCGACGGAGCCGTTTTCCAGAACGTAGGCTCTGTGGGCCATTTCCAGCGCAAAATACACGTTTTGTTCCACCAGCAGCACCGTAAGTCCTGCCGAGGCGATTTCCCGTACCTTCTCGAAAACCCGCGTCACCAAGGACGGTTGAAGGCCCAGGGAGGGCTCGTCCAACAGCAGCAGGGAAGGACTGGACATGAGCGCCCGTCCGATGGCCAGCATCTGGCGTTCTCCTCCGCTCAGGGTGCCTGCTTTCTGCCGGCCTCGCATTCCCAGGAGCGGAAACAACTCCAGGACCCGTTCCAGGTTTTCCTTGCGCCGGGCGCGTATGGAAGGCAAGTACGAACCCATGAGCAGGTTGTCCTTGACGCTCATTTCCGGAAAAATTCGGGCTCCTTCCGGCACGATGGTCATTCCCAGGGAAACCAATCGGTCCGGTGACAACCCGTCCACCCGCTGTTCCTTGAACCGGATGGAGCCTCGAGCGGGGTGCAGGAAGCCGATAATGGCGTTCAACAGCGTGCTTTTCCCGGCGCCGTTGGGACCGATTACCGTCACGATTTCCTTTTCCCGCACGGTCAGGGAGACTTCGCGCAGAACCTGGACATCCTGGTAATACACATCGATCCCTTGAACTTGCAGCATGATTTCAATCCCGATCGTCTTCCCGCAAGGAGGGAGAGATGCGTTCGCCCAGATAGGCCCGGATTACCTCGGGATCGTTCCCCACGCGCTCCGGCGCGTCCTCGGCGATCTTGACCCCATAATTGAGTACCAGTATCCGGTCTGAAATATCCATGATGGCGTGCATGTTGTGTTCGACCACGATCAAGGAAACCCCCGAAGCACGAAGTCTGCGGAGGAGTGTCAACGCCGTCTCCGTTTCCGAGGGGTTGAGACCCGCCATGGTTTCGTCCAACAGAAGAACCCGGGCTCCACACGCCAACGCCCGGGCCAATTCCAGGCGGCGGCGCGCCGCCACGAAAACCCTCCCCGCCGGCCGGGCGGCATACTCGGAAAGATTCACGAAGTCCAGCAGTTCATCCGTCCGGATGCGGGCTTGCCGGAGACTCAGTCCTCCGCCGTGCATGGCCCCCACCAAAACGTTTTCAAAGACGGTCAACGAGGAAAACGGTTTCATGATCTGGGACGCCTTGGCCAGTCCCAACCGGCAGATTCGATGGGGCTTCCACCCCGTAATGTCCTTCCCCAGGAACCGGATACGACCGGCGTCCGGCTTTCGAACGCCCATGATCGTGTCGAAAAGGGTCGTCTTCCCCGCCCCGTTGGGTCCGATCATCCCAAGAATCTCGCTGTCTTCCAGAGTGAACCCCACCCGGTTCACCGCGGCCAGCGAGCCGAAACGGACCAGTACTTGATCACACGCCAGAACGGCCATACCTCTTTCCACTCCGTCCCGATGACCCTGGAATTCATCCCGTCGGGGAGGCTTTTACAGGGAACGAAGCCTCTTGCGTTCTTTCCAGGTTCCCACGATGCCGCGAGGCAGCAGGAGAATGACTCCCACGATGATCATTCCCACCAGGATCAGGTAATATTCCACAAACGTGAGTCCCAAAATCTCGGACACCCCCGTCAGGAACACGGCTCCCACGATGGGTCCCAAGAAGGTGCCCATGCCCCCGAGCAACGTCATGATCACCATTTGAACGGTCTTGTGCACGCTGAATACGTCGGCGGGCGTGATGTAGGTGATCCAGTAGGCCTCGATGCCGCCGAAGACTCCCAGGAAGAAGGCGCTCATGGCGTAGGCGGTCAGTTTGACGCCAAAGGTGTTCACTCCGGATAGTTCCGCCGTGTCTTCCGCTTCATGAACGGCCTTGAGGGCGTAACCGAATCGGGAGTTTTCGATCCAGTGGTGCGCGAGAAGCACCAGAGAGGCGACCGCCAGGGAGCAGTACAGGAAAAAGGCGTTGCCGTAGGGGGCGATGGGGAGCGTTATGCCGTGACTCCCCTGGAAGAAAAAGATCCCGAAAGTTCGATCGAACTCCAGGGTGACTTGCTTCATGGTTTCCGCAAAAGCGAAGGTGGCTATGGCGAAATACGCGCCTTTCAAGCGGAGCGTGGGCATGCCGATGAGGAGGGCGACCAACGCGGCGGTGCAGCCCGCCGCGGGAAGAGCCAGGAAAAAGCTCCCGCCTCCTTCCGTCATGACCAGCGCCGCGGCGTAGGAACCGATCCCGAAATAGGCCACGGGACCGAAATCCACATACCCGGTATAGCCGCTCATGAGGTTCCAGCTTCCCGCCATGCCGATCCAGAACACCATCAGCGCCGCGATCCGGAGCAGATACTGGGAGGATACGAACGCGGGAAACAGGCAGAGCAGAAGGGTCAAAACACCCCAGATGAGCAGTCGTTTCCGTGCGGTTTGCGCCTTCATGAATCGCTTTCGGGATCAGCCGGCGATTCCCTTGCCGGATAAGCCTGTGGGACGAAGCACCAGCATGATGAACAGCAGGAGAAAGGTGACGGCGACGGAAATGCCTGCGCTCAGATAGGCGGCGGCCAAGGACTGGACCACCCCCAGGGCGAATCCTCCGTACAAGGCTCCCTGCATGTAGCCCATGCCGCCCAAAACCACCACGCAAAAAGCCGTCACGGTATACCCTAAACCCATTTCCGGGAATATGATCGTAAAAGGACTCAAGGACGCCCCCGCCATACCCGTAACCGCGGCCCCGAGGCCGAAGGTGAGTGCATAAATTTCGCGAACATTCACACCCATAAGACGCGCGGCGTACTTGTCCTGCGCCGTGGCGCGAATGGCCCGCCCCGTTTCGCTCCGGTTCAGAAACAGCCACAAAAAGATCACTACAGCCACGGCCAGAAAAAACGTAATCAGACGGGCATAAGGAATGTTCAATCCCCAGAAGGCGGCATTCATTCCCGAATACGAGGTGGTGATGGTGCGGAAATCATGCGTCCAGAGCTTTACGGCCGTATTGGCGAGGATCAGGTGGAGGCCGAAGGTCAGGATGTAACTCATGAGATGGGGCTGCTCGATGACCCGGTTGATGATGAACTTCTGAATCGCATATCCCCCTAGAAAGAGGGATACGGCCGCAATGGGAATGCTGAGATAGGGATCCAGGTGAACGAGTTCGAATAACCCGTAGGCGATGAAAGCCCCCAGCATGACCAACTCGCCATGGGCGAGATTGAGCACCCCCATGACCCCGAAAATGAGCGAAAAACCGGCGGAATACGCCGCATAGACTCCTCCGAGAAGGAGCCCGTTGATCAAGGCTTGAACGAATAGGACATCCATGAATCGCCCGAAACCAAAGACGGCGCGGGAACGGTTCCCGCGCCGTCCGTTATGGAAGCCGGATTCGATGTTTCCGTGGAGCTACCGCTGCTTCCACGCTTGAAACGGATAACGGATTTCCGATTCCGCATATTCCAGGGGATACACCGTCTTCAGGGCGCCGTCCTGAATTTGAACGGCCACCGGAGGCTGGGCTACGTTGGCCCCGTCGGGAGCGAAGTCGATGACGCCGTAAAACGTGGGGAAGGTGTCCGAAACGAGCTTATCCCGGATGGCCGCTCGGTCCGCGCCGGACAGAGGCGGTTTCAGGCCAAGGCGTTCGATGGCCAGTTGCTGGGCCAAGGCACCGCCCACCGCCGCTGCTTCAACGAAATCGGGACGCCGTTGGAATCGGTCCGAAAACGTTCGGTTGAAATCCGCGGCGGAACCGAACACGGCGCCTTCGAAAGGAAGATTGGGAGCCCATTCACTGGCGGCGATGACGAATTCCGCATCCCCTTTCAGTTCTTCGGCGAAACGGGGAACCGTGGGACCGTAGCTGAACGCCACCGCTTTGGGGCTGTAGTCGATTTCCTTCAATGCTTTCATGACCCGCATGGCCACCAGCAAATGGGACCCTACGAGCAGGAGGTCCGGATCTTTTCCTTTGACCTTATGGAGGAGCGAATTGTATTCCTGGAACGCCATGGGAAACAGCTCGTAATGAATCACTTCGATGCCGTGGCGGCCCGCATATTCCCGGTATCCTTCGCAGGCCAGCGACGTAAAGAGAATATCCGCTCCGATGATGGCCGCCGTTTTGGGCTTGGGGGTCACCGCCGTGAACATCTCCACGCAGCCGCGTACTTCTTCGGTGGCTTTTCCCAGGGTGGAGAAATAATACTTGAACCCGCGTTCAAACAGTCGGTTCGAGCTGGCGGCCCCGCTGATCAGAGGGTAACCATGGCGCTCCGCCGCGGCGCTCGCCGCAAAGACGAGACTGCTTCCGAATCCGCCCAGCAGCAGATCGACCTTGTCGCCGATGACGAGCCGGTCGATGAGTTTGGCGCTGGTGGCGGGATCGCTCTTGTCGTCGTAAAAGGTCAGTTCCACGGGATGGCCGTTGATTCCGCCCCGGGCGTTCACCGTTTCCATCCACAAGATGTACGCGTCTTGAACCATGGTGCCTTCTTTGCCGAAAGCGCCCGTCAGAGAAACGGCCACGCCCACGCGAAAGGGCTCGGCGGCCGCGCTCCACGACGCCGTTGCCGCCAGGAGGCTGAAGACCACCAGAACGATTAGAACTGTTCGGCGATTCACCATCATGATTTCCTCCCTCTGGTATGCGTTGATGAAACCGAGATTCCGGAGACCGCGCGTATTCCGGGACCCCGAATCGGGTTGAACGCAAGAGATGAACACACGACCCGACCCTCTCCGGCGTTCCAGGAGAGCCGTTGGAGAGCCCGCCTTGTGAAAACAGGCGGGATATTCGATTGAAAGCCATGTATATATGGGCTTCCTGGAATGTGTCAATCAAATACCGGGACCGGATCAGTCGCGGACAGACTGACTGTGCCGGCCGGAACGGTTGAATGCACGGAAGCCCCGCCCGCGGTCGGGCCAGAAGGAGGACATGCGTATGGGATTGAAGACCCCGAAGGAGTATGTGGAATCCATCGAATCGTTGGAACTGGAAGCCCACGTCCTGGGCGAGAAAACCTCCGGATTGGCGGCCCATCCCCTGGTCCGGCCTTCCTTGCAGGCCGTGGCCAAGACGTACGAATGCGCCCAGGCGGAGGAAACCAAATCCCTGTTCCGCGTTCGGTCCTCCCTGTGCGACGAGGAAGTGAACCGCTTTACGCACCTCCATCGGAATACCGAGGACCTGGTGAGCAAAGTGGTCATGCAGCGGGTTTGCGGCAATGCAACGGGCTGCTGCTTTCAGCGCTGTGTGGGCCTGGATGCGGCCAACGCCGTGTTCAGCGTGACCTATGAATGCGACCGGGAGTTCGGCGGGAACTACCATGAATGCTTTCGGAGGTACTGGGGGGACGTCCAGCGGCAGGATCTGGTGGTGGACGGCGCCATGACGGATCCCAAGGGGGATCGCGGCAAGCGACCCAAGGACCAGAAAGACCCGGACCTGTATCTGCGGGTGGTGAAGCGGATGTCGGACGGCGTGGTGGTGCGGGGCGCCAAGCTGCACCAGACGGGTATGCTGAATTCCCATGAAATCATGGTGATGCCCACCCTCAACATGAGACCCGGCGAAGAAGACTGGGCCGTGTGTTTTTCCATTCCCACCAACACGCCGGGGGTCCGGTATGTGTATGGAAGGCAGACCAGCGACACCCGAAAGCTCGAGGGACCCGGCCTGGATGTGGGAAATCCGTTGTTCGGCGGCCAGGAAGTGATGACCGTGTTCGAGGACGTATTTGTGCCCCGGGAACGGATCTTTCTGGACGGTGAAACCCGCTACTCAGGCCTGTTGGTGGAGCGGTTCGCGGCGTACCACCGGCAGAGCTACGGCGGCTGCAAGGTGGGCGTGGGGGACGTACTTATCGGCGCCACGGCCCTCATCGCCCGGATGAACGGCGTGGAAAACGCCTCCCACGTCCGGGACAAGATCGTGGAGATGATCCACTTGAACGAGACCATGTATGCGTGCGGTATTGCGTGTTCCGCCCTGGGTCATGCCACAGCGGCCGGGAATTACGAGATCGACATGCTTCTGGCCAACGTGTGCAAGCTCAACGTCACCCGGTTTCCTTACGAACTGGCCCGTCTGGCCACGGACGTCGCCGGGGGGCTGCTGGGCACCATGCCTTCCGCCAAGGACCTGGAAGACCCCGTGGCCGGTCCCTACATCCGAAAATACCTGGCCGCCGCCGACGGGGTGGATGTGGTGGATCGGATGAAGGTGCTGCGCCTCATCGAAAATCTGGTGGCCGGCGCCGGCTCCGTGGCGTATCTCATCGAGTCCATGCACGGCGCGGGACCCCCCATGGCGCAACGCATCATGATCGCACGCCAGGCGGATATCGAAGGCAAGATGGGCCTCGTCCAGCGGATCTTGGGGATGGGGTGAAGCGGACGCCGTTGCAGGCTGTTTATAAAGGGCTGTTGGGGCCGGCGTCCTGGTTTTCTCCGTTCTTCCCGCGTATCCCGTTGCGTCGGTAGGGCGCAGGAGCGCCCTGGGTTGAGCGTTACACCGCAGGAGCGGTGTAACGAGGGGAAAGCCCCTCACCCCGCCCTCTCCCAAGGGGAGAGGGCGGGCCGCAGCGCAAGAAATACTCCTGCGAGTTCTCATCGTTTCTTTCTCGTGACACCGCTCCCGCGGTGTCACGAGAGAATGACAAGAGGCGTCGTTTTTGCCCATGGCGGTCGAAGGTACGGCGCCTGTCTTTTTTCTCCGTCCCTGCCGCGTATCCTTTACAGTATTGCCGATCTTGTTTGTAGGGGCGGTTCATGAACCGCCCTCCCGCCCTTCCGTTTCGGGGATTCCACGCAGCCCGGCTACCATAGCGGCCTTCGGGCGATGAGATTTCTCCCACGCCTCCGGCGTGGTCGAAATGACAAGCGGCGTCGTCCATCCTTATGGCGCCTGGGCTGTGGCGCAATACCCGTCTTCCCGCTTCTCGTGACACCGCTCCCGCTGTGTCACGGAAAAAAGGTCTGTTTCGAGACCGGCGCCCTCTTTGCCTATGGGAGAAGGGTTTCCTGCCGCCCCATTTTTCACGGAAGATTCCGCGGCGCTCCTGCGCCGTCCGCATATCGCTGGGTAGAATACGCTCGTGTATATGGTCAGGGCGCGGGAGCGCCCTGGCGGTTGGGCGTTACACCGCGGGAGCGGTGTCACGAGAAAAAAACTTTCTTGATCCTTGTTTGTCGAGGATGCGCCGTTTTTCGTTGTCCCTTGCGCTCCCGGCTGCTATTCTTCAATAAAGACGGTTCTTGCCGCTCGGTTATGGACAGGCTTGGATGCACCAACCTGAACGCATCGGCTTTTCCATCGGAAATCCATTTCTCCTCCACCCGGCCGTTTCCGCGCCGGGTTTCATGGACCCTGGGTTTTGGGACTCGGACCGTATTTTCGTGAGGTCGCCATGAAACGATTGTTCCCCCTTCTGGTTGTTCTGTTGATCCCCGTGCTGGTTTACTCTACTCCAGTTCCGCAGCGGGGCATCCAGGTAACGGTGCGAACTCCCCAGGGCGAAACCCTCCAGCTTTACGAGGAATCCCACGCCCTGGTCATCGGGAACGGAAACTATACCAACGGATGGGATCCTTTGCCCGGAGCCTTGAGGGATGTGCGGAAGGTGGCGGGGGCACTGGAGCGGAACGGGTTTCAGGTGACGCTAAAGACGGACCTGACGCGGGACGAGTTCATGGCGGAACTCACGCGCTTTTCCAGGATTCATGGAGCCGGTGAGAACAACCGGCTGTTGTTTTATTACGCGGGTCACGGTCATACGGAGAAGACGGTGACCGGAGACGACTTCGGGTATCTGGTCATGGTGGACACCCC
>Ga0209164_1003990_pt1 | contig 13567 bp, 10 predicted proteins | sample MTBNYHSulfiMetaG_FD_187458 | JGI IMG/M metagenome (GOLD analysis project Ga0209164, IMG submission 187458) | Enrichment culture microbial communities from rom New York Harbor, USA that are MTBE-degrading - MTBE-NYH (New York Harbor Sulfidogenic)... | ecosystem: Environmental > Aquatic > Marine >...
CTCGAAGCCCAGGGTGTACCGCTCGACGAACTCCCGGTCGTACCAGTCGTTCTCTATGAGCTGGTGGATCAGCCCCCAGGCCAGGGCGCCGTCGCTCCCTGGGCGCAAGGTGGCGTGGTAGTCCGCCTGGCGCGCCACGGCGGACAGGCGGGGATCCACCACGATCAGGACAGCCCCGGCCTTGCGGGCCCGCATGATCATCTGCGTCATGTTGGGATGGGCGTGGGGCGGGTTGGCCCCCCAGAGCACGATGCCGCGGGAGCGTTCGTAGTCGGGCACCGGCCAGGCTCCCTCCACCAGGCGGTAGCCGAAGTAGCGGCCGTTGTAGCACTGGGAGTCGTTGGAGAAGTAGTTGGGCGAACCCAGGGCGTGGACGAAGCGCCGGGCCAGCTCCTCCTCCTGGGCAAAGCCCACGGCCTCGCCCTTCCACACGCTGATGCTGCGCGTTCCGTGTCGCTCCCGGATCTCCAGGAGCCGCGCGGCGATCTCGTCGAGGGCCTGTTCCAGGGGGATCTCCTCCCATCCGCCGGCGGTGCGCTTCAGGGGCCGCTTGAGACGGTCCGGGTGGTATACCATGTCGACAGCGGCCCGGGCCTTGACGCACAGGCGGCCGCGGTTCCAGGGATGGTCCTTGTAGCCGTCGATGTCCACGATCCGACCGTCTTCCAGGTAGACGTTGACGGCGCAGCGGTCGTCGCACATCCGGCAGAGGCTCTGCACGACCTCGAGGTCACCCTTGGCTCTGGCCATCAACGGCCTCCTTGTTCCGGGTTGACGTCGCCTCTCTCCAACCGGAGCAGGCGCTTGAGCCGCTCGTCCAGGGCCTCGCGGCGGCCGGCATGGGCCTCCTCGGCCACCACGAACTGCAGCGCCCCGGAGATGCAGAACTTGGCGCAGGAGGGGTCACCGCCGCAGAGGTCGCACTTGCGGCTGACCATGGCCTGCCCGTCGAAGTGGATGCTCCCGGAAGGGCAGGCCAGGAGACACATCTTGCACCCCGCGCAAGCATCGGGGTCGATCTCCACCGCCCCGGTCTCCGGGTTGCGGGCGATGGCCCCGGCAGGGCAGATCTCCATGCACCAGCCCTCGGTGCAGTGGATGCACGTCCAGGGAATGCAGACTCTCTCTTCAGGGTAGAAGTTGACCCGGATGTTGGAAGCGCTGGTGTCGAAGTCTCCGGTCTGTTTGAAGGCGCAGGCGTACTCGCAGTTCCTGCAGGCCACGCATATAGTTGGATCGACTACGATGATGCGCATCGGGAAGGCTCCTCTCGAGGCTGCTCAGGCCCCGGCACGGGCGTACTGCCGCCCCAGGAGGGTGCGCCACTGCGCCTCGGACACCCCGCCGCCGGCGACGAGCCGCTCCGGCTCCGGCAGGGGCCGCCGGAGGCGCACGAAAGGCCGCAGCTGGCCCAGAAGAGCGGCATCCGCGGACTCGCCGATCACGGTCGCCCCGATCGGGATCCCGTCTCGGGTCAGGACGCGGACGCAGCGCGGGCCTTCCGGCTCGTGGCGCTCCCAGATCCGGATGCCCGATTCGGCCCCGGCCGGGCGGCCCATGGAGGCCACGGTCACCCCGAACATCTGGGTTACGTTCATGTTGAGGCTGCCGGGATAGGCCGTGGGGTGGCCGGCCATTTCCCGTCCCGCCACCTTGCCGTGCTCCACGGCGGTAGGCCACAGGGCATGGGACTCGTGAGGCTCCCCGTACGCCGTGGGTCCCAACGCCACGTCCCCGCCGGCGTACACTCCCGGCAGGCCCGTCCGCATGCGGGCGTCCACCGGGATGCCGCGCCGGGCCTCCGGAAGTGCGTCCAGCAGCAGCTCGGCGTTGGCCCGCACCCCGGTCCCGACGATGACGAGGTCGAAGCTCTCGGCGGGCCCGCTTCCACGAATCGTGACCCGGAAGCTGCCGTCTCCGGCGCGTTCCACCGCCTCGGTCTGCGCGGCGGTGCGCAGGTCGACTCCTTGCGCGCGTATCTGCTCCGCCAGGATCTCCGCCCCCCGCTCGTCCAGCGCCTTCGGCATGATCCGCGGCAGGAGCTCGAGCACCGCTACCTTCAGGCCCCGCTGCACTGCGGCCCAGGCGGCCTGGAGAGCCACGAAGCCCGAGCCGAGGACCAGGAGCCGCCTGCCGGGCTCGAGCAGGGGGTCGAGCTCTACGGCGTCCCGGAGGGTCCACAGGTGACAGACCCCGGGCCCGTCGAGCCCGGGGATCGACGGCTTGATCGGCCTCGAGCCGGTGGCCACGAACAGGCGGTCGTAGGGCAGGCGGCGGCCGTCACGCAGGCAGACGGTTCCTCCGGCGGGATCGACCCGCTCGACCCCGGCCTGGAAGAGGCATTCGGCCCCGAGGCGCCGATAGTCCTCCCGGCGGCGGATGAACAGCCGCTCGTAGGGCAGGCGCCTGCGCAGGAAGTAGGGGAGCAGAACCCTCGAGTAGGCGGGGCCCGGCTCCTCCGAAACCACCGTGACCGCTGAGTCCGGGTCGAGACGGCGGAAGCTTCCCAGGGCATTCAATCCCGCGGCGCTGTTGCCGATGATCACGATCTGCATGGCTCTGGCCTGGTGCATTATAGGGGTAGAAGCTGACTCACTCAATAGGAAATGGCCGCCCGGCAGGAGCTGGCGCATTCCCGCCCCGGGGGTCTACAATAGTCGACGGCTCTCGGACGTCCGTATACCCAAAGGCTCGTGAGGAGGAGATCTGTATGACGCGAGGCAAGCCAAACCCGGAAGCGGCAGGGCACGACCGATCGAATCTGGCCGGCGAGCATGCCTTTACCGACCTGGGCCAACTGGTGCTGTTCACCGTCTTTCTGGGAGTCTGGGTCACGGACTCGTTCCTGTTCCGCTACTCTTTGCTCGGCGCGGCGGTGCTGCCCCTCTGGGTCCGGATCCCCCTGTGCGTGGTCGCGGCGGCCGGGTCCGCGGCCCTGGCCCTGCCGGCGCACAAGGCCATTTTCGGGGACCCGGGCCGGAAACCGGGGGTGGTGACCGAAGGGGTGTTCGCCAGGGTCCGCCACCCCATGTACCTGGGGTCGTGGCTGTTGCCGGTGGGGCTCACGGTCCTTACCGGTTCCGTGGCCTCGGCGGCGGTGTGCTTGGTGATTCTCCTGTTCTACCTTCTGGTGTCCCGCCAGGAAGAGAGGCTCCTCCTGGAGAAGCACGGCAACGCGTATCGGGAGTACATGGGGCGGGTGCCTTCGTTCTTCCCGTTCAGGCTGCGGCCGGGGGAGCGGGCAATCCAGTTGCCTTCAGAGCCCGGGTTGCGAGATGATCCGCACGTCCGCGATCACCGCGCCCTCCTCGAACACGAACACCGGATTCAGGTCCAGCTCGCGGATCTGCGGGTAGGCCAGCCCCAGTCGGGAGAGTGCCGCGAGCAGCTCGGCGGCGGCTCCGATGTCCCGGGGAGGCTGCCCCCGGAAGCCCTCGAGGAGCCGGAAGGCCTTGAGCTCCGAAAGCATGACCAGGGCCTCTCCCCGATCGAAGGGGGCGATGCGCAGGGCCACGTCGTCCAGGAGCTCGGCCAGCACCCCGCCGGAGCCGGCCAACACCACGGGACCGAAGTCCGGGTCCTGTTTGAGCCCGGCGATCAGCTCCACCCCTGCGGAAAGCTGCCGGTAGAGCATGACGCCCTGGAAGCCCTGGCCGGAGAAGCGCTCCGTCATGTCGCGAAAAGCCTGCTGCACCCGCTCCGGGCTGCCGAGGCCCAGGGCCACCCCCCCGGCGTCGCTCTTGTGCAGGATCTGCGGGGAGACGACTTTCATCACCAGGGGCAGGCCCAGCCTGCCGACGGCTGCCTCCAGTTCCCCCGTCCCGGTCACGAAGTCGTGGGTGGGAAAGGAGAAACCCTGGCGCTCCAGGAATTCGACCGCTTCGGGCTCGAGGATCGGGCTGGACCGGGGCAGAGGCTGCGGTGAGACGCCGGACGGCACCGCACGGGCGGCTCCTCGGTGGCGCCCCTTTGGGCCGGGGCGCTCCTGATGCCGGGCGTGCTCGCGCATCCTGGCCAGCACGTAGGCCGCCCGCTCGCCGGTGGGGAAGCTCGGGATCCCGGCCTCGTTCAGCCGGGCGCGGCCGGGCTCGACCATCGCCCCGGCCATGAACACGGCTGCCACGGGCTTGCGGGGGTAGCGGGTGGCGGCCTCGCAGATCCCTTCGGCCAGTGCCCGGGAGTCCAGAAAGGGCGTGCCCACGTTGATCGCGATGGCCCCGTCGTATTCCTCGCGCAGCACCTCTTCGAGGACTCTCCGGTAGTTGTCCCGGGTCCCCTCCACGGTCAGGTCGACCGGGTTGGCGAGAGCGCACTGCGCAGGCAGGAAACCGGCCAGGCGCGCTCGGAGCTCCGGGCTGGTCTCGGGGATCTCCAGGCCCAGCTCCTCGGCCCGGTCGCTGGTCAGGATCCCCGGTCCGCCGGAGTTGGTGACCACGGCGATCCTGTCCCCCGCCGGCAGCGGCAGGGAGGCGAAACCCTGGCACAGGTCGAGCATCTCCTCGATCCCGGCCACCCGCAGGGCCCCGGTTTGGCGCACCATGGTCTCGAAGACCCGGTCGGATCCGGCCAGGGAGCCCGTATGCGAGCCGGCGGCCCTCAAGCCCGAGGAGGTCCTGCCGGCCTTGATGAGCAGGACGGGCTTGCGGGCGGCCACCCGCTGCACCGCGGCCATGAACCCCCGGCCGTCGTGAAGGCTCTCCAGGTACAGAGCGATCAGGTCCGTGTCCGGGTCGGCGGCCAGGTAGTCCAGCAGCTCCACTTCGCCGACGTCGGCCCGGTTGCCGTAGCTCACGAACTTGGAGAAGCCGATGCCCCGGGTCTCGGCGAGGGCCAGGACCGCGCCGCCGACCGCGCCGCTCTGGGTGGCGAAGGCCGCCCTGCCGGGGAGCGCCCTGACTTCGATGCTGGCGAACAGACGAGCGCGGGTGTTCATAATCCCGGCGCAGTTGGGGCCGATCAGGCGCATGCCAAGCCCTCGGGCCGTTTCGGCCAGGGCCCGCTCTTCGGCCAGGCGGCCGATTTCCCCGAACCCGGAGGTAAACACCACCGCCGCAGCTACCCCCCGGGCGCCGCATTCTTCCACCACCCCCTGCGCGTGGGCGGCCGGCACGGCCACCAGGGCCAGGTCGGGAGTCTCTGGAGCGGCGGCCACGGAGGCGAAGCCCTGCACGGCGGGATGCTCCGCGGGGGCCTCGGCGCCGGGGTTCACGGCGTACAGGCGTCCGGGGAATCCGCCGGCGATGAGCTGGGTGAGGAGCTGGTGACCGATCTTGCCCGGCTTGACCGAACCGAGGACGGCGACAGAGCGGGGTGCGAACATCCGCTCAAGAGCCGGCCGCTCGGAAGCGGGGCGCTTCCGAGCGCCGCGCTCAGGAACGCGACGCTCAGAAGCGTTCGAGGAGGGACCGGCCATACGTGCATCCCCGGCGGAAGGCCTCGAGGTTCTCCTCGAGGCCCCGCTTCAGCCTGCCTGCCACCGTGCGCTCCAGGCCCTCCGGCGAGTAGAATGCCAGATCCTCCTGGACCACCGGGACCACCGCCGCGAACACCCCGAGGGCAAAGACGTTGTAGGGGCTCTCGGGCTTTTCGAGAGGGTACACGGCGCCGGTCCGCTCGGCCGCCAGCCGGCATGCCTCGACGAAGCTCGGGTAGGGCTGTTTCTTCAGGATCGTCTCGGCGGGCACGTAGGCGTGCTCGAGCAGCAGGGCGACTCCCCTGGGCCTGAGGAACGGCAGGGAGTTGATGGACTCGCCGATCTCCATGCCCAGAAGCACGTCCGCCCCGCCAGGGGAAATCCGGGCCCCGAACTCGGCGGCGGGGTCCCGGCTCAGGCGGACCTCCGAGGTGACCCGGCCGCCCCGCTGGGCCATGCCCTTGGCGTTGAACAGGGAGACCTTGAGCCCCGCCTCCGCCGCGTGGTCGGCCAGGATGCCCGCAATCGTCAGGACTCCCTGGCCCCCGAGACCTGTCAGAAAGATGCTCTGGATCATGGCGCCTCCCCCCCGGCTTCCGCTTCCGCTGCGGCGCCGCCGACTGATCGCTCGTGGATGGCATCGAAGCGGCAGCAGGTGAAGCACAGGCCGCAGCCCGTGCACAGCTCCGGGTCGATGCTCATCCGGGTTTTGTCCCCGGCCGCTCTCACCGCCAGGGCGGGGCAACCCGTCTCCCGCAGGCAGGCGCGGCAGAAGGTGCATTTCTCGGGGTCGACCTGGAAGATCCGGGCTGGCGGCTCCCGGCGGGCCACGGTCAGGGCGCACTCCTGCCGGGAGATCAGCACCTTGACCCCCGGGGCCTGCAGCGCCGCGGCGATGCTCTCGACCGCCGGCTCCTGCTGGAAGGGCGCGAGCACCTGGACCTGCTCGATCCCCATGCCCCGCACGATCCCCTCGATGTCCACCCGGATGGAGCCGGCCCGCTGAAAGCGCTCGTCCGTGCCCGGGTTGACCTGGAAGCCGGTCATGCTGGTCCAGCCGTTGTCCAGGATGATGACCAGGAGGTCCGTTCCGTGCTGCACGGCATTGATCAGGGGCGGGATGCCGGCGTGGAAGAAGGTCGAGTCGCCGATGGTGGCGAGCAGCGGCCCCTCGATCCCGGCCCGCGCGAAGCCCTGGGCCAGGCCGATGCTGGAGCCCATGGACACCTCGGTCCAGCAGGTGTGGAAGGGCGGGTTCATGCCCAGGATCGTGCAGCCGATGTCCCCGGTCACCACGGTGTTGTCCCGGTCGCGGCCGATCTTCTTGAGGGCCCGGTTGATGGCCATGAAGGTCCCCCGGTGAGGGCAGCCGGCGCAGAAGGTGATGGGGTGCTTGACCTGCGCGCCCGCGGGGGCCGCCGGGAGCGGGGCCGCCGGTGGGGCCAGGGGCTTCCGCGTTCCCGGTCTTGCCGCCCGCCCAGACGACGCCAGGGCTTCCAGCCCTCTGTCGATCGCCTCCCGGCCGTACTTCCCCACCCTGGGCAGCAGGCCGTCGAGCTTGCCGAGAATCGTGCCCGGCCAGCCCAGTCGGGAGGCTTCGCTGCGCAGGAGCATCTCGACGAAGGGCTCCAGCTCCTCCAGGATCAGCACGGCCGCCGCTCCCTCGAACATGCGGCCCGCAGCGGCGCGGTCCAGGGGATACAGCGACTCCAAAAAGAGGGTGGAGAAACCGCCGAAGCGCTGCGATGCAGCGAGAGTCTCCTGCACGTAGGGAATCAGGCTTCCGGCGGCCACCACGAACAGCTCCGGCCGCTCCCGGCCGGGTGCCAGGCGGTTGACACCGGCATCAGCGGCTGCCCTCTCCACGACCTGCAGCCGCTCGAGCAGGGCCTCGTGCTGGGCGATGCAGATGGCGGCGCCGGCCTTGGTGTAGCGGGTGATGTCTTTCGTGAACGCGGGGGCACGCTCCAGCGGCACGTAGTCCAGCTCGCCCTCGACCTCGGACCGGGCGTGGGCCACGGAAGTCACCGAGCGCAGGATCACTGGGAGCTGGCAGCGCTCACCAAGCTCGAAGGCCAGGCGGGTCAACTCGTAGACCCGCTGGGGGGTCGAGGGCTCCAGGACCGGCAGCCCCGCCCACTGGGCGAACAGCCGGCTGTCCTGCTCCGGCATGCCCGCCTCGGCCCCGGGATCGTCGGCGACGTAGAGGAGCAGACCTCCAGGGGAGCCCGAATAGGCCACCGACAGGATCGAGTCGGCGGCCACGTTGGCGCCGGACATCTTCATCGTGGCCAGCGCCCGCTTGCCGGTCCACGCCGCTCCGGTCGCCACCTCGAAGGCCACCTTCTCGTTGACGCTCCACTCTACGTATGGGGATTCGGGGTGCTCGGCGGCGTAGCGCAGCAGCTCCGTGAGAGCCTCGGAGGAGGGCGTTCCCGGGTAGCCCGCGGCAACACTGATCCCGGCCCTCAGGGCGCCCCAGGCCACCGCCTGGTTCCCGATCAGCAGTCTCTTCATGGCTTGGTCCTCATCCGCATACGCTATCAACACGTGCAGCGGTTGTAAAGCCCCCGAATTCTCAGATAGAGAAATGGCGTTGCGTAATACGCATCGTCCGTGCTGTCTCGCAGGCGAAGCCGGAAAACTGCCAGAGTAGGACCGCCGGGGCGCATAAAACGTTTGACATGGTGACCCATATGGTCTACAATCGGTGTTGCGCATGTCGCAACTGCGATGCGCATAGAGTATATGGCGGGCGCAGCGCGCCGCCAACACCAGGCCATCGAAATGCAGTATCTGTCGTCGGTCCAGAGAGCCCTGAGCGTCCTCGATCTGTTCTCCGTGGAGCATCCGGAGCTGACCCTGGCGGAAATCTCCCGGCACATGGACGTGCACAAGAGCTCGGTCCTCCGGATCCTGGCCACCCTGGAGAGCACCGGCCTCCTGTCCAAGGACGGGCGTTCCGGCAGGTATCGCCTCGGCCTCAGAATCCTGGAGCTGGCCGGCCAGGTGCTGAGCCGCTACGACCTGAGGACCGTGGCGGGTCCGTACATGGAGGAACTGGCCCGCAAGTCCGGAGAGATCATTCACCTGGCGATCCGCGACGGCGACCACATCGTGTACCTGGACAAGAAGGGGCAGGGGCAGGTGTTGACGGTGGCCACCCGGATCGGGGGCCGTCACCCGGCGTACGCTTCGGCCATGGGCAAGGTCCTCCTGGCCGGGCTGCCCGCCGAGGAGTCTGCGGTCCTGATCGGGAGCGCACCGCTGGCCAGGCTGACCCCGCACACCATCACCGAGCCTGCGGCTCTGGCCGAAGAGCTGGTCCGGGTCCGCTCCGCGGGGTATGCCCTGGACAACGAAGAGTCCTTTCCCGGGATTTCCTGCGTGGCGGCGCCGATCCGGGATCGCGGCGGCCGGGTGACCGCGGCGATCAGCGTCACGGTGCCGACCCAGCGTATGGGCTCGGCGCGTCGGGAAGAGCTGCGGGAGCTGGTCATGGACACCGCCCGGGCGATCTCGAGCCAGAGCGCCGGAGAGGAGATCGGGGAGTGAAAGGCACGGTAGAGGCGGGCCGGTTTCTACGCGAGGGTATCGCAGAGATACCGGTGTGGGGCACGGCGCCGCCGCTCGAGGAGCTGGAAGCGGCCCTCGTGCAGGCCGGTTTCGGGGACGGAGAGCCGGCCCTCATGGACACCAACGAGAACCCGCTGGGCCCTTCGCCAATGGCGCTGGAGTCCATGGCCCGGGAGCTGGGCCGGGTGAACCGCTACCCCGACGGGGGCTGCACATTCCTGGCCCGGGCGGTGGCCGCCCGGCTGGGGGTCCGCGAGGACATGCTCGTGTTCGGCAACGGAGGGGACAACTGCATCCGCCTGATTGCGGCGGCGTTCCTCGACCAGGGCGACGAGGTGGTGGTCGCGGACCCGAGCTTTCCGGTGTACCAGATGAGCGCCCGCATCATGGGGGCCCGGCCGGCAGCGGTCCCCCTCAGCGAGCACGTGCACGACCTCACGGCCATGCGTGGCCGGATCGGGGACAGGACCAAGATTGTCTTCGTCTGCAACCCCAACAACCCGACCGGGACGATCGTGCGGCGCGGCGAGCTGGAGCGCTTTCTCCGGGACCTGCCTTCGCACGTGCTGGTGGTTCTCGACGAAGCCTACTTCGAGTTCGTGTCGGATCCGGACTACCCCAACGGCATCGACAGCGTCGCGGCCGGATGCCCCGTCATCGTCCTGCGCACCTTCTCGAAGCTCTACGGGCTGGCGGGCCTTCGGATCGGCTACCTCGTCGCCGCGCCGGGGCTGATCGAGGCCCTGCGGCGGGTCCGGGAACCTTACGCCGTGTCCCGGGTGGCCCAGGCCGGGGCCCTCGCGGCCCTGGAGGACCACGAGTTCGTCCGACGGGTGCTGGCAGCCAACGAGGAGGCACGGACTTACCTGCGCCGGGAGCTGGAGGGGCTGGGCTGTGAGGTGGTGCCGAGCCACACGAACTTCCTGTTCGTGAACCTCCAGGCCGATGCCGCGGCGATCGCCGCCGGCCTGCGGGAACGCGGCATCCTGATCCGGCCGGGGGCGTCCTGGGGTCTGCCGAGCTGGGCGCGGGTAACCCTGGGCACCATGGCCAACAACCGGCGCCTCGTCGGGGAGCTGCGCGGCGCCCTGGGGAGGCGTGCGGGTACGTGAGGTGCGAACCCGGGCCGCCGCCGGCGGTCCGCTTCCGATATCAACTGGAAGGCAAGCAAGGAAGGAGAGACAAAGACCATGGCGTTTGAGGAGCTGTGCAACGCGGTAGAGGCAGGGGACCGGGACAAGAGCAAGAGCCTGGCCCAGAAGCTCGTCGAAGGGGGAGGCGATCCCCTGGCGATCATCGAAGCTCTTACCGGGGTGATGGACCGGATCGGCGAGCGCTTCGCCCGGCTGGAGATCTTCCTGCCGGAGATGATGATGGCCGGGGAGGCCATGTCGGTGGTGGTCAAGATCCTGACCCCTCACCTCAAGGCGGGCAGCACGGGTCAGTCCCGGGGCAAGGTGCTGTTGGGGACCGTGAAGGGTGACCTCCACGAGATCGGCAAGAACATCGTCAAGCTGATGCTGGAGGCGGGATTCTACGAGGTCAAGGACCTCGGCGTGGACGCCGACCCGGTCAATTTCATCAAGGAAGCCGAAGAGTTCGGGGCCGACGTGATCGGCGCCTCCTCCCTGATGACCACGACCATGCCGCACCAGAAGGAAATCATCGACATCCTCAAGGACCAGGGCAAGCGGGATCGCTACAAGATCGTCATCGGCGGTGCCCCCACCACGGTGGAGTGGGCCGAGGAAATCGGGGCGGACCTCTATGCCCCCGACGCCGGCTCGGCGCCCAGGCTCTTGGGCGGCCTGCTGAAGAAGTAGAGCAACCAAACAAGGAGCAGTAGCACCATGAGCAATCCATACCGACTGTGGGAAATCCAGGGCCGCTCGAACACCGGCCCCTTCTGCGACGAGAACGATTTTCTCCCGAAAGTCTTCGCCCCCAAGCTGCAGGAGATCGTCAAGAAGCACGAAATCAAGTACGACCCCAAGACCCCGGTGCCCAGCGACGAGGCCATGGCCGACCGAATCTGGCAGGCCGGCTGGGAGCTGTTCCGGGAGGTCGGGCTGTACAACACCGACACCCACCGGATCATCAGGCTCTCCGACGAGGAGATCCGCGAGGCCCTCTACGCGACCTCGGACCGCTACTGGGTCGGCGCGGGCAAGGACGCCGTGCTCTGGAAGCACCGGCAGGTGGAGGACACCGAGCCGCCTTTCTGCATCTATTCCCCGGACTGCACCTGCTCGGAGGAGCTGTTCTACTCGTACTGCCTGTCGTTCCTGAAGGAGCCCCTGTTGGACGGCTTCTGCGCCCCGATCCTGGAGGACTCCATGGGCCAGAAGATCCGCTCGGCCAGCCCCTTCGAGATCAACGGCTGCACCGAGCACATCTACAAGATGCGCCTGGCGGCCAAGCAGGTGGGCAGGCCGGGGACCTTCTTCGTGGCCGTGGGCACGGCCGAGCACGACACCGGGCAGATCGCGGTCTCCAACAACGAGTGGGGGGTCAGGACCACCGACAGCCGCATCATCGGCACCCTGACGGAGTTCAAGACCGCCGATACCCTCCTCAATCGGGTCGTGCACTGCGCCCAGTACGGCTGCTACACCGGGAACCTCACCGGCCCGATCTACGGAGGCTGGTGCGGCGGCTCCGAAGGGGTGGCCGTAACCCTGGTGGCCTACAGCCTGAACGGGCTGTGCATCTACGGGGCCCACTTCAACCAGCACTTCCCCTTCCACCTGAACTGGGGCTCCAACACGACCCGGGAGCTGCTCTGGCCGATCTCCATGGCCGGACAGGCCATGGCCCGCAACAGCAAGCTCCTGTACACCTCCAACGGCTTCGCCAACGCCGGACCGATGACCGAGATGCTTTTCTACGAGACCGCCTGCCACGCCATGGTCAGCACCGTGACCGGCTGGCACCTGTGGGAGATGGCCTCTGCGCGCAACAAGTTCAGGAACCGGGCCACGGCCATGGAGGCGCGCCTGGCCGCGGAGGTCGGGCACGCAGTGGCCCGACAGGGCATGAAGCGGGAACAGGCCAACGAGATCGCCCTCAAGCTCCTGGCCAAGTACGAGGCCCAGGCCGGAACCGCCCCCAAGGGGGTGGAGTACCAGGAGTGCTACGACGTGGCCACGGCGCTGCCGACCCAGGAGCACTACGACATGTACCGCAAGGTCAAGGACGAAGTGGCCGCCCTGGGGGTGGAGTTCCCGTACTAGATTCCGGGGCGGAGGACACGGCGGAGGACACGGCGGCGGGAGGGCTCCCCGGACGGGGGGCCCGACTCGCCGCCGCGGCCCTGGGGGAGGAGCAGACATGCCGATCAGGATCAACCCGGCGGTGGCTGCCATTCCGTACGGGGATCGCAAGAAGCTCAAGACGCTGGTCGCAGGTCGGGAGGGGCTGGCTGACCTGATGTCGGGAAACCCTTGTACACCCATGCCCCCGTTCATCCGGGACCGCCTCCGGGAATCCCTGGACTCCGGCCTGGCGCGGTACACCGACTACTGGGGCCTGGCGGAGCTGCGCCGCCGGCTTTCCGCCTGGCTGCAGTCCGAGTGCGGTGTCGAGGCGGACCCCGAAGAATCGCTGATCATCACCCACGGCGTCCAGGAGGCCCTGTACGTAGTCTTCCGGACGGTCCTCAGAGCCGGCGATCAGGTGCTGATACCTTCCCCCCATTACGCCAACTACCTGCTGAACACGGTCGCCTGCGGAGCCGAGCCGGTGTTCGTGCCGCTGGCTGAGGACGAGGGCTTCATCCCGGACATCCGCCGCCTGCGGAGCCTTATCACCCCCCGGGCCCGCCTGCTCGTGTTTTCCAATCCCAACAACCCCCTGGGGGTGGTGTGGCCGGAGCAGATCCTCCGGGAGCTGGCCGAGACGGCCCGGGAGCACGACCTCCTGGTGGTGGCCGACGAGATCTACCGGGACTTCGCGGCCCCCGGCCCGCCTCGGAGCATCGCCTCCCTGCCGGGCATGAAGGAGCGCACCTTCACCTGCAGCGGCTTCTCCAAGTCGTGCTTCATGATGGGCCTGCGGGTCGGCTACTTGGCCGGTCCTGCGGAGGCGGTCTTCCACATCAAGCAGCTGCACTACCTGATCACCCTCTGTCCCTCGCTCCCGGGTCAGGTGGCTGCTCTGGCGGCTCTGGAGTGCCCGCGGGAGCAGCTGGAGCCGCTGCATCGGGAGTATCGGGAGACCCTGGAGCTCCTGTACCGGGGGGTCGCCGCGCTGCCCGGGGTCTCCTGCGTGCGTCCGGGCGGGTCGTTCTACGTCTTCCCCAACCTGCGCCGCTGCGGCCGCTCGTCGTTGGAGCTCGCGGTGGAGCTCGTAGAGCAGGCGAGGGTGATGACCCTGCCGGGAACCGAGTTTGGAAGCCTGGGGGAGGGATACTTGCGCCTGTCCGTGGCGGCCGGCCGGAAGCAGGTCGAGGAGGGTCTCGGGCGCCTGACCCGCTACATGGAAGAGCGGGGGCCGGGATGAGCGGATGGGCGCGCGCCCGCTGCGCGCAACAGCCAGGACCGGCATGAAGGAGGCAGGGCAATGCCGCCGATCGTAGAC
>Ga0209164_1003991_pt1 | contig 13565 bp, 11 predicted proteins | sample MTBNYHSulfiMetaG_FD_187458 | JGI IMG/M metagenome (GOLD analysis project Ga0209164, IMG submission 187458) | Enrichment culture microbial communities from rom New York Harbor, USA that are MTBE-degrading - MTBE-NYH (New York Harbor Sulfidogenic)... | ecosystem: Environmental > Aquatic > Marine >...
CACCACGTCGTACAAGTAAACAATGGTTTCCAGGGCCTCTCTCTGGGCAAAATAATACTGGAACTCGACCATGCTGCCGTCGGCCTTCTCCAGTAAATGGGGTGTGTTGAACCACCAGTCGAGGAGGCTTCGGCTCGTCTCCGCGGCCCCTGCATAGCCGCTGTCGCGAAAGGCCTTGACCTTTTTGCGGATTTGGGCCACCAGGGGCGGCATGAGCTTGTCCATGGTGGTCTCCCGCAGGGCCTCGTCCGCGGGAAACCATCGTAACTCAGGATCAAGAATCGCGTGAGGGGAGGTGGGAAAATCTGGGTGCAGGGCCATTCTCTATTTGTCCTCCAAGCGCTTTACGCCACTTGTTTCCATCAGGAGTTCCATTTGCCGAATAGCGATGCGGTTCAATTTCTCGAGCCTCATGGATTGTGACATGCCTTCGTTGATAAAGAGAGCGTTGAGGTTTTCCAGATTGGCAAGGCAAACCAGCTGGGCAGCATTGGCAAAATCACGGACATTGCCTTTTTCTCCCGGATTCCGCTCTCGCCACTGCTTCGCAGTGATACCGAACAGAGCCATGTTCAAGACATCGGCCTCGTTGGCATAAACCATGTTTACAAGCTGCGGTGTGAGTTCTGGAGGAATGAGGTTGGCCTTTATAGCGTCCGTATGAATGTGGTAGTTGATCTTGGCCAGGTTCCGTTTGATATCCCAACCTAACTGGGCTTGTTCCGCCTCTTTCAGTCGCTGAAACTCCTTGATGAGATAGAGCTTGAACTCGACCGAGACCCAGGAGGCGAACTCGAAAGCGATATCCTTGTGCGCGAAAGTACCCCCGTAGCGGCCTGACTTTGAAATCAAACCAATGGCTCCGGTGCTTTCAATCCATTTCTTGGGTGAAAGAACAAAGTAGTTGGCTCCCGCTGCATATCTAAACTGGTCGAATTCGACCAGTTTAAAATCAGGATTGTGCAATTTCTCCCATAAACCCAGGAGCTCGATAGTGCTTCGTCCTCGCAACCAGTTTTTTACGATATCAGCAGGGTTCTCGGCATTGCGATGTTTAGCGATATCCGTCAGCGAAATGTAGTCTTCCATTTTTACTTTAAAAATAGCAACATCCGTCCCTTGAATAGAAAGCTTGCCCATCTTTTCCCTCGTATCGACTCAACAACTTGATCTGGTTCTGAAATTACATCGAATTCGATGAAATAAACGCTCGATCCAATTATGGCGAATTCGCCGTGATTACAATTTCCAAACCTTCCGATTCAATGGTTCTGAGGCTCCCGCCCACCCTGGATTCTCTATATGGCCACATCCACAATGGTCATGGTGTCGTTCCCGAAGATGTCCTCCACCTTGCCGGCGATCTTGCGCCGGCCCGGGCTGCATCCATGGGCCACGCTGGTCAGTTCCAAACCTCGGTCCTTTCTGGTGCGGAAGCTCTGCCATTCGTTTTCGAAAATATAGTCCCCGGTCCACCGCTCTTCCCACTCGCCGGTTTCCTCGTTCTGGACCCTAATGATCTCCCGCTTGTTTTCAAAGTTGAAATCCACGGCCCAGTAGTCGATCCAGTCGGTCCATTGCCGGGTCAGCACCTCCCGGGTCACAATCCCTTTGGCATCTTTGCTCACCTTCACGATCTGGCCCTTTTCCACCACGATCTTGCTGGCCTTGTTCTTGAGCGTCTCCTCGGCGTACCGGATGGAATCCTGCGAGTAGAACACGGAAAAATCGGTCAATTGAACCGCCACGGTGCATTTGCGTTTATTGGCGTTGATTAGCGGTTTGACTTCGATGGCCGCCACGTCATGGAACACCACCTGATTCCTTTCCACGGCCCGCTTGTCAAACACCTCGGCCGGGATATATTTGGGCGCGATGTCGATCCCCTTGGCCCGGGCCTCGTCCAGCACATTGGGAAAGAGCCCCATTTCAAACTCAAACCCCAGGATGTCTACCCGGGTGATATGCTTTTTCCTGCACTCCAGGATGATCTCTTCCACATACAGCCGCGTCACCGGTAGATTCACCGGCCCGACGGCGACCAGCCGTCCGGCCCGCTTGCCGTGGAAACCTGTAAAGTTCTCCACCTTCTCGGCCCGGTAGGCCTTCAGGATCAGCTCCACAAAGGCCGCCTCCTTCTCGGCTATCTGCTGTTGTTTTTCCTCTTCCCGCAGGTTCGGGTTCACCCCGATGTAGTGTTGCCGATCGTACTTACCCAAATTGAGAATCTCAAAGGCCCGGTAGTCCTTGCCGTCCGCTTTCAATTGCCGCTGCACCCCGATCATCCGCTTGCGCGTCGTATGAATGGCAAACTTCCCAAGGTCGCTCACAATCCACTTCCGCCCCAGTTTCTCCGCCACCGCCGCGGTCGTTCCTGACCCACAGAAAAAATCGGCCACCAGGTCACCTTCATTGGAGGATGCCTTGATAATTCGTTCCAGGAGGGCTTGGGGTTTTTGGGTGGGGTAATGAACTCGCTCCAAAGATTGGGAGTTAATGGGTGCTATATCTTGCCAGATCTCTTCGACGGGATTGCCCTTGGATTCGTCAAGGTAGCGTTTTACTCGAGGCATGCCACTTACAGAAATTACAATTCTACCCTCTCGCATTCCTTTATCGATGCGTATCTGGGTCCATATCCAGTGCTTACCTGGGGGCGGATCAAGTATTTGTTCGCCAAACCTGCGAGGTTCACCAGCGCCCGATTGACTAAAATTGTCAAGCATGTATCGTCGGCCTGTATCGTGTTCAACACTCGAGTAATGTTGCGTAATACGCTCATCTGACAATGGTACAAAGAGATTCCTGAATATCGTAGACTCACTCTTTCCGTAGAAATAGATGGAGTCAGAAACGTTACTAAACGAGTTGGCCTGCCCCTTTGACGAGCGAATCTTTTGCCAAGTGATCGCGTTTCTGAACCTTTCGGGGCCAAAAACTTCGTCCAGGAGTAAACGAATGAAACTATTTACCCTCCAGTCACAATGAACATAAATACTCCCATCCTCGGCCAGCAGGTCCCGCATCAGGATAAAGCGCTCGTAGATCATGGAAATGAACGAATCCGCGCCCTTGCCCCACGTGTCGCGATATGCGATCTCTTCCAGAATGTTGGGCTTCTTGGTGAAGGTGTCGCCGCCGATCTCGATGTTCATGGAAAAATCCGCGCCCACGTCAAAGGGCGGGTCGATGTAAATGAGCCTGAGGCCCCCCTGCGCCTCGATCTCCTCACGCAGCGGCCCGTTCTTGAGCGATGATAGGATCAGCTTGTTGTCCCCCCAGATCAGCTTATTGGTCCAGCCCTTGAGCTGGCGACCCCTTTCGACAAACAGCCCCATCTGCATGGTCGTTTAGTTCGGCTTTTCGGCCCGCGGCTCATCCACCTGCTCGATGGTCTGAAAGGAGAACACGATGTTGCATACCTCATTGGTCTTCCCGTTCCAGACCAGCTCCAACTCACGTTTTTCCTTAAACAGCAGAAAACGGTACTTCTTGGGCAACGGCTTGTCCGCGTCAATAAACCGAATGATCTCCTGCTGTTCCTGCTCCGTCAATCGCGGCATAAGTGTCCGCTATTTACTTTTTCGGCCTTCCCTGCCCGTACAAGTTGCGTATCCAGATGCGGATCGTATGCATACACCTTCTTAGCCCCCGCATCCGGGTTCGTCTCCGGCGTCACCAACCCCACCGGCGGATTGTTCGCCCGCTGCTTGTCCTTATGCTCATACGACTTAATCGGTCGTTTGTTCTCATTCTTCCTCTTTCGTGCCATCAATTTTAATCCTCACTACATGCTGTCTTCTGGAAGGGAACGAATTTCCCAGTGGCGAGGGAACCGAGTCCACTGAAGAAAAAGGTTATGTAATCCCTTCATAGCGTATTTCTGGGGCATCTGCACGGCGCTGTAGTGCATCTAAGATGCGTGGCCCAGTGTCAAGTGCCCATTCTGCAGCTGGAGGATCGACCTCTGCACCATGAACAGCTGCATTCAAAAGACCTGCCAAATCTAAAAGTAATTCTCGTTCTCTTCCGTTGATTAACTCGCGTTGATTAAGTTGAGATAATAGTCCAGCGAGTCCGCTTCTACGCAGAGTCATATTTCGAGACTCTGCAAGCCTTTCAAGACTTCTTTCAAGCTCAATTCTTAGCCCTGCCAAGGCCAAATTAGGGTCTGTAGAAGCAACTGTCTGAAAAGTGTAAGTATAGGTCGATTCTTCAAGTTCATCATTCAATAAACCACTTTCACGAGCTCGTTCCCCGATCTTTTCCAAATCCTGATATTCAACCTTTAATCCGCCAGGAAGTTCGATAGACTTGAAAAGGGAACTTAGCCAAGGGAGTACGGCAATGGCGAGCAGTGTCAAGGTCACGATATCGATCTTCAAGGTGGGCCACAGTAGATGAGCAATAGCTGCAGCGAGTGCAATGAAAGTTATCAAAAATCTAATGAGTTGTATTTTCATAAAAAACCTAACGGGAAAGGGTCAAGACTACTCTTGACCCTTGTTAATATGCCCAGTATCTACCATATCTGTTAACAAATTTGTCTGTCATATCTTTTAAGTTTTGAAGCTCTTCGTATTAGCCAGATCCCCTTCTTGTTGTATGATTTTCTTCCTGCTATTGGTCAATAGCAGACTTCATTTCTCAAGGACGTTGTTCGGCATATATTACCTCAGTTTCGATTTCATATTTCTTTTGAAATTGCAAAGCACACGCCTTTTGCCCATTCTTCCCATTTATCAATTATCGAATTGAAAATTGCCAGGTTGTGATAATGACCACCTTGGATGCCGTGAACGCCTGGAATATATAAGCCTTCCCACCCATGTTTTTTGAATAATGAGGACAGCAACTGACTGACTTGATATTTGGATTTACCCCTTTTTTTCAACTCTTCTTCAAAAGGATACCCCGATGGAGTCATACCTCTTTCAGCCATATCAAAAGCTAATGCGAGAGAATTATGAAGGTTTCTATTGTTTGGGGATACATCAGCAATTTTGTATTCTTTTAACGGAATATTATACTTTTGAACACAAATTGAAATCGGTGCTGATTTTATCTCTTCAAATAAAAAATCACAATTATCAATCAAATAAAGGCATTTTTCACCTTTAGCGCTATACCGGTTATCCTGAGGATCAGGTGAAGGGCCAATTCGTTTAGATGGTAAATAGACTGCTTTTGAACTATCAATGCCTTTATAAAAAATTTGATTTGGTAACCTTGCAATACAATCAAATTCTTTCACCAATAAATTCAAAAACTTATATAACTCTTTGGAGTCTTCCTCAACATAACTTATGGTCAATTGGTGGAGGTTACCTGCGTCTGTTGGATTTTGGTCATCGGAATGGACTATTTTTCTATTGGTTCTCGCGCTTTTCACTTCAAGCTTCAAATCCTGCATTTCTAGACCCCCAACGCGTTTACGTGAATTGAAGAAAGGAAAAGAAGCGGGGCTCTTTGACCCTTATTAACATTCCCAGTATTTCTCAACTCTTTTAAGTTTTGAAGCTCTTCGTATTACGCAGATTCCCGTGTTGTATGATTTTCTCCCTGCCATTGGTCAATAGTAGACCGCATTTCTTACTGCTTCATATAGCGCGGGCCACTCAATTCGGCAGTTAGCCCGAAAAGATCTGGATAGACAGACATGGGTGTCACACCCATGAGTCGCAGTTGTTCGCGTAGTGAGGCAACGGATTCTTTTCGTATCTCCACCTTAATGAGATACTTTTGAATTTCAGAATTGTCGAAGAATGATTCAATTGGTTGGGGGTCCGTACCGTGAACTGTAAAGCATCCTTTCTGGGCTGCGATACGAATGTTTCCGCTGCTGGTCGGCCAGAAAGCTATTGGAAACTTAAGTTGGGCATCTAATAAATTAGCGAAATCTGATTCCTTTTCCCTGAATTGTGGTATCAGTTTTTCATCTTTAACATACCCAACCATCCTCATGCGTGCTTGAACAAAAGGCAGAGTACTCAGAAGCGGACCATATGATCCTGTTCGGCCTGTTGTCAGCCGATTAATCGCTCCAGGAACCATTACCCAAACTACGCGCTGTACATTCTCGTCATACATGCCTCCGTTGGCTGCAAAGTAAAGCGCCAAGAGCCCATTCTCGGTCCAGTCAAGCAGACGGGTAGGAATACCGTAATGCTGCATGAAGCTGTAATACTCACTCGATCTCTCTTGAAATCTCTCGGATGTATAGTTTCGGTACGATGCGGAGAAGGCCTGAACGATATAGTACTCGTTGTAGCTACATTCCTTGCCATTATTCGGATCTTTAACCTTCCGCAGGACCTTGGGGAGCAAAGGATCATCTCGATCCTGCCCGCGAAACCAAACCTGTGGTGGAGATCCATTTCCTATTTCGGCTTCCCACTGTTTGAAAATGCTGAATATGAGATCATTATATTCGGATATCGTTCCAACCGTCCGTTTTGTCAGTGGTTCTCCCATTATCGCTCCTCAAGTTCTTGCATCTTCATGGTTGGCGTACTTTTCATTCTCTCTATGGGCATAACGAGACGCGCTTCAGCCGCGCGGCTTTTTGCGTCGGCTGCAAGCGCAGGGTTATGCAATTCACTATATTTAAAGCTTACCGCTGCCCTCCGATTCTAGGCTGTAGGCACCTACAGATGCTTTCAGCTACGCTACGGGGAGAGCGGGACGCTCTTTCAAAATTTAGAAATTTATCTTTCAAGTGAATGATTGCCTCTATTTGCGATTGGGTTTCTCGCGTCCACTGAGAATCCGGAACAGGAGACTGAGATACCGAGCGTTGAGAACTATGGGATCACCATGACGCATTCCCCACCGTGGTCCGCGGGCAAGATTCCAAGATTCTCACACATATAATCGCCCCCAAGGTGCTTGTGAACAAAAAGGATATCCGAAAATTGAAGCGGGATCGGCCCCCGTGGATTCGTGATGAAGACTCCCCTCCCAACAGGAAAACTGGCTCCTGTCAGGAGATGGGTATGGGATATTTAAGGGGGTACTTAACGCGGTTCATGGTTGATAACTCATCGTTCATGGGTGAAAGGTGCAAGGTTATTCAGGTGAAGCAGGGTCATCGGCCTCAATGTGATATGGCTTGCCTTTCTTCACGATGGCGCCCAAGAAGGTCCTCTTGTCCAAGTTTTTATATTTTTCGGTGGTAAACGGTATTGCCTCAATCAGCCTGTTCAACTGCCTCACATTCTATGCCGTCTGGGCCTGAAGAGCATGAACCTCGTCGTCAAGTCTGCTCGCTAAAAAATCTTCGGTCACTTCAAGATCGTATCGTGTCTGAAGATTTAACCAAAACTGGGGTGACATACCGAAAAAACGTCCAAGCCGGAGAGCAGTATCTGCGGTAATGGATCTGTTCCCGTGCACAATTTCATTGATGCGCCTTGGGGGTACACTAATATCTTTTGCCAAACGATACTGACTGATTCCCATGGGCTCTAAAAATTCTTCCATAAGAATTTCGCCGGGATGGATGGGGGGAAGCTGCTTGTTCATATAAACTCCTAATGATAATCTGTTATTTCAGCGTCATACGCATCACCGTCTCTCCACTTAAAACAAATTCGCCATTGGGCGTTAATGCGTACGCTGTGTTGACCTTTCCGATTTCCTTTCAATGCCTCCAATCGGTTACCCGGTGGCGTTCGTAAGTCGTTCAATTCCACCGCAGCATCAAGAATTACCAGTCTTTTCCGGGCAACACGCTGAATATCCTGCGGCAGCTTGCTTGAGATTTGCCTGTTGAATACTTTTTCCGTTTCCTTATCTCGAAAGGTTTTTATCATAGATGGTATAATAACGCAATCCGATAATAACGTCAAACATTATGTTGATACATATAACGCCCCGCTTCTTGATGGTCCTGAATTCGGTTTTGGTTAAAACGGCAAATAGTTACGACCGTGGCTCTGGCTCCCGACAGCGCGAAAAGGACCCTGTCAAGAGCGGTGTAACGGGTATTTGCGTGGATGGTTCAAGGGAATATGGCTCATGGCTGATGGGTGACTCTAAGGCGTCAGGCGCAAGGCTAACGGCTGAGGGGTAATTGGGTCGAATGATACTGAAACCGATTGAAAAGTAAAGGGAAATCGGTCCGGGTACAATGCAGCGCGGCGGGCCAGGTTCCGGCTGGTAGGCGGTCACAGGGGGCCGTTCAGGGACGATCCCCCGATAATCCGTTACTCCGGTTGACCCACAGAACCACATGGCCTATAATCCGGATTAATGAATCAGACCACTCAGTTCATTGCAGGCTTGAATAGCAGGTTTTCAAGGGTGACACCCTGTCAACATTAGACGAGAAAGGAATGTGGAGATGATGCAAGTGGAGGGAGCCTGCTTCCAGACCAACGACGGGGTCGCGGATGTCGTGGCATACTACAAGAAACAGGCCGGGCTCAGACCCGTGGGAGCGCCCACCAGCGAAGGCGCCATGTTTAAAAGCGACACTGTGGACGTAACCATTCAGAACCCCTGGATGGACATGAAAAGCGGCAAGATGGTTCACAAGACCTTGATATCCATTGTCAAACATCCAGAGTAACGAACCATCGCCATAGACCAACCCCGTCGCCGCAAATGCCCTGCATCCGGCATGTGCGGCGACTTCTCCCTTGACCCACACACGCTGTTTTTCTATATTTCACGCATTACCTCAACGAACGCAAAGGGGCGTGTGTTACGGTTACACCCATGTTTCGATTCATCCATGCGGCGGATATCCATTTAGACAGTCCCCTCCGGGGTCTGGAGAGCTATGAGGACGCCCCGGTGGCGGAGATCCGGAGGGCGGGCCGCAGGGCCTTCGACAACCTGATCGATCTGGCCATTGAAGAAGAAGTCCGGTTTATCCTCCTGGCCGGAGACCTCTACGACGGCGATTGGAAGGACTACCATACCGGGCTTTATTTCATCGGAAGGATGGGACGGCTGAGGCAGCACCACATCCGGGTCTTCATGGTCTCCGGGAACCATGACGCCGCAAGCCAAATTACCCGGACCCTGCAACTCCCGGATCATGTCGGGATGCTCTCCAACAAAAGGCCTGAAACCGTCCTGCTGGAAGACGTGGGTGTCGCCATTCACGGGCAGGGCTACGCATCCAGGGCCGTGACCGAGAACCTGGCCGCCGGCTATCCACAATACATCCCGGGCTATTTTAACATCGGTCTCCTTCACACGGCCTTGACCGGCAGACAAGGCCATGAGCCCTACGCCCCCTGCACTGTGGACGATCTTGTGCAGAAAGGGTATGACTACTGGGCCCTGGGGCATGTCCATTGCCGCGAAGAGGTGTCGACCGACCCCTGGATCGTCTTTCCGGGCAATCTCCAGGGTCGGCATGCCCGCGAAACCGGGGCAAAAGGGGCGTCTCTCGTCACCGTGGAGGACGGACAGGTGACCGGTGTGGTCCATCGCGAGTTGGATGTCCTGCGCTGGCAGGTCTGCAGCGTCGACCTGTCAGGGTGCGGGTCTATGGATGCGGTGCACCATCAGGTGAGGCAGACACTGGAAAAAGAACAGGGGGACGCGGACGGCCGGGTCCTCGCCGTTCGACTGGTCCTTACAGGGACCTCCCCGGTCCACGCAATCCTTATGGATGAATCGGCCCATGTGACGGAATCATTCCGGAGCATCGCAGCCGGTCTCGGAGACATGTGGCTGGAGAAGGTGCTCTTTAAGACACAGGGCAAGGAAACGCCCCTCCATGCCGTGGGGAGGGAGACCCCGCTGGCAGGCCTCATGACGGCGGTGGAGGCGTTTGATCTGGATCCGGGAAATCTGCCGGAGCAGGTCCCTGAGGTCGGCGCCCTGATAACCAGGCTCCCCGCAGAGCTGGTCGGGGGCAACGATCCCCTGCTGCCGGACACGCCGGAGGAGATGGCGATCTTTCGCCAGGAGGTGAGAGAACTCCTGGCCGGAAAACTGATCCGTCACTGGAAAAGACCATGAAAATCCAGCAGCTCCACCTGAAGGCCTTTGGCCCGTTTACCGATCATACCCTGACATTTGATTCAGGCCATCCCGGACTCCATATCATCTTCGGTCCCAACGAGACCGGAAAGAGCACCGCACTGAGGGCGCTCAAGGCGCTCCTTTACGGTTTTCCCGAACGGACCACCGACAACTTCCGCCACCCCAACGACCAGCTCCTCGTAGGCGGCCGTCTGATCAACCAGGAGGGCGCGGATATCTCCTTTGTCCGCCGGAAAAGGAGAAAAAGCGACCTCCTGGACCCTGACGGAGAGCCTCTGGACGAGAGTGTGCTGACGCATTTTCTTCACGGGATTACGTTGGATCTGTTCGAGACCCTCTATGGGATCGATCACGAGGTGCTGGTCCAGGGCGGAAAGGATATCCTCGACCAGAAGGGCGAGGTGGGACAGGCCCTTTTCTCTGCCGGCGCCGGCATCTCATCCCTCAGGGAGGTCCTCGACGCCCTCGATCAGGAGGCGGATCTCCTGTTCAAGGCACGGGGCTCCAAACAGGAGATCAATCGGGCACTTTCAGAGTACAAAGAGTTTCAGAGACAGGTCCGGGAGGCTGTTCTTCCCGGCCGTGAATGGAAGGAGGCGGAGGATGCCCTCAGGACCACAGAGGCGGAACTGGCCTCGGTGGAGGAGCAAAGGAGAGAGAAGGACGCCCTAAGACGACAGCTCGAACGGCTGAGACAGGCCCTCCCGCACCTTTCCATGCGCCGCGATCTGATCGCCCGGATCAAAGACCTTGGACAAGTGGCCGTGCTGCCGGAGGACTTTGCCGCCCGCAGAAAGTCCGCGGAGCGGGACCTGCATGGGGCGCTCCAGAAACGGATGATTGCGGCGAGGCGCATCGAGACCCTCCGGGCGCATCAGAAGGGGATATCGTTTCAGCAGCAGGTCCTTGATCACGGCAAATCCATTGAAGATTTGTTTCAACGCCTGGGGAGCCACCGGAAGGCCCTGCGCGACCGGCCGGGGCTGGAGGTCTCATGCCAGGGCTGTCTCCATGACGCGGCCGCCCTCCTGAAACAGATCTCCACAAATCTCCCCCTGGAACAGGTCGAGACCCTCCGTCCCTTCCTGGGGAGGCGAAAGACGATCCAGGACCTGGCGTCCACATACGAGGCCCTGGTGCAACGGAAAAGGGAGCTTCAAAAGCGGCGGGAGAGACTCCAACACGACCTGGAAGGGACAGAGGCCCAACAGGCGGCCCTGCCTAAGATAAAGGATGGCTCAGGCCTGGCCCAAGGAGTCAAGGTCGCGAGAAAATCAGGGGACATGGACGCTATGCTGGCCGAAAAGGCCCATGGGCTTCAGGATCTCAAGACCCGCTGCGATGCGGACATGGCCCGGCTGGGTCTGTGGCAGGGAGAGACGGCCGGTGCATGCAGCCTTCCCCTCCCCTTGCGGGAAACCGTTCTACGGTTTGAGGCGAAATTCCGGGAATACGAAGACCAGGCACGGTCTCTTCTGAAGGAAGAGAAAAAGGGACGCGACCATCTGGTTCGGACCGCCGCCCAGATCGAGGAGATCCGGTACGCGGGCGACGTGCCCACAGAGGGCGACCTCAATCAGGTCCGGGCATCAAGGGACCGGGGCTGGCAGTTGATCCGACGCCAATGGCTCGATGGAGAGGAGGTGGATGGTGAAAGCCGGGCGTATGCCGGAGAGCTTTCGCTGCCCGAGGCCTATGAAAAGCAGGTGGAACAGGCAGACACCACTGCGGACCGGCTGCGGCGGGAGGCGGACAGGATCTATAAGTTTGCAGCCCTGAGGGCCGAGAAACAGGCACTGGAACAGACGGTTGCGGAATTAAAGGAAACAGAGAGCCGCCTGGCCAGGGAGTTCGAGACCCTCTCCGAAGAATGGAAGGCCGCGTGGGAACCCTGCGGCATCCAGCCGCACCCCCCGAAGGAGATGCTGGCCTGGCTGAGCGGATTCGAAGAAATCCGGTTCAGGGCCGGGGAGATCGAAAAGAGCGAGAGGGACATTCACACGATGGGCGCGGAACGGCACAACCTTCGGAACATGCTCCTGGAGGCGCTGAAAGCCTTAGGCCAACACCGAACGCCCCCGGGCGAGCCCCTGGACCCGGTCCTCATCCTGTGCGAGACGGTCATGGAGGACCTGCACCGCACAGAGGAAACCCGACGCAAATTGACGGAAAAGGGCGAGGGCCTTCGAAAAGAGCTTGAAAAGGCCCGCGACGAACAGGAGACAGCAGAGGAAGCGTTGACCATCTGGCATGAGCGGTGGGCAATATCCGCTGCCATGCCCGGAGGCAATAAGGCTATCCCTCCGGACGAGGTCAACGATATCTTAGACAGACTTCAGAGGTGTTTCGCCCGCCTGAAAGAGGCGGACGATCTCCGGAAACGGATCGCAGGTATCGACCGGGACGCCCGGAATTTTGTGGAAACAATCGCATCCGTTGTGGAACAGACCGCCCCGGATCTCGAGGGAGAACCGGCCGAACAGGCGGTCATGCAGCTCCAGTCCATGTTGAAACAAACCCTGGAGCAGAAGACCCTTCTGGACACATACACCAAGGAAATCCGGGAGACCGAAAACGACATGGCCGAGGCCGATGCGGCCATTCGAGGGTCTGAGGAACAGATCGCCCTCCTGCGGCGCATCGCCGGGTGCGGGGAAAAGGACGACCTCGAGGAGGCGGAGCGCCTAGCCCGGGAATACCGTCAACTCACGAAAAACCTCGCTGAGATTGAATCGTTGCTGCTGAAAGGCGCGGGGGGCCTGAGCATTGCCGGGATAGAGGCCGAGGCGGAAGGGGTCCACCCGGATGAATTGCCCGGCCGGATCGACTCCCTTTTCCGGGAAATTGACAAGGAGCTGGACCCGGAGATTCGGCGCCTCTCGGAGCAGATCGGCAAGAAAAGGGAGTTGCTTCAACAAATGGATGGGAGCGGCAGGGCAGCAGAGGCGGCCGAGGCGGCCGAGCAGGTTCTATCCCGGATCCGTCGCCTTTCCGACCGCTACATACGGCTGAAAGTGGCCGCCACGGTCCTGAGGGAGGAGATCGAACGCTATCGATCCGAGAACCAGGACCCGGTGTTGAGAATCGCCTCCGACTATTTCCGGCAGTTTACCCTGGGCTCCTTCAGCGGGCTGCGAGCCGACGAGGACGACCAGGGACGGCCGGTCTTGGTGGGCCTGCGGGGCGATACCGCCATAGTGAAGGTCGAGGGGATGAGTTCCGGCACCAGGGATCAGCTCTATCTGGCCCTGCGATTGGCCTCATTGCAGAAGCGCCTTGACGCCAGCGAACCGATGCCGTTCATTGTGGACGACATCCTGGTCAACTTCGATGACGAACGCTCCAGGGCGACCCTGAAGGCATTGGCGGACCTCTCCAAAAAGACCCAGGTCATCTTTTTCACCCATCACCGACACCTTGTAGAGTTGGCCGATCAACATGTGGATTCTTCCCTGTTGTTCCAACACACCCTCCATCACTGATCGGGTTTTGCAATAAGTCTGGCCGCAACCATCCCGAGGATAAAGATCACCCCGGTTGCCGCGCCCATATGGACCCAG